>ERZ780167.2412-NODE-2412-length-14707-cov-4.334562_pt1 | contig 14707 bp, 18 predicted proteins | sample MGYA00510982_ERZ780167 | MGnify/ENA primary metagenome ERZ780167 (study PRJEB29588, sample SAMEA2146107) | human gut metagenome | biome: human gut; feature: human-associated habitat; material: faeces | place: Denmark | collected 2008/2010 ... | reverse complement strand
AAACAACAAATCAACAACCGAAAACAAAAAACGATTGCACTTATGAAACTTGGATTGAGTGGTGAGAGGGTTAGTTTGCCTCAGCCGTTGCGCTGTACCGTGCGCTGCAGCTCTCAATGCGCACCATGTACTGCTCCACCAGGCGCTCAGCGGTCTTGTGTGCCTTCCAGCCCACAGACGCACGCTGGTTCAGGGGGTCGTCACCATAGCCCAGCTGCTTCACGATGTGCTCCAGGCCGCCGCCCTCGATTTCGGTGGAACCGTAGGCGTGGGCACCCAGGATCAGGGTGCTGAACACGGCCAGACCCGCCGGGCAGCCGGTGCCCTTCCAGATCTTTGCCTCGCTGGTCTCCACAAAGCGCACACCGTGCAGCGTGCCGATCTCGCCGTTGTAGATCTCGTCCGGCTGGGCGTACTTGTGTACATCGATCCAGTCCGGGTCGCGGCGCAGGTCATAGGCCACATAAGGGTGAATGATGCCCACAAAGCTGGTGCCGATGGGGTCAGCGTTCATGGCCTTCAGCTGGGTGGCCGCACGGGCGATCAGGTCGCTGGTCAGCTGGCAGGTCGCGTCCAGGGTGGCGCGGCTGGTCACAGCGGTCTCCGCGCCGCCTTCGCCGATCTTGGGCGCATAGATCACATTGGTGCCGCCCGCCAGCACATCACGCACGATGGTGTCCAGGGTGCGGCCCGCCTGGCTGGCAATGATCTTGGTTGCCTGCACGATGTTGTTGTCAATGGCGGTCAGCTGCAGCGTGTCGGTAATGGGCACCCAGCCGCCGTACTGCCTGACTTCAGCGGTAACGGTGGAAACGTTCATGGTCTGGCCGTCCGGGGTCACACCCTCGGTCAGCGGAGTGGTGGCCTTGGGCAGGCTGTCATACTTGCGGAACTCAATGTTCTTGCCGCCGTTGGCCGGAATGGGATACGGGTCACCGAACTGGTCATGCACCAGGGCAGGCTCTGCCTGGTCGATCAGGCGCTTCTCGTAAAAGGTTTTCATCTCGGCACTCATGCCGGATGCGCCGGTGGTGTTCTGGTTCTGGGTGCTGGCCGTTGCAAACATCTGCAGATCCAGCTTCATGGTCTTGTCTTTCATAGCTTCCTCCTGTTAAAGTGTAATAACTTCACCCCGCATGACCCGCTTCTCCATCTCTTCCATTTCCTTGCGGCTCATGTGGGATACGTCGATCTTGGTCTGCACCGCGCCGCCGGGGCGGGTGCCATTCTCGCCAGGCCTGGCATTGCGCTGCTGCATCCGGTTCACCACGCCCTGCTCCACCTGCCGGGCCGTGGCGGCCTGCTGCTGTTTCAGGATATGATCAAAGTAGGCGCTGCGGTAGGCGTTTGTCATAGAAACGCCCGACCGCATCATCTTCTCCACCTCCGGGTTCGCCAGCACCTCAGCCATGTTGAAGTCGGGATACTGGGCTTTCAGCTGCTCCGCTTCCCGGTCCCATCCGGCCTGCAGCTCGGCAATGCGGGCCTGCTGGGCACGCTGACGCTCCATCTGCTGGATCATCTGCTGCTGTTCGGTCAGGTGCTTGTTCTGGCTTTCCAGCTTGTCCAGCTCCCGGGCCGTCCTGATGGCAACGCCCTTCTCCATGGCCAGCTTCTCGTAGTAGGCATCGTCCTTCACCGCGCCGTTCCGCACAGCCTCGGTCAGGGCCACCAGGTCGTTGGCATCCGTGCCGTACTTTTCCTGCAGCGCCTGCATCAGCCCCTTCATGGCCGGGCTTGCTTCCAGCCGCCGGGTCGCTTCGGTCACGGCGTTCTGCATCAGCTCCTCGGTCAGGTCGGCATACTCTCCGCGCAGCAGCTCACCAAAGGCTTTCCGCCGCTCCTCCGGGCTCTTGGTCTTGCCTTCGCCCTTCTCCTCGCCGTCCTTGCCCTCGGCTTCGTTCTGGTTCTCTGCCGCTTCCTCGTCCAGCTCAGACTTTTCCTCACTGCCAAGGGCTCCCCCCTCGGGGGAGCTGGCGGCGCTCTGCGCCGACTGAGAGGGTGAGCCCTCTTCCCGGCTGCTCCGCTTCAGCACCCCGCTCCGCCGGGCCAGCCGCTCTTCTGCCGGCCGCAGGGCAGGCAGCTCAATGGCATTGCCTTCCCCGTTCGCTGCCCCTGCAGATGCGTTGGCTCTTCCGTTGGGAGAGCTGTCCGCGCCAGCGGACTGAGAGGTTCCGTCCCCGCCCGCAGCACCACCGTCTGCAAACATCTGCAGATCAATGGCATCTGCCTTGTCTGCGTGCAGGTTGATGTACCGCACATGCTCCGGGTAGGCATCCGCCAGCAGGATCAGACCGTCCGTCACCAGTTCAAATTTTGCCAGGCTGTCAGTGCCCTGCTTTGCCTGTACCACCATCAGGTTACTGTCATCGGCACAGGTCACGGTCCCGCTGTCCAGACTGTATGCCAGCGTCTGCATCAGCGCGCTCACGGCAGCACATACAATGTCCTGCCCCTTGGGTGCAAACTCCGCGTGCCCCTCGGCCCGCAGGAACATCATGTCTCCCATCTCGTTGTAAGTGATCTGGATCATTCTATCGCTCCTTCCAAAATTTCCTCTAAACAGGGCTCCCCCCTTTGTGGGAGCTGCAAGCAACTGCACCGCAGGTGCATTGCGCGCTGAGAGGGTCATTTATTCGGATTATTCACGTTCATGGCCCGCTGTGCCGCCTGGGTGGCCAGGCTGTTGCCTCCGCCGCCCACCACTGCCCCCAGGCCGTTGGTCGCCGTCTTTGCGGTGGTCTGTCCGCCGCTGCCGCCGCCCGTGGTTCCGGCCGCCTGTGCAGCGGCCCCGGCCATGGCGCTCATGTTGGTGCCGTTCTGCTGGTCAATGATGGCGCTCAGCTTCTGCAGCTGCTCCATGGCCTGCTGCAGCTGGGTGTACAGGGTACCGTTCTGCTGCACCCGTTCCCGCACCTTTTCGATGCCCTCAAAGTCCATCATGTCCAGCACCGCCAGCGCCGCGTCAGCGTTGGCCGGGGCAAACAGCCCCATCTGGTAGCACTCCTTTGCCGTCTCATTCTGGGAAAGGCGGCTGAAGGTGCTCTTCTTGGCAGCCGATACCGTGATGTCGAACACCGGCTCGTGGCGGCCCAGCTCCCCCCCGCCGATCATGCCAACCGGCTGGGGCTGCAGCATTGCCCCGGAGAACTGCACATACTCCGGCTGGCCGCTGTCGCCGGTAATGCGGTAGACACGGCTCTCGTCGTAGAACTGCCGCATCAGGTCGATGATGAAATAGCACTCCTTTGCAAAGGCCCGGTAAGCGCTTTTCAGCATATCACGGGAGAGCTTCGAGCCAGCCTCCTGCAGCGCCGCAATGGCAGAAGCCGCGGTCAGGCCGCTGGTGGTGCCGCCCTGGGAAACATCCCGGTTGCCGCTGATCTCCTTCAGCTCCGCCACTCTCGCGTCCCGGTAGGTGATCAGGTTGCCCGCCAGCCCCGCTGTCTGTAAGGGCCGCAGGGTCTCGTCCGTCACCCGCCCCGCCGCGTGGACGATGTCCTTGCCGAAATCGGCCAGCTCCTTCTCGTTGATGCCCGCACCGTCCTGGATGATGTACCGCGCCTTGGCCGAAAGCTTCACGTTCTCGTCCATGGCTGCGTTCATTTCGTCAATGGCGGTCTGGGTGTCCTTCATCACGTCGATGTACCCAAAGCCCGCCGGGCTGTCCTCTTCCACGAACAGGGTATCGAACACAAAGGGGTACTTGCCGTGGTCGTAGAATCCCCGGTCAGCAAGGGCCGGGTCGTTCTCGCTGGCGTAGAGCACTACACCGTTGCAGAACTTGCAGTAGTGCAGCAGAGGCGGGCCGTTCTCCCGGGCCTTTTTGTAGTACCAGTCCACCACCACGCTCTTGTCCGAGGTGTCAATGCTCTGGTCGTGGATGTACTTTGCCACTTCCAGCGTGCTGCCGGTGTGGCCTTCCAGCTGTGGGTACTGGGCCTTCAGCTGTTCGTTGTCGGCCACCGCCAGGCTGAACAGGTGGGGGCTGTCCTGGATGTCCATCACACCGGGCTCCCAGTACATCATCAGCAGATCCATGCTCTTGATGGAGATGTCTCCCACGCCGTTCCGTAACCCCGGGTCCCAGAAGATGCCCTTCACGCCGGTGCCCTGCTTGAGCTTGCGCCACCAGGTGTCGCTGTACACCTGCTCGTATTCTGCCTGTTCCAGCAGCACCGGCAGGATCTTGGAAAGCACCTTGGCGGTCTGCTCGTCGTCCGCTGCCCGGGGCAGCACGTTGGGTTCCGGGTAGTTGTCCATGGCATCCGCGTGCTTGTTGGCAATGCTGTTGAACAGCCACCCGCTGGAAGGTTTGGGCTTGCCCTCCATCATCTCGTTTTTGTAGTTGGCCCAGTGCTGCATCCGGAACCACAGCTCGTTATCCACGATCCGCTTGTCCAGCGCCGCCTTGCCGGTCTTGTATCTCTGTAACAGCGCCGTGGCCTTCGCCACCTGCTCTGTGCCGATCACGTCGGTCATACTCTAAAAAACCTCGCTTTCTTCCCCAGCTCCAGCGGGTCATCCGGCATGGGTTGCACCGGCTCTGTCCGGGGCGGGCTGAGGGGATTCTCCATCAGCACATACCGGCACTCGTCGTAGATGTGATCCTCCTGGTCGGTGTCAATGTCCTCCACGTTGCTCTCGCTGTATACCAGGTTCGGGATGGTGCGGATAAAGTGCTTGCAGGTGTTGAACACCTGCAGCATGGGCCGCCCGTCCGCCTGGAACGCCAGCCGGTAGTGGAACTGCATCTTGCCCGCCAGCCGGGTGTGGTCGCCGGGAGCCCAGTGCAGAAAGTTCGGGCTCTTTTCCTGCATGGCAGCAATGCTCTCGCCCTGGCTCTCGTTGAAGATGGCCGGGTCGGCCACGCCCAGAATGGTGCGGCCCCGGAGCATGGGGTCGTTCTCTTCTGCTTCCCGGATCATCCTCGCCTGCTTCACAGGGTCAGCCTTGATGCCCTCGTTGGGGGTCCCGGTACAGCCGTACAGCTCCCGGATGCGGTAAAGCCTGCCCTCTTCGTCCGCCGCATACCACCCCACGGAAAAGGGCTTCGAGTAGCCGAAATCGTACCCCCGCCAGATCTTCCAGTGTCCCGGGATGCGGAACGGGCGGATCACATGTGTCCACCGCTGGTCGTCGTAGTGGGCCGGGTCGTTCTTCCACTCGGTGAACACCTGCCCGGTAAAGCTGTCCCAGTCGCCGTAGAGCAGGGCTTTCTTCTCCGCTTCCGGCAACGCAGCCAGCGTGCCCAGGTAGCCCGGGTCATTTTCCAGCAGGGCCGCGTTGTCAAACACGGTGCTGGGGATAAAGATGCGGGTCCGCCGCTGCACGATCTCCCGTCCGTCCGGAGCCCTGGCCTTTACCATCTGCACCATCCGGGTGCCGGGCGGGGCCGGGCTGACGAACCTTGCCTTCACCCATCCGTGGCCGATGCCGCCGGGGTTGGCCGTGGCCCGGGTGTAGACCCGGGTATCGGGGCCGTTGGGTCGGTTTCGGCTCAGCAGGTAGCTGTACTCTTCCCAGGTGAAATGGGTCAGCTCGTCAAAGCCGATAAAATCGTAGGCCTGGCCCTGGTAGTTGTACTTGTCCTGGGCGTGGTTCAGGCTGCCAAAATAGATCTTTGCCCCGCTGGGGAAGGTCCAGCAGTGTGTGCTGCTGTTGTACCGGGCTTTTGGGAAAACCGGCTTGTAATACCGCATGGTCTTGTCAATGAGCTCCCGCAGCTGGGGAAACGTCTTTCGGATGATGAGCCCCCGGTAGTGTGGGATCTCCACCTGCCGCAGGGCCTCGATCACCAGCGCGTCGCTCTTTCCGCCGCCTGCGGCCCCGCCATACAGCACTTCGTTCTCGGTGCGCTGCATGAACCGTGCCTGGGCAGGCTGCGGCGACCAGATCACCGGTCTGCCGTCACGCATCCTCTGTGCCGCCATCCACTTCCACCTCCTGCTGGCCGTCCGTCTCACTGGCTGCCGCGATCTCCACCATCGGCGGGCCGCTCTCGCTATCGGTGTTCTCCGCCGGGGCCATGGCAGCAGCCTTTTCGGCCACTTCCATCAGCACCTTTGCCACACCGGCCGCGTTCTTGTCGCTCATCACCCGGCCCTCGTACCGTTCCAGCTCGGCATTTAACAGGTTCCGCTCGTCCTCGTAGAGCCGCAAGTTCCGGGTTCCGGCCCTTCCATACACCACAAGGCCGGTCTCGGTGGCATCCGCCAGCTCCTCCGGGTCATCCTTCAGCAGGGTGCCCACGGCAAAGTCCCGGGCCCGGGTGTCCTCGTCCAAACGCCGGTGCAGCCTCTCCGTGATCTGCGCCGCCCGCTGGCTCTCAGCGGCTCGGCCCTGCAAAAAGGTCACCTGTGCCCGTACCCCCAGGCTTGCCCGGATGGCGATCTCCCGCGCGGCTTCCTGCCGGGCCTTTGCAAAGGCATCACTGCGGCCTGCCTCCTCGCTCATCCAGCTGCGAATGGTCGATTCCGGCACGCCGTACTTCTTCGCCACAGCGCAGATGGAGTTGGAGCCCAGCATGGCCATTACCACCTCGGCCCGGAACGCCGCCGGGTATTTCTTTCCCCGCTGCTTCCCGGCCACCGTGTTCTTGCAGTACGCCCGCTTCTTCGCCATGCTGTCACCCCCCATTGGCGCATTCCTACACTTGGCTCCCCTACTAGGGGAGCTGTCAGCGCCCAAAGCGCTGACTGAGAGGTTTGATTTTCAAATCCATGCGCCCCTTTGCAAATATCCTATCACGCCCCGCCGGGTGCAACTACCCCGGACATTTGCCCGCCGGGCAGCAGCCCCACCAGCCACTTTTCCGCTTCGTCCAGCTGGGCTTTCCGATTCTTCGCAGGCAGGGCCATCCGCCGCATCAGTTCCCCGTTGATTTCATCTTTCCGCCGGGTCACCTTGTCCAGCCGTTCCTTGCCCACACCAAACACCTCATGCAGCGCAATGGTCATGCAGGCATGGGTGAAGTCAATCGCGTTCTGCTGTACCAGGTCGATCTGGTTTTCCATCGCCATTTTCCTTGCATTGTTTTTCATCGTATCTCCGTTCTTCATATTCCCCGCACGCCCGGTTCCGGCCCCCACAGCTCAGGCACCGGCTCCGGGTGATCTCAAACACATGTACACACTGGGTGCCGTCCATCTCACGGCTCCCCGGTCTCTGCCATCATGGCGGTCAGGTCGCCCAGCATCCCGCTCACCGTGCGGGAAAGAACGTTGATCGCATCCTCCTGCAGGTCGCCGGGCAGGGCCCGCACCGCAAAGCCCGCGTTCACCATCTCGTCCTTCAACCGGGTGTTGATCCGGCTCACCTCGGCCCAGAGCTTTGCCTCGTCCGGGGTCATCTTCCGCCGCCCGGGCCGCACAACGCCCTTGATCATGGCCGTCAGCTCGTGGAACTCCTCATCGGTCAGGCTCCTGTCGTTCCCGGCCTCGGCAACGGCCCGCGCCCGGTCACTCGGTGTCCCGGTAATCAAAATGTTCTTGTACTCTTCCAGCGTCATTTCTGCTTGGCCTCCATCGCCCGTTTTATCAGCTCTTCCATAAAAGCAGCTTCTTTATCCTCAAAGCGGCCTGTCACCGGGTTACGGCTCAGTGCCAACCGCATTTCCAGTTCAGCGGCCTTTGCAAAGTTCCGAACAATCTCCTCTTTCTGGGTGTTGTTCAGGTCACTGGGCACGCTGCTGACAACAAAACTTACTGCCGACTGCATTATCACCCGTGTAACGTCCGCTTCACTCTCACCATCCTCAATGCTCAGACCGCCATCGTTTCCATTTCTGTAAATCGTGATTTTCATCCTTACCCCACCTTTCTGCCGCAGACGGCTTTCTTCACCGTGTTCTCCGGCACCTTGTGGATCTTCTGCGGCTCCTTCCGCTGCTCCACCACCAGGCCCAGCCCGGCCAGCGCCAGGGCTGCACACCCCAGCACGATGGCCAGCAGCGTGTAGCCCAGCATTGCCCAGCCGTCGGCCGCGTTCTCAATGGCCCCGCCGCAGCCTGCTGCAGCCAGTCCCAGCACAATGGCACCGGCGCTCAGCACGCTGCCCGTGATCTTCTTTTTCATTTGCAAATCCTCCAACTCTGTGTTAAACTTCTGGTGATGGGCAGTCAAAAACCATCACCCTGGTTGGCTCGTCGGTGTTCCCGCACCGGCGGGCCTTTTTGCTTTTCTCGCATCTCTGGCCGCCTTCCACTCTTGAAACGCAGCCTCATTCTCCGGTTTTGAGTAAAAGTCCTGTGCGATGTGCAGCAATTCAATAATTTGCCAGTGCTCAAAGGGCAGTTTCTGCTTTCGGCTCATGGCGGCACCTCACAGCCACTCGGCGCAGATGGTCTCCACCACAGGCTTTGCAAAGCCGATCAGCTCATCGCCGCGTTTTGCGGCCACAACTGCCGGGCCCACCAGCTCTGCCGCCGTCATCTCACTGGCGCGCTGGTTCGTCAGGGGGCGCTCCTTCATCAGCCCTTCTTCGTTCACCAGCAGCAGAATGCCGTCCACGTCCTTCTCCCGCGCCCACTCGGCGCTCAGAACGCTGTTCACCGGCTCGATCGGCCCGCCCACCAGCTTCTGCAGGGTCTCCAGCTTCATGCTGTCACCATCATCACACTTCATGTTGAATGCCCGGTTCTTCGCCGGGATCACGATCATATAACGGTCCACTCCTTACTCCTCCTTATTGGCATATCCGGCCTTCTCGGCCTCCTCCACACTCACATCGTCGAACACCCCTTCCAGCGCCAGCAGCACCCGGCGCTGTGCCGTAGGCCTCAGCCCCGCCCGGCGCATTGCGATCAGGCAGTAGCCCATGCAGGCCGCATTGCTCCACGGGCCATTGATGTCCTGGATGCACGCCATAATTTCTTCGTACTTCATAATTTCTCCATTTCCCCCGGCTCCCCGCCGGGGCTTTTTCATGTACTCTTGTTCACCATTCCTTGTGCTCTCAGCAGAATCATGTTAAGCTTTCAAGCAGGAAGGAGGTGAATTTCATTATGTCGATCTGCAAAATCAGTTTCCGGATTCAGTGTCCCTTTGATTCGTTCGGAACCATACCGCCGCAGGAATCTGAAATTCTCTGCATTGTCCATCCCGGTGAAAAGCCCGTCTTTGGCCCACCCAATGTCTGTGACCGCTGCAACGGCACAAACCTTGATGAATGCAAAATGTGTGTCAAAGCGCTTTATCTGATGTTCCAACTAGGCAAGGTTCCCATGGATTTTGATTTCACTCGCTCGTTTTATCAGATTCACACGCCTCTCCGGCCATCTCTTGCGCTGCTTTCAGAACGATCTCAGCCTGCTGGGCAATAACCCGTGAAATTGCCTTGTTGTATTCCGGGTCAGTCATTGCGATCTTTCGGGCCGCCATCCATGCCGGCAGAAACTCCCACAGAACCATAGCTGCTTCTCGCGTCGGATTGTTGTCCCCATACATGTGCAGCCCGATTCGGTCGTAGTCCCTGCTCTCCGCTTCCACCGGAGTGCAGGGCTTTTTGTTGTCTGCCACCTCTTCACCCCCTTTCCTCCCCCGGCTCCCCGCCGGGGCTTTTTCATGCGCTCTTTTTCGGGTCGGTGGGCTGGACATCTCCAAAGAGATAGTCCATCGTCATCTCCGGAAAGAACTTATCCCGGAGACATTGCGCTTCATCCAAGCGCATTCGCCCCGCAATGTTCAGCTTCGCTGACATCGTTGCCGGATTGATTCCGATTCCATTCGCAAGCTGCTCATTGGTAATCCCGTTACGTGCCATCTCTGCCTTTAAATTCATGTACAAAACATATCACCTCCGCAGTTCACCAAATTCGGTGAACTTTATTATAAAATACACCCAATAGAGTGAATAGTCAATAGCTTTTTTAAATTGTTTTTGCAATTTGGTGAATCAATATTGCATTTTTGTTATTCGTACCGTATACTGAACATCAGGAGGTGATTTTTTATGAACGTCGAAGAAAGGCTCAAAGAGCTCATTTTAGCCAATTACAAGAGCATTCGAGCGTTTACTGTTGCCGCAGGTATCCCCTATTCCACAGTGGATAATATTTTCAAGCGTGGAATTGGTGGAACCGCTGTAACAACTGTCGTTAGAATTTGTGACCTTCTCGGAATTACCGTAGAAGGAATCACGCACGGCCTTATTGAGCCAAAAGAAAACAACGCCGTTCTCACCCCCGCCCAGACTGCCCTGCTGGACAACTTCGACCAGCTGAACGAAGAGGGCCAGACCAAAGCACTGGACTATGTAGAGGATCTGGTTCTCACCGGACGTTATAAAAAAGCTGCTGCGCATGGCGTGGCTGCAAAGGAAGCATAAAAAATAACCGCCTCGGTTTCCCGAAGCGGTCAAGTTGTATATGATGGAGGAACTTTCATGCCTGTTTCTGATGCAGAGAACCGGCTTTCGCTCATGTATGTTGCCAGTATTCTGCCACATGCAAAAGCGCTTTTTGATGCTACTTCTATTGAATCAAATTCACCTTCTCGCCCTGTTCTGGCTAAAATATATGCCTTTTTTCTTACTTATTGTGTAGAAATACTCGGCTGCGACCATAATGTTGCATTTTTATGTTCAGACACCCTCTCTGCCGGAACCGATGATAATTTTTCCATTGAGATTACAAGAAACCTTGCTACTTACATCGCACGTTGGGACAGATATCGTCTTCATTTTGCAGATAGAACAGATGATTCTCCCAAAAATGAAGATTTGCCTGTTCTTTTCTCTGTCGTTGTTCAGGATTTGCAAAGCGTTCACGCCTTCGTTTCTCCGTCTATCCTTCTAACGGAACTTACCGGTTTTATGCAAGACCTTTCTGAAATCTTTGGAGCGTCCGAAACACCCAATGTTTCAGCACCTGCAACAACACCAGCACAAAATTCACCAAGCTCAATTGCAAAGAGATTCCCTAGTCACAAACATTCCTTCGCAGATATCCTAATCGCCGGATTCTTGCTGTTCGGCCTTGTCGTTTGCTTTCTCTTATTCTCCGGAAATATCGATAGCATCTTTCCCAGCTCTTCATCATCTTTGTCCTCTAGTAGCACTGATTTCTCTTCCAGTCGAATGACTGCGCCTATTGCTACGCCTAGCCCTGTTTCAAAGCCTTCTACCGGCATTCTTTGGTATAAAGGGAAAAACGTAGAACTTGCTCCCTTTGATGTTACCGCCAGCGGAAACAGGGATTATGTTCTTCTTTTGGCTCAAAACAACAAAGCAGTTCGTAGTTACTATATTCGCCACGGTGAGACATTATCCGTTTTGGTTCCACTCGGTACCTATCAAGTCTACTATGCTTGTGCAACGATACACTCTTCTTGGTATGGCCGTACTGATTTGTGGAAATCTCAAACAGAGTATTATAAATCTCAAGATTCCCTAGACTTTGAACTTAGCAACGGCTACTATTACGGTTATACATTAGAACTTTCCGTTAGTTCTATGGGTGGTTCTGATTATGCTTACGAAAGTTCAGAATCCGCTTGGGATAGTTTGTTCTAATTTATTTTCAGTTTAAAAATAGTTTCATAGATTAAAACACCCCCGCCAGTGCGGCAACACCAGCGGGGCAAAACAATCCCCCCGCCGGGCGGGCCGGTGGGGTATTATGAATAAAGTTTGTATTTCAGATACTTGTCAATAGGTTTTTTAAACTTTTTTTGTGATGTTCGCAACAGTTCATAAAAATTTTGTGTACAACAGGCCCTGGTCGGAGTATAATGTAGCCATGATACAGACCCCGCCCCGCCTCTCAACGATGCGTACCATGGCGGGGTCGCTTTTTATTATCCGGAGATATTTCTATGAAAGAATTAAAGAAACATCTTTCCCTTACAGAGCAAGTCGCCCTTCTGGAATCCCGCGGGCTTGTTATTGCCGACAAGCAAGCGGCAGAAGAATTGCTCTATCATGTAAATTATTATCGGCTTTCCGGTTATCTCCATGGGTTCAAGCAGGAAGATAAAGCACATTATCTTTCCGGTACTACGCTGGAGCAGATCAAAGCTCTGTACGACTTTGACCGCAAATTAACTCGTATTCTGATGTTTGCCCTGGAAGATATTGAGGAAACCTTAAAAACAAGGCTTTCCTATTCTCTTACATCCGCTTTCCCTGAAAATCCTCTGATTTATCTTGATAGCTCACTCTACCGCAATCAATCAGATTTCTTGAAATTTTCCAGCCTATTCTACCATGAACTCAGAAACAATCGAAATCTCCCCTTTATCAAGCATCACATCGAAGAATATGACGGAAATCTTCCCATGTGGGTTGCCGTTGAGATCCTGACGATGGGGAATCTTTCAGCCATTTACAAAAATCTGAAAGGTCCTTATCAGAAAGTATTGGCCCGCAGCTATCATACCGGCCCGGTTCAGCTGGAAAATTGGATCGAGAATCTAACCTTTACCCGAAACCACCTTGCCCATTATATGCGGATCTATGATTTCAACTTCGGCCGTACTCCGACCCAATGCAAACATCATCACCAGTATAAGGAAACCAGCGGACGGATTTTCGATCAGATCTATATCATGTCCTTCCTATACTCGACCCCGGATGAATGGAATAACTATGTCATCCCTGAAATCAAAGGATTGCTGGAAGAATATTCCGAGTATGTAAAGCTTCCTGCATTGGGATTTCCCGAGGATTGGGCCAATATTTTGAAGCGTCCATAATTCCAGTCATAAAGAATCCCCGGCAGCTCTGTACGATAGAGCCGCCGGGGCCAGATGGGGAATCTGTCTGTCGGAGAATAATCATAGAATAAGAAAACACGCCTGCTGAGCAATTTCATTGTACCATGATCCTGCTCAGCGCACAAGGAGCAATCATGGCAAGAAAAAAGAAAGTATCTCCCGGGAACCGTCTGGTTGCCTACTACCGTTACAGCGGCGGTTCCCAGCAGACCGAGCAGAGCATCGAGGGCCAGCGCCGGGACTGCGAAGCCTACGCCCGGCAGCATGGCTTGACTATCGTGCATGAATACATTGACCGGCACATTTCGGGCCGTGGTGTTGAATCCAGGCTAGCTTTTCAGCAGATGATCGCAGATAGCAGCAAACATCTGTTCGATCTCGTGATCTGCTGGAAAACTGACCGTTTTGCCCGCAATCGCTATGATAGTGCGGTCTACAAAAAGAAGCTGCGAGATAACGGAGTTCGCATTCTTTATGCAGCCGAAAGCTCTGTGGAAGGGCCCGAGGGCATTATTCTGGAAGGTCTGATGGAATCCCTGGCCGAATACTATTCCGCAGAACTGGCTCAAAAGATGCGGCGTGGTATGCGGGAATCCGCATTGAAAGGAAGAGCCATCAATCCCAGCCGCCCCCTGGGGCTTACTACGGATGAACACAAGCGATTTATTATCGACGAGAAAAACGCCCCGACCATTCGATTCATCTTTGAGCACTATGCGGCCGGAGAAAGCAGCGCTTCCATCGTGGAGCAGCTGAACGCTGCCGGGCTCCGTACCAGCAAGGGCAACGCCTTCAACAAATGCAGCATTCCTCGTATCATCCAGAATGAAGCCTATCATGGTGTCTATATCTGCAAGGCCTACGATGTCCGCATTGATGGGGCAATTCCCGCCATCATCGACGATGATCTATGGAAGAGGGCTCAGAAAATGCTCACACTCAATAAGCAGCACCGCGCACCACACAGTTCCCATGCTGATTACTTGCTCTCTGGCAAGCTTTTCTGCGGTTGCTGCCACAATCTGATGCGGGGCATCTCCGGCCACAACTGCCGCAACGATGTTTACTATTACTATGCTTGCGGGAATAAAGCTGATGGCGGTACCTGCAAAAAGAAAAACATCCCAAAAGATGTTGCCGAGAATCTTGTGGTCAATGCCATCTGTGAAAATATCCTTCGTCCAGACACTCTTGAAGATCTGGCCGACGCTATTGCCGCTGCACAGCAGGCAGATGTCAACCAGCCCGATCCAGAGCGTGCAATGTTAGAGCAAAACCTGGCTGATGTGCACCGAAAAATCAACAATATCATTGAATCCATTGAAAACGGTACTGCCAGCTCTCGTCTGTCCGCCCGCCTTGCTGACTTGGAGCAGCAGGAAAGCACCCTCAACTATCAATTAGAATCCCTGAAAGAAGTTCATCCACCCGTTCTGGATCGTGAGCGCATCCTCTTCCTATTGGAGCAGTTCCTTATCTCTCCCAATGAACGTACCGAGGATTATAACCGCAGGATCATTGATACCTTTGTAAATCGCATCGAGATCACAGACACGGAAATGCTTATTTATTTTAATCTTTCCGAAGCGTCTGCTTCCGAAAAACAAAAAAATTCCCAGCCGAACAGTTGTTCGACTGGGAATCATCTGGTCCAGCAGAGCTGGACAAATCCGAACTTTTTTCCTCCGCTGAGTCGGCGGTCAAAGTATCCTCAAAACGGACGGTTTGGGCGCCATCTTTGTAGTTGAACGTGATCAGCATTCGGTCATCATACAGGAAAATGGCATTGACAAAAATTTCAATCAATGCTTTTCGTTGCTTTTTCTGCGAAATATCGAACTTTCTGAATTTCATCAGCCAGAACCGGATGAAATCCTCATTGAAGCTGGGCTTCTTCAATTTTTCATCCGCGATTTTTGCAGTCAGTTCATCTTTCTGGATTTCCAGCGCTTCCAGACGCTCTTTCGTTGTCCGGGTGTACAAGCCGTCCTCGA
>ERZ780167.2408-NODE-2408-length-14731-cov-6.941537_pt1 | contig 14731 bp, 10 predicted proteins | sample MGYA00510982_ERZ780167 | MGnify/ENA primary metagenome ERZ780167 (study PRJEB29588, sample SAMEA2146107) | human gut metagenome | biome: human gut; feature: human-associated habitat; material: faeces | place: Denmark | collected 2008/2010 ... | reverse complement strand
GGTCTCCGGCTCGCCGAGGGCGCGGCGCAGCAGCTCCGGCATGCCGCCGGGCTCGTCGGTGGACAAAACGCCCGCGGGCTTGAGGCAGACCACGATGCGCGCGTCGGTATAAAGCAGCTCCATGCCCGCCCCTCCTGTTTGCGTTGATGCTGCTATAGTATATCATGTTTTTCGCCCTTCGTCACGCGCATTTTCGGCCACTCCGGGCACATTTCCGGACAGGCGCAAAGAAATGTCTTAAAAATTCTTAATTCCGCCCGCTTTTCCGGCGAGCTGTGATACAATGGACGGGCAAAGGAGGCGTCAAGTATGGAAGAAACGATCCGCATTCTCGTGGTGGACGACGAGCCGGATATCCGGCGCATCTGCCGGATCCTGCTTGAAAACAGCGGCTATACCGTTCTGGAGGCGGCGACCGGCCTCGAGGCCGTCGAGACCATCCGGCGCTGCCCGGAGATCGACCTCATTCTGATGGATATCATGATGCCCGACCTCGACGGCTACGACGCGTGCAGCCGGCTGCGCGCCTGCTCGACGGCGCCGGTGCTGTTCCTCACGGCCAAGACGCAGGAAAACGACAAGCGCCGCGCCTACGACGCCGGCGGCGACGATTATCTGGCCAAACCCTTTTCCCACGCGGAGCTTATGATGAAGGTGGAGTCGCTGCTGCGGCGCTACCGGGTGTATAAAAACAAATCGAGCGGGCGGATGCTCCGCCCCGGCATCGTGCTGGACGAGGAAAACCGCCGCGTGCTGCTCGACGGCGCACCGCTGGAGCTGACGGAGACGGAGTTTTCCATCCTCCAGTGCCTGGCGCAGAACCGCGGGCGCGTCGTGCCGGTGCGCACGATCTATGAGACGGTCTGGCATGAGACGTACATGCCGGCGTCCAACAATACCGTGATGGTGCATATCGTGAATCTGCGCAAGAAGCTGGAGGAGGATCCGGCCAACCCGCGGCTGATCCGCACCGTATGGGGAAAGGGCTATCAGATTGACTGAGAAAAAGAAACGATTCCTCTCGCTGAGCGTCAAGCCGCTGTTCGTGCTGCTGCTGGGGCTGGTGCTGGGCGTGGGCGCGGCGCTGCTGGCCGAGACTGCGGGCGAGGCGGTCATCGAGCGCTGCTATCTGAGCGAAGCGGCCGTATTGAAGCGGACGAACCGAGCCGCGCAGGAGCTGCAGGGCTACGTCCGGCAGAACGCTCTGACGACCCGCAATACGAACGCGCTGGCCCAGTGGGGCGAGAGCAGGAAGGACTACTATATCCTGCTCTACCGCGACCAGCGGCAGATCCTCGAGATCGGCTGGTGGGGCGCGGACATCGCCGCGGTCGACGCCTATTCCCTGAAGGAGCAGGGGGCCGAGGTCGTCTACCCGATCGCCTTCCGCGACGGGACGGTCTACGCCGTGATCTATGACAATTCGGACAGGCGGCTCTACGATGTGACCTGGGTCGTCTCGCTGCTGCTGGGCTGCGCCGTGCTGGCGCTGACGCTGCTGGCGTATAACCGGCGCGTGGCGCGCAAGGTCGTGGCCATCTCGCACGAGGTGCAGTCCATCGGCGAGGGCAATCTCTACCTGCAGCTCGAGCCGAAGGGCAGCGACGAGCTCGCGCAGCTGACCGCGAGCGTCGAGCAGATGCGGGTGTCTTTGCTGCGCAAGACCAGCGAGGAGCAGCGGGCGCTGCAGCAGAACAGCGATCTCATCACCGCCATGTCGCACGACATCCGCAACCCGCTGACCGCGCTGCTGGGGTATCTGGACCTTGCAAAGACCGGGCAGTACCGGGCGCAGGAGGAGCTGCAGAGCTATCTGGACGCCGCCTACGGCAAGGCCGAGCAGCTCAAGCGGCTGACCGACGAGCTGTTCCGCTACTCCCTGCTGTTCGGCTGCAAGGAGCTGCCGCTGCAGCTGGAGCGCTACGACGCGTCGATCCTGCTCGGCCAGCTCCTGGGCGAGAGCCGCGCGCAGCTGCAGCAGCAGGGCTTTACGGTCCAGCTGCTCCTGCCGCAGCAGGACGTGCAGATCGAGGCCGACGTGACCTACCTCAAGCGCGTGTTCGACAATCTGTTCGACAACATCCGCAAATATGCCGACCCCGCCCGGCCCGTGGCCATCGCGGCGCTGCTGGAGGATGGGGCGCTGCACGTCTGCCTGTCCAACAGCGTGAACCCCGGCGCGGGGCGCATCGAATCCAACAAGATCGGCCTGCGCACCTGCGCGAAGATCATGGCGCAGATGTCGGGCAGCTTCAAGCGCTATACCGAGAGCGGGAAGTTCACCGCCGAGGTCATTCTTCCCATCCTGCCCGCAGGGGACCCGGACGGCAGTTCTTAAAAATATCTGAATTTTGCAACGCCGGACTTTTCTTTGCGTCTTTGATTTGGTATGATACAGGCAGCAAAATAGGCCAATGCTATCATATGACAGTACAACATATAGTTTCTGAATGAAAAAGGAGAACAGCATGAAATTCAAACGCTTTTTTGCGCTCGCGCTGGCGGCTCTGCTTGTGATGAGCCTGTTTGCGGGCTGCTCGAAAAACTCTGATACGCCGGGCAGCAAGACCGACTCCAGCGGCTCGCTCATCGACCAGACCAAGCCCGCCGCCACGACGGCGAAATACGCCTATCAGGCCGACTACCTCGACCTGCAGCTGCCCGAGAACATCCAGTACGTCAACACGATGTGCACCGCGGGCACGACGATCTTCCTGACCGCCTACGTGCAGGGCGACGAGATCGTCCAGACCGACCCGGACACGGGCGACACCTGGTCGTATTACACCCAGGAGCTGATCCTTCTGTCTGTCGACCCCGATACCGGCGCGTGCACCCAGCTTCCCAACCTGCAGCTGCCCACGGTTCCCGAGGACTGCGAGGGCAACGTTGACTGCTACAACATGGCAGGCTCCGACGACGGCACGCTCTGGATGCTCGTGAACGTCTATGCGGCAAAGTATGACCTGCCCGCGGACTTCGATCCCAACACCATGAACAAGTATGACTACCCCTCGACGGACATGAGCACAGCCTACCTCATGCATGTCGCCGCCGACGGCAGCACGATCGCCAATGTCGATCTCTCCGTGACCGACGACGGCACGGACGAGGAGGATGGCATGGGCAGCAACATCTCGTCCTTCGCCGTCGACGCGGCGGGCAATCTCTACGTCACCGACTACAACTACATCTATGTGCTGGACGCCGAAGGCAAGCTCCTGTTCAAGATCGACGACAGCCAGTACAGCGGCAGCCTCTGCCGCCTGCAGCCCGATCAGGTCGGTATCCTGTGGTACAACTACGCCACCGACACCGCGGAGAGCACCGACGAGAACGGCCAGTTCTTCATCCCCGTCGATCTTGAGACGAAGACCTGGGGCGAGAAGATCAAGATGCCGGCCAACGTCTGGAACGTCTATCCGGGCGACGACGCCTACGATTTCTATTACAAGAACAACGACAACATCTATGGCTACACCTTCGCGAGCGATACGAAGGACAAGCTCGTCGACTGGATGGCCTGCGATGTCGACACCAGCAACATGTATGACTCCGGGATGCTCTCCGACGGCCGCGTCGTCGGCATGACGCAGGACTGGAGCAGCGACACGACCGCCTACCAGCTTATCGTCCTGCACCGCATTGACGCTTCCGAGGTCAAGGAAAAGACCGTCCTGACGCTCGCGTGCATGGGCCTTGACTGGAGCCTGCGCAGCAAGATCGTCGAATACAACAAGTCGAACGACCAGTACCGCATCCAGGTCGTCGACTACAGCGAATACGCCACGGACGACGACTATAACGCCGGCATCACCAAGCTCACCACCGAGATCATCAGCGGCAGCGTGCCGGATCTGTTCCTGACCAGCAGCCTGCCCATCGACAAATACGCCGCCAAGGGCGTCGTGGCCGACCTCTATACATTTATGGACGGCGGCAGCGGCCTGGGCCGGGATTACTTCGTCCCGCAGGTCCTGAAGGCGATCGAGAAGGACGGCAAACTCTATGAGCTGCCGACCAAATTCTCCGTAGAGACGGCTTATGCCCTGTCCTCCATCGTCGACCAGTATGACACCTGGAACGTCGCCGCCGTGCAGGATGCCATGACGCAGCTGCAGGAGGGCGCGACGGTCTTCTCCACCGGCTGGACGAAGAGCTCCGTGCTCAATAACTGCCTGACGCGCAATCTGGCCGCCTTCGTCGACTGGACGACGGGCAAGTGCACCTTCGATTCCGAGGCCTTCCAGCAGCTGCTGGCCTTCTGCAATTCCTTCCCCGACGACAGCAGCTCGGACGACGGGATCGCCTATTCTTCGGAGGCGGCCACCGTCGATACCATGGACGATCCTGTCTGGGAATCCGACGCGACCCGCATTCTGAGCGGCAAGCAGCTCATGGCCACGACGAGCTTCTACAGCTTTGAGGACTATATCTACAATATCTACCCCGTAAAGGACAAGGTCACCTTCGTCGGCTATCCGTCGGAAAGCGGCGAGCCGGGCAACTCGTTCTATATCCAGTGCCCGATGGCCATCTCCTCCGTCACGAAATATCCGGACGCCGCGTGGGACTTCGTCAGCACCATGATCCGGCAGACGAACGAGGACGCCGAGTCCATGTACGCCTTCCCCATCAGCCAGGAGGCCTTTGACAAGAAGATGACTTCTGTCATGACCGAGCAGTATCAGCTCGACGTAAACGGCGAACAGGTCGACTGGGACGAAGACGGCGAACCCGACAAGATGTGCATCGGCACCTACGAGGTCGTTGAAAACGGCGAGAGCACCTGGCAGCAGGTCTACGCCCTGACGCAGGAGGACATCGACCAGATCCTCTCCGTCATCAACAGCGCGACCGGCATCGTCGACTATGACGACGAGATCCTCTCCATCGTCTCCGACGAGGTCAGCGCCTACTTCGCCGGCGACAAGGATGTCCAGACCACCGCCAACATGATCCAGAGCCGCGTCAACCTGTACGTGCAGGAGCAGCGGTAAATATCAAGCAAGGCTCCCCTTGTGCGCAAGGGGGGCCTTGAGACGGGTGCTCCTGTAAGCCTCCCCTGAAAGGGGAGGTGGCTCGGCGAAGCCGAGACGGAGAGGTCCTGCGGGCAGTGCGGATCTGCATAGGGCTTTCGTTTTTTGCGGCTGCCTGCTGCGAAACCTCTCAGTCAGCTTCGCTGACAGCTCCCCTTTCAGGGGAGCCTTTGGACGGAGCATTCCATTCACTGAAAATGCCGATAAATCCCGATCGCCCGGCGGCCGGGAGTTATGAGCATGTTCCAACGCAAAGGAGACGCAGACTGTGCAAAAGCTTTCTCTCCGGTCGCGCGGGAAATATGAGACGAAGCCGTCCGGGAAAAGCCTCTGGACGCGGATGAACAACAAGGTGCGCGATTTTCTCGCCTCCATGTGCTTCTCCGGCCCGAGCTTTCTCGGGATGCTGGCGTTTTATATCATCCCGTTCCTGATCGTCATCTATTATTCCTTCACCGTGGGCCTGACCGACCACAGCTTCGCCGGGCTCAAGAACTACATCAACGTCTGGCAGAACGGCGCGTTCAAGATCGCGGTCAAAAACACGTTCACGTTCACGGGCCTGTCCGTGCCGCTGGCGGTGGTGCTGTCGCTTGGCCTCGCGCTGCTGCTCGAGGCGCGGATCCCCCTCAAAAGCGAGTTCCGCACCTTCTTTTTAAGCCCCATGATGGTCCCCATTGCGTCCATCATCCTCATCTGGCAGGTGCTGTTCCACTATAACGGCGTCATCAACGAATTCCTGCAGGTCTTCGGCGCGGATAAGATCGACTGGCTGAAATCCGACTATTGCATGGTCGTCATCGTCGTGCTGTTTTTGTGGAAGAACCTCGGCTACAACATGATCCTGTTCATGGCCGCACTCAGCAATATCCCGCGCGAGCTGCTCGAGGTCGCGGAGGTCGAGGGCGCGTCGGCGGCCTACCAGTTCTTCCACATCAAGCTCCGCTATCTCTCGCCGACGGTTCTGTTCGTGACGATCCTGTCCATCATCAACTCGTTCAAGGTCTTCCGCGAGATCTATCTTCTCACCGGCAATTACCCCTACGACGGGCTTTACATGATGCAGCATTTCATGAACAACATGTTCAACTCCGCCGACTACCAGCGCCTGTCCGCCGCGGCGGTGCTGCTGGCGATCGTCATCGTCATCCTCATCGCCCTTTTGTTCTTCGTGGAGAACATCTTCGGAAAGGACGTGGAAGGATGAAGAAAAAACGCTATTTTTCCCGCACGGTCTGCTTTCTGCTCTGCGCGGTGTTCGCGCTGTTGTTTTTGCTGCCGACGGTTCTGACCATCACGAACTCCTTCATGACGCAGAGCGAGATCACGGCCAGCTACGGCCAGGTCTTTGAAAACGCCAACGACGGCAAGAGCTACATTTCCAAGACCATTGAACTCAAATTCATCCCCGACAAGGTCAGCTTCACCCAGTATTTCACCGTCCTGCTCAAAAGCCCGGACTATCTGCTGAAATTCTGGAACTCCGTCATCCTGACCGCGCCGATCGTCTTCGCGCAGCTCATGGTCGCGTCCATCGCGGCCTATGGCTTTACCCGCTGGCGCGGGAAGGTGCGCGACAGTCTGTTCTTCTTCTATGTGATCCTGATGCTCATGCCGTATCAGGTCACGCTGGTCCCAAACTATCTGGTGAGCGACTGGCTGAAGATCCTCAATACCCGGTGGGCGATCTTCCTGCCCGGCGCGTTTGCGCCGTTCTCGGTCTTTCTGCTCACCAAATTCATGCGCCGCATCCCCATGGCCGTCATCGAATCGGCCAAGATCGACGGCGCGAACGAGTGGCACATCTTCTGGAACATCTGCCTGCCGCAGTGCCGGAGCGCCCTCTATTCCATTGCGATCCTGGTGTTTATCGACAACTGGAACATGGTCGAACAGCCGCTGATCCTGCTCAACGACGTGGAGAAGCAGCCGCTTTCGATGTTCCTGTCCAGCATCAACGCCGGCGAGATCGGCATCGCCTTTGCCGCCGCCGTCATCTATATGATCCCCGGTCTGCTGCTGTTTCTGCACGGCGAGGCGTATCTGGTGGAAGGCATCGCACATTCTGGCTCTGTGAAAGGATAAGGAAAGAGACATGGAAAACAGTGTAAGAAAACGCGAATGGGTCAAGACCGCGGCCATCATTTTTCTGGCGGTCCTGCTGGTGCTGACCTTCTTCTCCAAGACGATCATGAATGCCTCCCTGCCCGAGGTTGCGGCGCAGCAGGCCGCCTCCGGCGCCATCAACGCCCGCATCCGCGGCAGCGGCACCGTCGAGGCCAGCGAGGTCTATAACGTCACCATCAAGCAGACCCGCAAGGTCGCCAGCGTCCTGGTCAAGACCGGCCAGGAGATCAACGTGGGGGATACGATGTTCGTGCTCGAAGCGGAGGACTCGGACGAGCTCAAGCAGGCGGAGACGGACCTCGAGACGCTCCAGCAGAACTACGACAAGAGTCTGATCGAAGCCGGAAACACGGCGTCTCAGGAAAACTACGATCTGCAGAAGGCAAAAGAGGCGTATAACGAGGCGCTGGCGATCTATAACCAGTACAGCAGCGTCAGCGCGACGCAGCTTGCAACGCAGAAGGCTGCCGCAGACGCCAAGCTCAAGGAGCTGCAGACCGCCAAAACCACCGTCGACAACCAGCTGACCAAGCTGAAAGGCGAAAAAGATTATACGGACGCTCAGTCGACTGTAACGGAGCATGAGGCGACGGTGAAGTCGTTAGAGGAAGAAAAGGAAAAACTGAAAGATACGCTGCTGTATGCAAAACTTTCAGAGGCCATCTATTCAAAGGATGATTATGAAAGCAGCATCAAAAATCTGAAAAAAGATTTTGTAGCACAACTTGCGCAATATGACAGTGCCTTCAATGATTTCTATAATATGTGCGATAAGAGCAAGGAAATCATGGACGAGTGCTATAAAAGTGATGCGGCTATGGCTGCAAGAATTGGAAGCGGCCGCTCGACGACCGGTTCGGAAGAACAGCAAAATATTCAAACTTATGCTTACTCCGATGATCTTGCGGCAACTTATCGAGCCGCCTATGAAAACCTTGCAAACTGCTATCTCGGTGGCGGCAATGTTCCAATCGGTTTGTATAAACTGCAGGAGCTTCTGCAGATCGCAACCATCAATGATAAGATCAAGGAAGCAAACAGCGAAATGAGCACGGCCCAGACCATCGTCGGCAACTATGAACGTTCCATCGACGATCTGACGAAGCAGAGCGATTCGCTTGACAGCCAGATCACTGATCAACAGACGGCAGTGGACAAACTCACCAGCGCGTCTTCCGCAGCTGAAACGGTCAAATCTACGAAAAAAACCCTTGAAGATCTCGTTTTTAAGCAGAATCTCGGCGATTCCTCTTCCGTCGATATGGAAGCGTCAAAAAAGGCCATCGAGCGTAAGCAGGCGGAGGTCGACAAGCTGCGCGAGAATGCGGATGAGCTGGAGGTCAAATCCAGCGTGTCCGGCACCATTGCGTCCATCAACGCTTCGGCCGGCAAGTCCATCGGCGAGGAGCAGCCGCTGGCCACCATCAACGTGACCGACCGCGGCTTTACCGTCAAGATCGACGTCACCAACGACCAGGCCAAGAAGGTCAAGACCGGCGATACCGCCGAGCTCGTCAACTTCTGGGGCGGTGACGCCGTCGCCACGCTCGACCAGATCACAAGCTCCCAGACCGCGGGCAATCGCACCCTCGTCTTCACCCTCACCGGCGATATCCAGGCCGGGCAGAACGTGACGCTCTCCATCGGGCAGAAGAGCGCAAACTATGACGCGCTCATTCCGCTCTCCGGCCTGCGCGAGGATTCGAACGGCAAGTTCGTCTACGTGCTCGAGTCGAAGAGCTCGCCGCTCGGCAGCCGCTACATCGCCACCCGCGTCACCGTGCAGGAGCTCGCGCGCGACGATAAGTCCGCCGCCGTCTCCGGTATCAGCTCCGGTGATTTCATCATCACCACCAGCAACAAGCCCATCGAAGCCGGCAAGCAGGTCCGGCTGGCCGATAACGGATGATCCGGCGCGGGCGGTTTGAGCGGCATCGCAGGCTGCCGCGGCTGCACGGAGGGAAGCTTGCCCTCCTCATTGCCTGCCTGATCCAGACGGTGCTGTCTGTGTTCAGCTTCGCCATGCTGGGGAAGGTGACCGGCGCGCTCATCACCCAGTCCGCCGCCGACGTCTGGCGCGGCGGCAGCGGCGAGCGCTTTGCGCAGGTCTCGGCCTTCCTGCCGGTGAACGGCATGATCAACCTCGATACCATCCGCTCGTTCCGCGTGACGCTGGAGGACGAATTTGTCCAGAACTCCATCTTCGCGCCGGAACCCGACGCGCAGGACCCGGGTGCGGACACCTCTGCGCGCCTCTACGCCGACGCCTACAGCGGCAGCACCCAGCTGTCCGTCTCCGGCAAGTCGCCCGGCAGCGTGACGGTCACGGCCATCGGCGTGGGAGGAGACTATTTCCTGTTCCATCCGCTGCAGCTGCTGTCCGGCGGCTACGTGTCGGATGAGGATTATATGGCCGACCGCGTCGTGCTCGACGCGCAGACGGCCTTCAACCTCTTCGGCAGCAGCGACGTGGCCGGGATGGAAGTGACGATCAACGGCAAGACCTTCCCCATCGCGGGCGTGGTCAAAAGTGAGGACGACTTCGCCACAGCCGCCGCGCTGGACGCCGGAGCCGAGGCGTCTTCCGACCCCACGGGCGTCCAGTCGGCCTCCAAGGCCATGATCTACATGAGCTACGCCGCGCTGAACGCCATGGCGGAGCTGCCCATCGACTGCTATGAGATCGTCCTGCCCGACCCCGTCTCGGGCTTTGCCAAGAAGCTCATGACGGAGAAATTCCCCGTGGGCGAAGGCGTGATCGTGCAGAATACTGGCCGGTTTTCTCTCTCCGGCTTGATCTCGGTGATCGGGAAGTTCGGCAAGCGCGTCATGACGACGAACGGCGTCATCTATCCCTACTGGGAAAACGCCGCCCGGATGGCCGAGAGCTATGCGGCGCTGCTGCTGATCCTCGGTACGCTCTTCGGCCTCATGCCGGCCGTGTGCCTGACGATCGTGCTGGTGAAGCTCACGGTCCGGGAGATCAAACGCGGCTACTACAAGGCCGCCCACGCCATCGAGGACCGCGTGGAGGAAAACAAGCGCAAGCACTACGTCTCCGGCGGTATCTGAAGCATAAAAAGCCCCGGCTTTCCATTCGGAAAGCCGGGGCCGTTTGCTTTGCGGGGTCAGTCCGCAGAGGCGTCGATGTGACGCTGGATGCGGTTGATGATCATTTCCAGCGCGATGAGGTTCTTACCGCCCTCGGGGACGATGATGTGCGCGTTTTTCTTGCTGGGCTCCACGTAGAGCTCGTGCATGGGCTTAACGGTGGTCAGATACTGGTCGATGACGGAGTCGATGCTCCGCCCGCGCTTCTTGACGTCCCGCCGGATCCGGCGGCACAGGCGCACGTCGGCGTCGGCGTCGACGAAGATGCGGATGTTCATCTCGTCGCAGAGCGTCTTGTTGACGAAGATCATGATGCCCTCGACCACGATGACCCGCCGCGGCTCGATGTGCAGGACCTCCTCCGCCCGGTTGTGGATGGTATAGTCGTAGGTCGGGCAGTCGATGGCCTGCCCGTTTTTGAGCATGCGCAGATGGTCGATCATCATGTCGGTGTCGAACGCGTCCGGGCAGTCGTAGTTGAGATGCGTCCGCTCCTCATAGCTCATTTCGTCGTGGCGCTTGTAGTAATTATCGTGGCTGAGCACGCTGATATTATCGCCGAAGCGATTCACGAGCGCTTTGACGAGCGTCGTTTTTCCGCTGCCGGTCCCGCCGGCGACCCCAATGACGATCACATCTGACATATCTCTGTCTCCTCTTTTATTCCGTTACGATCCCGTAGATGAGCGGCTGCGCCGCGGGCGCGTCCGCGCCCCAGCGGATGGCCTCCAGGAAGACGCGCTCGGCGTCCGCCAGCGTCTCGGGCCGGTCCGTGTGCAGAACGGCGAGCGTCTGGCCCTGCTCGACCTTCGCGCCGGTCTTTTCCTTCAGGACGATACCGGCGGCCGGGTCGATCACGTCGTCCTTCGTCTTGCGGCCGGCACCGAGGATCGCGGAGCTCTCGCCGATCTTCTGCGCGTCCATGTGGTGGATGTAGCCGGCCTGCGGCGCCTTGAGCTCGTATTGGACCGACGCCTGCGGCAGCAGGCTGACATTGTCCAGCACGGCCGCGTCGCCGCCCTGGGCCGCGATCCAGCGCTTCATCTGCTCGAAGGCGCGACCGGAGGAAATGGCCTCCTGCGCCTGCTTCGTGGCCTCTTCGATGGGCCAGCCGTTGCACAGGTGGAGCATATTGGCCGCCAGCGTGATGCAAACGCCCGTCAGATCCGGGCAGCCATGGCCCTGCAGGACCTCGACGGCCTCGCGCACCTCGAGCGCGTTGCCGATGTAGAAGCCGAGCGGGATATCCATGTTGGACATGACGGCCACGACGTTCCGCCCGCAGGCCCGGCCGATGCGGACCATGCTCTCGGCGAGCTTCTGGCCGTCTTCGAGCGTCTTCATGAACGCGCCGGAGCCGATCTTGACGTCCAGCACGATCGAATGCGCGCCGGCCGCCAGCTTTTTGGACATGATGGAGGACGTGATGAGCGGCAGCGAGTCGATCGTCGCCGTCACGTCGCGCAGGGCGTAGAGCTTCTTGTCGGCGGGGGTGAGATTGCCGGACTGGCCGATGACGGCCACGCCGACCTGCTCGACCTGCCGCATGAAAGCGTCCGCCGAAAGCGTGGTCTGATACCCGGGGATGGATTCGAGCTTGTCGACCGTGCCGCCCGTATGGCCGAGCCCGCGGCCGGACATCTTGGCCATCTTGCCGCCGAGCGAGGAAACGATGGGCGCGACGATCAGCGTCGTCTTGTCGCCGACGCCGCCGGTGGAATGCTTGTCGACGGACTTGTCGCCGAAGCGGCTGAGGTCGACGGTGTCGCCGGAATGCATCATGGCGTCGGTCAGCACGGCCGTCTCATGGTCGGTCATGCCCTTGTAGAAGACGGTCATGGCGAAGGCGGACATCTGATAGTCGGGAATGGAGCCGTCCGTAAAGCCCCGGATGATGAAGCGGATCTCGTCGTCGGTCAGGACGCCGCCGTCACGCTTCTTTTCAATGAGATCGACCATTCGCATGGATGAAAAACCTCCTGCTGAAAAAACGTGAAATGGGAAGGCTCCGGCAGGTCCGGGAGAACCTGCCGGAGGCAGAGAATGCAGTTACCGCTGGCCCTTGTCGTAGGGGATACCCTCGGCCTTCGGAGCACGGGAGTTTTTCGACGTAAAGGCAAGGACGATCAGCGAGATGACGTAGGGCAGCATGTTGTACACGCCGCTGGGGATATTGAGGCTGACCAGGAAGCTGAAGCCGAAATAGACGTTGGACAGCGCGCGGAACAGACCGAACAGCAGAGCCGCCAGCGCGATGCGCGTCGGCTTCCACTGGCCGAAGATCATAACGGCGAGGGACAGGAAGCCGAAGCCCGCCACGCCGTATTCAAATTTCCACTCGCTGACGCCGCACGTGATGTACACGATGCCGCCGAGGCCGCCGAGCAGACCCGAGATCAGCACGCCCGCCCAGCGCATCTTGTAGACGTTGATGCCGACGCTGGCCGCCGCCTGCGGATGCTCGCCGCAGGCCATCAGGCGCAGGCCGAAGCGCGTCTTGTAGAGCGTGATGTAGCAGATCACGAGCGCGATCACCGCGACGAGCATGAACCAGTTGAACTCGAACGAGCCGATGTTCACGAGGAACGCCTTTTTCGGCTCGACGTACTGGATGGTGGAGGAGACGTCGTTGGGGTTGGCCGCGGTATTGATGGCCTTGACGATGACCGTCGCCGCGGCGGTGCCGAGGATGTTCATGGCGGTGCCGACGATGGTCTGGTCCGCCTTGCAGTTGATGGCGGAGACGGCCAGCAGCACGGAATAGAGCATGCCGCCCGCGATGCTCGCCAGAATGACCAGCAGCACCATCACAAAGTTGGACGTGCCCGCCGGCAGATACCGCATGGTGAGCGCGCCGCCCAGCGCGCCGATGACCATGATGCCCTCAAGACCGAGGTTGATGACGCCGGAATGCTCCGAGAAGCAGCCGCCCAATGCCACGAGCAGCAGGACCGACGCGAACAGGAGCGTATATTGCAGAAGAAGGATCATGCCTGCTCGCCTCCTTTCCCGGCGGCCTGGGCCGCCTTGCGCGCTTTCTTTTCCTCATGCCGCGCGATCCAGCTGCTCAGCACCGTCTTGAAGAACAGCACGAAGCTGCACAGGTAGATGATGATCGCGGAGATCAGATCGGAGATCTGCGAGCAGTAGAGGGATTTGTCGACGTATGCGCCGCCGGCGGTGATATGCTGGATGAAGAACGAGGCGAAGATGGAGCCGATCGGGCTGAGGCCGCCGAGGAAGGCGGCGGCGATGCCGTTGAAGCCCATCGAGGGGACGGAGGAGTAGGTACACTGCCACTGCTCATAGCCCGTCTGGTACAGGAGCGAAGCGCCCAGGCCTGCCAGCGCGCCGCCGATGGCGAGCGTGAGGATGATGTTGCGCTTTTCCGCCATGCCGCAGTATTTCGCGGCGTTGGGGTTGTTGCCGGTGGCCTTGAGCTCATAGCCGAAGAGCGTCTTGGACAGAACGACCCAGATGACGACGGCGCAGACGATGGCGATGGGGATGGCGATGGTCACGTACTGGTTGCCGCTGAGGAGCTTCGAAAGGCTGATCTGCGGCAGGATGGCCTGCGGGCCCTCGGCCTTCAGCTGGTAGGTGTAGGGGCTGGTGGCCTCCTTGACGTTGGTCAGGAGCATGTTGGTGATGTAGAGCGCGATCCAGTTGAGCATGATGCCGGAGATGACCTCGCTGACATTGAACGAGCTTTTGAGCAGGCCCGAGATCACGCCGAGCAGCGCGCCCGCCGCGATGGCCAGCAGCATGCACGGCAGCCAGTGCCAGTGCAGATACAAAGCCGCATACAAACAGGCACACGCGCCCGCGACATACTGACCGGCCGCGCCGATGTTGAACAGGCCGACCTTATACACGAACAGCACGCTCAGCGAGCACATGAGCAGCGGCGCGGTCCGCACGAGGGTGTTGCCGAGGTATTTGAGCTGGGCCTTGGCCGAGGAGTACGTCAGGAAGTTCTTCATGACGTTGGTGATGGCGCCCCAGGCGCCCGTGGGGTTGATGAGAAGCAAAACAAGATAGCCGATGAAAAGACCGAGCAGGATGCACAGCAGCGACGTCAGCAGCGACTGGACCCCCGGGTTTTTGAGAATGTTTTTGTTCTGTTTCATGCTTTCACCTCATCTCTCTTGGCGCCAGCCATGTAGAGGCCAAGCTCTTCCTGCGTGGTGGTTTTGGGATCGAGCTCGCCGACGATCTCGCCCTCGTACATGACGAGAATGCGGTCCGGCACGTCCATGACCTCGTCGAGCTCCAGAGACACGAGCAGCACGGCCTTGCCGGCGTCGCGCTGGGCGACGAGCTGCTTGTGGATGTATTCGATGGCGCCGACGTCAAGACCGCGGGTCGGCTGCACGGCGACGAGCAGCTCCGGGTTCTTGTCGATCTCGCGGGCGACGATGGCCTTCTGCTGGTTGCCGCCGGACATGCTGCGC
>ERZ780167.2399-NODE-2399-length-14776-cov-6.601590_pt1 | contig 14776 bp, 22 predicted proteins | sample MGYA00510982_ERZ780167 | MGnify/ENA primary metagenome ERZ780167 (study PRJEB29588, sample SAMEA2146107) | human gut metagenome | biome: human gut; feature: human-associated habitat; material: faeces | place: Denmark | collected 2008/2010 ... | reverse complement strand
CCGCCGCCGCTACGGGCTGGAGGGCCGCGTGCCCCAGACCCAGCGGCAGGTGGCGGCGGCGTACAAAATTAGTAGGAGCTACGTTTCCCGGATCGAAAAAAAGGCGCTGGGAAAGCTGGAGGAGGCGCTGCGGGAGTACTGGTAAGAAAAAACGGAGACGGTCAAAGACCGTCTCCGTTTTTTGCGTCATATCAACCCCGCATGGCCGTCAGGCCCAGAATGATCTGTAACAGCGCGAAGGCCAGCAGCAGCACGCCCGCGATCTTGCGGGACTTCTGCTTCTGGGTGATGTAGCCCATACCCAGCAGACCCATGGAGACCGCCAGCGAAAGGGCCGCCACCATCAGCGCCCAGGGCGCTGTCAGCACGCCGAACTTGCGCAGACCCCAGAAGATCACGGCGATCACCAGCAGGATCAGCTCCATCAGGGTCTTGCCATCCATTTTTCTCATATGTTGTTCCTCCCCTTGTTTCTTCTCTCTATCCTACCGCAAACGGCGGCAAAAGGCAAGAATTTTTCGTCACAGACCCAGCAGCTTGGCCTTCAGCACGGCGCACACCGTTTTGGCGTCCGTCACCTCGCCCTCCAGACACAGGCGGGCCAGCTGATCCAGCGGCATCCGCTCCACCGCCAGAAATTCATCCTCGTCCGGGTCGGTGGCTCCGTAGTGCAGATCCTGCGCCAGATAGAGGTACAGCACCTCGTCATAGCAGCCCGGCGAGGCGATCAGGCTGCCCAGCGGCGTCCAGGATTCGGCGATAGCGCCGGTCTCCTCCCGCAGCTCGCGGCGGGCGGTGACGAAGGGCTCCTCGCCCGGCTCCCGCTTTCCCGCGGGGATCTCCAGCAACGTGCGGCCGAAGGCATAGCGGTATTGCCGCACCAGCAGCACCGTGCCGTCGGCCTCCAGCGCCAGAATGCCCACGCCGCCGGGATGCTCCACGATCTCACGGGTGGAGGTGTGGCCGTTGGGCAGCAGCACCCTGTCCCGCCGCACGTGGATGATGGCGCCGTCGTATATTTTTTCCGAAGAAAGCGTCTTTTCCGTCAGATCCATGGGGAGCCTCCTTATGTCATAGTGTGGGGATAGCGGCGGGCACATGGACCCCGCTCTGCAGGTGTTTATCGGCGGTCATTTGATTGCCTCCCTCTGTGTAAGGGGAGGTGGCAAAAATCTTTGATTTTTGACGGAGGGGTTGTCGAATAACGGACAATCCCCCAGTCAGCCTTGCGGCTGACAGCCCCCTTTACACAAGGGGGCCAAATGCGAATGTCCACGGCTTTGCTCGCCCGGAATACAGCAAAGGATTTTTCGACAAACTCAGTATACCATATACCGCCGCCGGCGGCAAGTATTTTCCGCCATAGGATGCAGCGGTTGCCCGTCCGCAGGCAACGGCTCCGTTCCCTTTTGTCAGGGGTAGAAGGGCGGCGCTTCCGCCCTTTTAGTCATGAAAGGAGGAAATCTCATGAGCAACATTCACATTGCCGTCAGCGGTGCGGACGCGGCGGTGACTCAGCCCGCCACGCTGACGGCGGGCATGGTGGGCGCGGCGGTGACGTTTTCGTTCTCCGGCGAGGCGTGGGCGGCGCTGGAGAAGATCGCCGTGTTCCGGGCGGGGAATGTCCGCCGGGACGTGACCGCCTGGGAGAACGGCACCTGCGCCATCCCCTGGGAATGCCTGCGGATGCCCGGCGAGCATCTGCTGGCGGGCGTGTACGGCGCGGACGGCGACGGCACGGTGGTGATCCCCACGGTGTACGCCGACTGCGGCGTGATCCAGCCGGGCGCAGACCCCACCGGCGACCCTGCCGCCGATCCCGACACGCCGTTTTTCACCCCCATGCTGGAGCGTGCCCTGGCGGAGGCCAAGGCCTCCGGCCTGTTTGACGGCGCGGCAGGCCCGGCAGGCGCCCCGGGCGCGAAGGGTGACAAGGGCGAGAAGGGCGATGCCTTCACCTATGCGGACTTCACGGCGGCGCAGCTGGCGGCGCTGAAGGGCGACCGGGGCGAAAAGGGGGAAAAGGGCGACAAAGGGGACACCGGCGCGAAAGGCCCCTCCGGTGACAGCTACACCGTGCTGGGACTGTACGCCACGCTGGCGGCCTTGCAGACCGCCCATCCCACCGGCAGCGCCGGACAGGCGTGGTTCGTGGGCACGGCGGACAGCAACGCCGTGTACCAGTGGGACGTGGACAAGGCCGCATGGATCAACGTAGGCGCACTGAAAGGCCCGAAAGGCGACACCGGCCCTGCCGGAGCCGACGGCGCTCCCGGCGCGAAGGGCGACACGGGCCCGCAAGGCCCCAAGGGCAACCCCGGCGAAAAGGGCGACGCTTTCACTTACGCGGACTTCACGGCGGCACAGCTGGCGGCACTGAAGGGTGAGAAGGGCGACAAGGGTGACACCGGCCCCCAAGGCCCCAAGGGCGACGGGGTGGAGGTGTCCGGCAGCAAGGGTCAGTATCTGGGCTTCACCGATACCGACACGCTGGGCGCGATGAGCCTGCCCAGCGCCAGCACCGGCAGCAAGGGCATCACCTATCTGGTGGACAGCTACGAGCGCACCGACACCGACAAGGCCGTCACCCCCAAGGCGCTGAACAATGTCTACAAACTGGTGCAGGATAAGGCAGACAAGTCCGTGTCCGCTGCCGCCACGCTGACGGCGGCGGGGTGGAGCAATGGCGTGCAGACGCTGGCCGTCTCTGGCGTGACAGCATCGGCCAACGGCAGCCTGCGCATCGCCCAGAGTGCCACCGACGAGCAGTTCGCCGCGTGGGGCGCGGCGCAGCCCCGTGTAACGGCGCAGGCGGCGGGGTCGCTGACGGTCAAGGCGGCGGGCGCTGTGCCCGCAGTCGATATTCCGGTGGAGGTGGTGATGGTATGATCCAGACAGAGGGTATTTTTGTGGGCGGCGGCGCCATTTCCGCGCCCATCATCGGCGAGGACTTCAACTGGTCGGGCGGTGACGGCACGTATCAGGTGCTGGACGATGGCGGCGGCAACTGGCGCATCAAGTTTCTGTCCAGCGGCACGTTCACGCCATTGAAAGACATGGTGATTGATGCATTTTTGGTAGGTGGCGGCGGAGGAAGAAGCTATGTACTCTGCGGCGGTGGTGGCGCAGGCTACACCACCACCGTGCGGTCTGTGGTGGTGGCGGCCAATACCGCCTATCCCATCGTGGTAGGCGCGGCGGGCAAAAACATTACTGAAGGTAGTTTGAACGGTACGGATGGTGGCACAACATCGGCGTTTGCCGCATCTGCACTGGGAGGAAAGGGCTCTAAGAGAGGATATAACACATCCAAGCAGCCGGGCGCAGACGGTGGCTCTGGCGGCGGTGGTCTGAATGTCAGTGGGGTACATGCCAACTACAGTACCGCCGCTGGTGGTACGGATGGTGGCGACGGTACGACTGCTACAACTGCTGGCGGCAAGGGACAGGGTACCACCACACGAGAATTTGGCGAAGCAGACGGCGACCTGTACGCTTCCGGCGGCGGCGATAACCTGACCGCCACCGTACCCAACTCCGGCAATGGCGGCGCTTATAACGTTGAACCTGCCGACGGCATTGTGGTCATCCGGCAGCACAAGGAGGTGGCGGCATGAGATATGCAGTTATCACGGAAGGGACTGTGACCAACGTCATTACTCTGTGGGAAACCAACGCCGGGGATTTCCCCGGTGCGGTGGCGCTCCATGACCGCCCGGTGGGCATCGGCGACACGTACCAGGACGGTAAGTTTTACCGGGGTGGACAGGAGGTCTTGACCGCCCAGGAAGAAATTGAGCAGTACAAGGCGGCTTTGCAGACGTTAGGGGTGGTGACAGATGAGGACTGACATTATGGCGCAGGCCCGGGCCATTCGGGCCAGTATGGATGCCGCAGCGGTGGTGCTGACGGACGCACAGGCGGCGGCAGCGCCGCTGCTCTACCGCCCGTGGGACGGCAAGGGGGCGGCCTATGCCGCGGGAGACCGGCGGCTGTATGGGGGATACGTCTACAAGTGCCTACAGGCCCACACATCGCAGTCAGGCTGGAACCCGGCGGACGCGCCCAGCCTGTGGGCACAGGTGCTGATCCCCGACCCCGCCGTCATCCCCGCGTGGCAGCAGCCAGACAGCACCAACCCCTACATGACAGGCGACAAGGTGACACACGGCGGCAAAACATGGCGCAGCACCTGTGACAACAACGTGTGGGAGCCGGGTGTATATGGATGGGAGGAGGTCACATGACGGAAGCCATCATTGTGGCGCTGCTGGGTCTTGCGGGGACGCTGGCGGGAAGCTATCTGGCCAACCGGAAAAGCACCGCCCTGATCGTCTACCGGCTGGAACAGCTGGAGCAGAAGGTCAGCAAGCACAACAAACTGGTGGAGCGCACCTACGCGCTGGAGGAGGCCGTGGCCCTGGCAGAGGAGCGGCAGAAGGTAGCCAATCATCGTATCGACGATTTGGAAAAAGTACACAACAACATGGGACAGGCCAATTAGGCCGGAAAGGACTACATTATGAGAAACTGGAAGAACTGGATCAAGGCGGCGGGCGTTCGCGCCATCAAGACCGTGGCACAGACCGCCGTTGCCACCATCGGCACCGCTGTGGCGCTGGGCGACGTGAACTGGCTGATGGTGGCCAGCGCCAGCGTCCTGGCGGGTATTCTGAGCCTGCTGACCAGCGTGGCGGGCCTGCCGGAGCTGGAGGAGTGAGCCATGCGGTTCGGCATTGACATTTCGGACGCGCAGGGCGTGTTCGACTGGGATAAAGCCGAGAGTGTTACCTTCGCCGTCCTGAAGGGCGGCGGGGGTAACAACGGCCTTTACACCAACAAGCAGTTCCAGCGGAACTATGAGGAGTGCGTCAAGCGCGGCATTGATGTGGGCTGCTACTGGTTCAGCAAGGCGCTGACCGTGGAACAGGCAGAGCAGGAGGCGGCGTATTTCTTCGACAACTGCCTTGCCGGGAAAAAGTTCACGCTGCCGGTCTATATGGACGTGGAACACAAGGACATGCTGGCGCTGGGCAAGGACGCGCTGACGGCCATTGTGCTGGCCTTCTGCGAGGCACTGGAGATGCGCGGCGCATGGGTGGGCATCTACTCCTCCCGCGCTATGTTCGAGGGCTATATGCACGATGAGCAGCTGTCCAGGTATGCCCACTGGGTGGCCGAGTGGAACGAGACATGCCGCTATGGCCGGGATTTCGGGCTGTGGCAGTTCGGGGGCGAAACCAACAAGCTGCGGGACACCAAGGTGGCCGGTGTGGTGTGTGACCAGGATTACATGCTGACGGACTATCCTGCATTATTGGCCATGACCGGAAAAAACGATTTCAGGGAGGTCGAGAAAATGACGGAACAGAAACTGAGGCAGAATGTGGTGGACACGATTCTGGGCTGGGTGGGTCTCAACGAGGCGGACGGCAGCCACAAGAAGATCATTGACATCTACAACAGCCACAAGCCGTTGGCGAGGGGCTACGCGCTGAAATATACCGACTCATGGTGCGCCGGGACGGTCAGCGCCGTGGCAATCGTCAACAACATCACGGACATTATGCCCACGGAGGTGGGCGTGGGGAAGATGATCGACCTCTACAAAGCGCTGGGCCGCTGGATGGAGCGGGACGATTACACGCCCCAGATCGGCGACGTGGTGGTGTATGCGTGGAGCGACGACGGCGTAGGCGAGTGTACCACCGGCGCCGACCATGTGGGCATTGTCACTAAGGTGTCCGGCACGTCCTTCTGGGTGACGGAGGGCAACTACCGCGACAGCGTAAAGACGCGGTCTATGCAGGTCAACGGGCGGTACATTCGCGGCTTCGGTCTGCCGGACTATGCCAAGAAGGCTACCGGCGTGGCGTCCACCATGCCCACCACGACGGTGACGGAGAAAACCGTGACGGTGAAGCTGCGGCAGTTAAAGAAGGGCAGCGTGGGCAACGACGTGAAGGCGCTGCAAATGCTGCTGATTGTGGGCGGCTATTCCTGCGGCTCTGCCGGGGCCGATGGTGACTTCGGCAGCGGCACCGACGCAGCGGTGCGGAAGTACCAGAAAGCCAACGGTTTGACTGTTGACGGTGTGGTCGGCGCGGCGACGTGGGGCAAGTTGCTGGGAGCGTGACTTTGTTAGTAACGTGTTAGTAACCGAAACAAACCAAGAAAAACTGTGCAACTATTTCAAAACATAAGAGCGCGGTTTTAAGTGATTTGTGCCGTTTTGCGTCACTTTGTGCTGCGTTTAGAGCGCCTGCTTATATTTCACACGCAGGAGGTCACTGGTTCGAGTCCAGCAGTCTCCACCAAATCCCACCTCATTTGGGGTGGGATTTTTCTTTTGGCCGAACGCCGCAAACCGTTGATACAGCACGGTTTTCAAGTCTACACGCTAACAGCTTTGATGCGACTCTCCAACAGGTCGGCACCAACTTTCTTGTAAGTTACCTGTAAGTTTTCAGCAGCTTTGAAACGGAAGATGTGGCACTTATGTGGCACCTGTTGCTTATCCAAGAGCCGCGCAGACCTTATTGGCCGTGTCCTGTTGGCGTGTCTCGTGTTGGTAATGGGTGTAAACGCGGAGCGTCATATCTACCGTTGTATGCCCCGCGAGGTACTGAATTTCTTTGATGTCCAGCCCGCTTTCAAACAGCCGTGTGATGTAGGTGTGCCGCAGCAGGTGGGGCGTGACGTGGAAATCAAGACTTCGCACCATCTTGGAATTGGTGGCTTTGGTGCCGAGTTCCGCCGGATCATCAACCGTTCTTCGCCGTACCATGTCCCACAGATTGGAGAAGCTGCTTTGCGACAGAGGCTTGCCGTTTTCCATGTGCAGGATGAAAGGGCTTCCGCCGGAACTTTTAAGCCCCTTCAGCGTGTCCAGAAGCGTTGGGGGTATGGGAATATCCCTGACAGCCGCCGAGGTCTTCAGAGCCTCGCTGACAACGGTTTGAGAGCTTGTGAATACCGCGTTGTGCCGGACGTGGATGATTTGCTTGTCGAGGTCAACATCCTCCCACATCAAGCCGCAGATTTCACCACGCCGCATCCCTGTTTGAAGGGCGATCAAGCAGAACAGATATGCCCGTGTGCTGCTTACCGCGTCCAGAAGCCGCTTTGACTGATCCGCAGTCAGGGCGGTCTTTTCTTTTGTGCGGACGCCCTTGCTCTTGATCTTCGTGGGTACGGGCGACTTGGCAATCAGGTTGTTATCCACGGCGGCATTGAACACGCCCCGCAGAATCTGAATTACCTTGTCATTGAGGCTCTTGCTGTTTTTAGCCAGTGATGCCACGATCAACTGAATCTGCATGGGCGATACCTTTTTCAAAGGCACGTCCTGCAGAAACGGGTAAATGTGGTTGTTCAGAGCGTTCCTGAGAGCTTCCAATGACTTCCGTCGCAGGTACGGCTTTTTGTAAACGTTGAACCAGACCTCTGCATACTCTCCGAAGGTGGAATTGTCAAGGATGTCCAGCCCTGTGCCAATCTGAAGCATGACCTCTTTTTTCTTTTGCTCTAACCCCTCCTTGCTTTTGGATCGAATCCATTTGCGCTTGCCGTTAGGCAGCATGACCGATGTTCTGAATAGTTCGTTTGCCATGATATTTGTCTCCTTATGTGTCCGAAATACACAAGGCTACGAAGACAAATATTTTGATAAGCGGTTTGCTTGTCAATACCATTATAACGACACATGAGGGAAATTTCAATGGTATACTTAGTACATCAAGTGAGGAACACAACACCTCACAAAACAAAATGAAAAATTAAGAAAGAATTATGAACGCGAACATCATGACTTCCAAGATTGAGATGACCAAGACCGAGGCTATTGCCGCCGGTAGGCTGAGCAGCGACAAGTTTAACGAGCTGAAGACCCTTCGTGAGATGTTCCCCGCCTTCCAGATCGAGATTGTAAAGATCGTAACCAAGAAAGTTGATCACTTCAAGGGGCTGACCTACGAGTATATGGAAAACTACATCAAGGACAATAAGGAAAGCCTTCTGTCCATCTTTTATGCGCTGTGTGGCAGAGATGAGGAAGGAAATAAGGTTAAGTTGGCCTCCGCTGCTTCCTATGGTGAAGTCAGAATGTGGTTCTTGACGGAGTTCCCTGAAATTGAGCAGATGAGCGCGGACGTCAACGAGATCATCAAAAATGCCCGTGCCAACCGCGCAGCACGCAAAGCATCTTGAACCAACCACAAGCACAGAAAGGAGATACGATTATGGCTAAGATGACTACCGCGATCCGTCTGGATTTTGATAAAAACCTCATTATTCTGAACAGTACGTTTGCTAAGAAGGCCAGAAGAATTGGCTCCCCTGAGTATAACCAGCTCCAAGAGGTTCACAGCGAGTTCTCTACCTTCAAAGTTGTCCAGCGTCAGATCAAGAAAAAGACCGATCAGGAGCATTACAAAGGGCTTACCTACGACTACATGAGGGCGTATATCACTGAAAATGCGGGCAAAGAGGGTGCCTCTGATGAAGATCGGAAAGCCGCCGTAAAAGAAGCACTTGACGTGTTGGAAAACAAGATTTTCATTTCCAAGTGCCACAGCAACACACAGCGTTACCCCGCAATCAAGAATTGGTTTCTGGCTACATATCCAGAAGTCAAGAAAGTCTTTAAGAACGACGCTGCGTAATGATCCGCCAGCCAGAGGCTATGAGGTTATGAAAAATGAATACAGCATGATACCGCCGTTTCCAAGATCGGAAATGGCGGTATTTCTCACTTTTGAGCCAGCTAAACCGGCGATTTTTGACTTTTTATAAAAAATATTATATAATATTTATAGAAAGTAAGAGGAAGATATAACTCGCTTTCAAATCTGAAATGAAAGGGGGTCATTGATATAAAACGATATCAGAGCGTTTTTGAACGTTACTTAGATGCAGCGGAAAAAACAGCAGATGTTACACTTCGTTGGTACTACCAAAAGTAGATGATGATGGCAAATCTGCTGAATGATGCCGAAATAGAACGTATCGCGGATCGTGTACTTGAGCGGCTGCGCGTTACCGTTGATATCGATAATCTGCGTCAAGTCCTAAAGGAACTTGATGATGAGATCAACAAACTGGGGAAATAATCCCCAGTTTGTTAAAAATAGATTTGAGAAAAAGGAGATTTTCCATGGAAAGATATACATTTCCTAATCAGAGATTTGTTTGCGTTCACCGTGAACGCCCCACAGCGAACTTCTTAGGGATCAAAAACGAGAACTGGATGGCTGCGGCTCGTGATCTTACGCCCCATGCCCTGCTGCTGTATTTGTATTTTGCAGCCAATGCCAACAATTACGTTTTGGCAGTATCTCCGGCGGCGATCCGCCAAGCTGTCGGTATGCCGCGCTCGACGTATCATGATCAATTTCATGTGCTGGAAGATAAGGGCTATCTGATTCCAACCAAGGGCAACACCTTTGATTTTTTTGAAGTACCGAGTCCGCGTACCGTCACAAATGATGAGAAAAAGTTGGAAGTCGGACAGAATTTTGAAATGTGTACGGCTGACGGTTGCCCTGATGAGCAGGCCGATCATAATGTATTGGGAGAGGATATAGAAATAAATAATATCCGATTTCCAGATAATGAGATAAATAATGGGGAACTGCGAGAATTTCTAAAGCAATACTGTGAGCCAGCAGAGCACACACCCCCAAAAGGAGAAAAAACAGAAGAACACCCCCCTACCAAGGCAGAGTTTACATTTTAATGAGAAAAAGTATGAAATTTTTTATTTCCAGCAAGGCAACACTGGATGTTAATTTTGAAGTAGAAGCCAATAGCAAAGGCGAAGCCATGGACAAATTTAGAAGCGGTTTCTTTGACTATTGGGATATTCCAGCAGACGTAAAACCTGAAATTTGCGGAGATCAAGCCATCGTTACAGGGAATGAGAATGGCATCTATCCGCTGCGTTTGACTTTTTCTCTCTATGACGAAGTTTGAGCAGCGCATTTATAATTCCCTATAGCGCAAGGGATTGTCCCCGTAGTTTGAACACGCTGGTGTTTATGCGATCCTCTTGGATGGGCGGACCGTCTACATCGGCAAGAGCTTCAATATGCTGGCACGCATGGCGCAGCACTACGCAGGGATTCAAATGCAGGCAGAGCGTAAATACCGCGTGCTGGCCGAGGCAACGCGGCACGGTCACAAAATGTGCTTTACCGTGTTGTATACCGCCAAGGCCAGTTCCCACGCGGCCATTGAAGAAGAAATCGGCCAGAAGGAGGGCGAGTTGATCCGCCAGCACCTCCCTCCGCTGAACACATAGATTCCCAAGGCGGAGGATTGGCACAGATGGGATGTTAAGCCCGTGGACATAAATATAACCGCGCCGTCAGAAGTGCGGCAGCGGTCTGAATGATATTATAAATTTTTGGAGGAAAAATCAAATGGCGTACTTAACGCAGATTTCTGATGATAATTACATTTACAGTTACTCCGGCGTATCCGGCTCCATCCTGAAGGAGTATCTGACCCCCGCCGGTATTGAGGCTTACCTTTATGACGAGTCCTTTTCGGAAACCGTGCGGCAGAGCTATATTTTTTGCAGAGACACCGAGCCGCAGTGGATGGATGCAGAAGTGAAGCGGCGCTTTGAAAGCCAGAAGGACAAAACCGCTGAATGGCTGCGGCGACAGGTGCGCGATATGCGCTCCTATCGTTCACAGCCGTGAGTGTCCGTCTTCTCGAATCAAAACCACATTTCGTGGGAGCGTGAACCACGCAGAACCCAAAAGCAGGAGTGAAAAAATGTTTTTCCCGAAATAGGGGCGGGGTCATTCCTGCTTTTGGTCTGCGGTAAACTCCACGAGATCGGCGGGCTGGCACTCCAGCAGTTCACAGAGCTTTTCAAGATTTTCCCAAGCCACCCCCTTGCCTTCACGCAGCTTTTGGAGCGTGGATTGGCTGAGCAGCCCTTCCGTTCTGATCTTGTTGGTGTTGTAGCCCTTTTCTTTCAACGCGGCCAATACGTTAATCTTCCACTGTAGCGGCATATAATTGAGCCTCCTTTTCCATTGTCCTTATTATAGCGCACAGATTGCACGAAAGCAAGTGCAAATATTGCACAAGGATAAGCACTAACATTCGTGCAATTCGTCAATTGATTTGCACGAATTATCGTGCTATACTATAGTCACAGTCAAGGAAGACAACAGGCAAGTCAAGGTAGCAGTACAGTCGCCACGCGGCACTCGAAAGGAATACAAGATCAGAGCGAGACAGGATAGGAAAGTAGCAGACAGGAAGTCAGACAGCCGAACAGCCCCTCGCCGCTTGCCGGACAAACAGAAAAGGAGACAGACACAATGAGCAAGAAAGAAATGGTAGCACTGATTGAGACAATGAACAACTATGACGAGTTGGCCGCGAAAGCCAAGGCCAAGGCGGACGCGATCCGCGAGGCCATCAAGGAGGAAATGGTGCGGCTGGACACCGAGGAACTGACCGCCGGAGTGTACATTGTCCGCTTCACCAACGTGATTTCCAACCGCTTCGACAGCACCACCTTCAAGCGGCTGTACGCCGATCTCTATAAGGACTTCACCAAGCCGGTCAGTTCCCGCAGGTTTACGGTGAGCTGCTGAGTGAAAAGTCCGCCGCCTTTCGAGAATAGAGCGGCGGAAAAAGTCTTGCAATTTTCTTAAAAGCCGTACATGCCTCAAAACAGACACATGCAATTGACATTATTGCAAATTTAGCTTAAAATACCAAGAAGGATAAAGACAGGAGTGCAAATATGCCCTATACGATTATAAATGCAGACTGTTTCGAGTGGATGAAACAAAGGGAAGAAAATTCGATTACCGCCATCGTCACGGATCCTCCATATGGTGTAAAAGAGTACACTGAGGGAGAACTGAAAAAGCAACGTCAAGGTCAAGGCGGAATTTGGAGAATTCCACCATCTTTCGACGGGCATGTACGTCAAGCTGTTCCTAGGTTTTCTGTAATTAACGATGACCCAAAAGAGCGCGAGAACGTTTACTCTTTTTTCTTTGAGTGGGCAATTTTGGCTCTTCGCATTATTGTTCCAGGAGGACATGTTTTTATTGCATCAACTCCGTTGCTTTCGGACATTTTAAGCCGTGCTATGCGAGATGCCGGATTTGAACGGCGTGGTGAAGTAATTAGGACGGTTTCAACGCTAAGAGGCGGTGATAGGCCGAAGGGTGCAGAGATTGAGTTTTCCGAAGTATCTGTAATACCTAAGGGGCTATGGGAACCATGGGGGCTATATCGGAAGCCCATTAGCGAAAAGACTGTCGCACAAAACTTGAGATTATGGAAAGCGGGTGCCCTCCGCAGAGAGTCTGAAAATGCACCGTTTGTGGACTTAATCCAAAGTGAAAAAACTCCACAAATCGAACGAAAAATTGCGCCGCATCCCAATATAAAGCCGCAAAGTTTTATGAGGAAAATAGTATATGCAGCTCTGCCTCTTGGCGAAGGAGTTGTATTAGACACGTTTTCGGGAAGTGGCTCTACATTAGCCGCAGCCACATTTTGGGGAATTGATAGTATCGGTATTGAAAAAGATCCAGAGTTTTTTGAAATGTCGCAAAGTACGGTACCTAGACTCGCTGAATTGTATCCTGATCAAACTAAACTTCTCTTTTACTAAAAGACCCAATTTGGGAACGTGAAACAGAACAGGACTTAATAAAATGGAGAAAATCTGGGGATTGGTAGGGTGCTACTCAGGTTTTCTCTGTTTTTCTTCAAATGCGAAGAAATATGTACTATATCAGAATTCAGGTAGAGCGAGCCATCTCGTAATTTTGCAGTACCAACATTTGTGGTAATATAAGTTTCAGTTCTTTGCGAGTTATTTTCATTTCTGCTGCTACCTTGATATTTCCAGTCGCTGTTTGGATATTCAAAGCCTACTAGTTCAGCAATTTCAACTTGAACAAATTCAATGTCACCGCTATCAAGTATCTCGAAACAAACAACAATGTGCCATCCGCTATGACCGTTGTGCCCTTCCCCTCCTTTCATCGGCTTATTAGAAGCTTTGACTTCTAATCCTATGGGATGCTCTTCGTGCATTAAGTCAGGGAACCGCTGATCGTGGTAAGATTTATAGACACTGTTATTGCTAAGCATCTTTGTAAAAACATTAGAAACTACACCACTAAAGTTGTTTGCCTGAATAATTTCGCTGAGTTTGATGCCGGTTCTCTCTCTGATAAGAGAAAAAAAGGCTTGCGTATCTTCAAGTGCACGATAAATATCGCTATTTGTAAGCCCATCCGGTAATGGAACCTCTCGCAGATACTTGTGTCTTAGCATAATTGTTCCTCCTTTTTTGAATACTATTGCCATTATATCATGTATTTGAGGCAAAGGGCAACCATATAGTAGTACAAGCATTGAGTATCTTATTTTTTAGCAGAGCTGGGATAATTTTAGCAAAACAACAAGTGAGAAGGTATTTAACATGGCACGAGAAGCAGAAAACAATTTTGAAGCGCGTCATGGCCGCAAGCCGAACCAAAAGATGAAAGCCTACCTTGTGATGCAATACCTTCTGCGGTACACGGACGAAAACCATGCGCTGGATGCCCCGAAGATTTGCGCTTACTTGGAGGAAATAGGGATCGAGGCCGAGCGCCGCAGTATTTACACGGACATTGAAGAAATCAATAAGATTCTGTGGATGGAGGAAAACGGCTGTACCCTCGCGGAAGCAGAAGAAGACCTGAAGGACGAAGCCAACCGCGCAATTGTATACAGCACTAAGCAGAGGGGCTTTTATGTCCAGAGGAAACGCTATGAGCTTCTGGACATTCAGCTTTTGGCGGAGTGCGTCAACGCCGCCAAGTTCATCCCGCAGAAGGATGTAAACCGCCTTGCGGATATGATCTGTGAGCTTGTCAGTGAGGCAGACGCCAAGAAGATCAAAAACGAATCATTGGTTGTAGATCGTGTCAAAACACTGAACAAGGGTGTGCTGTACAGCATTTCTACTCTCCGTGATGCGATGGCCGCAGAATTGGACGGTGCGCCTCATACGCCCGAAAAGGTCAGCTTCCACTATCTGACGCACCAAATAAACGATTTGGAAAAGCCGGTGGAGCGCCGCCGGAAATATATTGTCAGCCCTTACCGGCTGATTATCGACAACGGCAACTATTATCTGTTGGCGTTCTATGACGCCAAGCAAGATATGCGAACCTTCCGCGTGGATCGTATGAAGGGCGTTACCCGCGAGGGTGTACCAAGAGCCGGAGAAGACGCCTTCAAGAAGCTGGATATGAAGACCTACACACAGCGCGTCTTTTCCATGTACGGCGGCGAGAGGAAGCGCGTGCATCTTCGCTTCATCAATCAGATGTTGGACACGGTAATTGACCGCTTTGGCACAAAGGATGCCCGCTATGCTGTGGTTGACAGCAGTCATTTTATGGTGGTCACAGATGTGGAGGTCAGCGATCAATTCTTCTCTTGGCTGTGCGGCTTTGGCAAGAAGGTCAAGGTAGAAACGCCCGATGTAGCCGAAGCGTATGCTGAACACCTTGCTAAGATCACAAAGATGTATGAAAGTTGATTCAGAGTTGCAGAAAAGTTGTTAGAAAGTAAAAGGAAAGGTGTAAGAAAGCTGTTGCCTTCTTGCACCTTTTCTCGTTCTTCGTAGCCTTGTTTTGATGTTGTGTGTGGCACCCGCGTGGCACCACGCCGATGAAAAGGTCCCGTCAAGATTTATGCGCAAAATTATTTGCAGGCTCCGGCTGAGTGAAAT
>ERZ780167.2397-NODE-2397-length-14786-cov-6.639739_pt1 | contig 14786 bp, 16 predicted proteins | sample MGYA00510982_ERZ780167 | MGnify/ENA primary metagenome ERZ780167 (study PRJEB29588, sample SAMEA2146107) | human gut metagenome | biome: human gut; feature: human-associated habitat; material: faeces | place: Denmark | collected 2008/2010 ... | reverse complement strand
GTTAAGTATCGGTTACCTGTTCTATTTATTTTTGTTTATCGGTGAATAGTAACAAGCTGTGGGTGAAAAATGTTTATAAATGAAAAAATGTATTTTTTCATAGCAAAAAGCAAGCCGAAGCTTGCTTCATATTATTCAACATTTGAAATGTGTGGCAGTACATCCTTTGGAATTAAACACTTATAGGAATTATCCTGTAGTCTAGTTTTCAAATTATTCTTTGCTTTTTCAATCATTTCAGGATTTTGAGACAGTGTTTTTGCGGCATCAAACAATACATCACCTCAAGCATACAGCCTTTATATGCAATACTGCTCTTACCTTGTGCAACCCATTGCCAGCTATGTGCACCTGCACCAATGGAATAACATGCAGTATTAATTTGTGCAGTAGGAACACACCAGGAAACGTCACCGACATCTGTAGATCTCATTTCACAAACAGCAGAGTGATTTGTTTCAATGAAATAATCATTGATTGGTCTTTCTTTGATGTTTTCAATAACTTTCTGCTGATCCTTTGCAAACTGTGGAGTATCACTGAGTACATTCTTGATATCAAATGTATCTTTGAAAGACTGGGCATAAGCTAATTCTTCATCTGTATAGTCGTTCTTGTAAAAAATAAAAACGTCTGGCAAGAGATGTGATTGAACAAAATACATGAACAAACAAAGCACCTCTTCTTTTAGAAGGAGTGTTATGAATGTTATTTATAACACTACGGAACATATTTACCAATATGCTTCGTTCGGCGATGATTACCTTTCACTTGCTTCTTTGTCCGTCGGTTCCACAAGATACTTATTTGCATCGCTACCTCTTGTTTTGATTTTTACTAGAAGAAAAGCTATAACAGATGTACTGCTATAGCTTTATGGATCTAGAAGTGTCCGCCACCGGAATGCATTCCCCCACTGCTGGAGAAACTGCTTCCTCCAGGTGAGGAATCGTTGTCATCATGTTTTGGAATTGGAGCTCTTGTGACAGATTCATACAGGAACATATCACGGCTGTTTGTTAAATGTACGCCATTGCCTGGTACATAGGAATGTGCTGTTGTTGCGATGGCTTTTGTTTTGTGCTTGCTTTTTTGTGCGAGTACTGTGATGAGTGCAATGATTGGTGGCAAGCCGAATGTGATGCCTTTTTTGATTGGTGTGGAATCTGCAGGTTCATCATAGTTGCTTCCATAATGTTCGCCATTTTCACTGTAGTATGCCATTAAGCCATCCGCTTCTTTGATGTAATCGCGAATTGCTGAATAGTAATCGTGCTCATAGAGACCGCTGCGTGCAGCTGAATCCATGATATCCATGCCATCTAAAGAGAACATAGACTGTTTATCACAATATGGAATATAAACCTGGTAAGAACCACCTTTTGAACATTGTGTAATCAGTAGTAATACACCATTGTCAGTATTGTCATATCCTAGACTTTCATCTGTATAGTATTTTTCAATGAAGTTTGTCATATCATCATATGACTGTTCTGTTGAATCTTCGATGATTCTTGCGTAAACTCCAAATTCATACTGGTCTGCAATTTGTGCAGCATATGCATTTAATTCATCTACTTCTTCTTGAGAAAGTGCACCATAGGTATCTTCTACATATACATCACTCGATGCGTGGATTGGTGTAAAAGGAATCAAGAGAAAGAGTGCGATCAATAAAATCATGTTTCTAATTGTTTTCATAGTATCTTCACGCTCCCATCACTTGAAATAAGATGACATACAGTAAAGCAATACCAATGACTGTAATCAAGAGGAATCGTAGAATCATCTTTGTTTTATCGATTGGCAAATCATCACCAATCATCTTTCTTGTCTGACCATTCATAGCGAACAAGTAATTCTTGCCTTGATATTGTGTAGATACCAGCCATACTGGCAGGAATGCGTAGTGAACTGTACCTGGTGTAATTGTTGTATTTGTTTTATCAGATACATATGTCTGATATCCAGTGACTGTTTCTTCTAAAAGAGAAATCGTTGTATTTTTAATTCTCTGATTAACTCTTTCCGCATCTTCTTCTATCGATACATCGTATTTATCAGCTAAATAGCCAGGCAAATATGACATCTGGAATGGAACAAGATCTTTGTAGTCAAATGGTTCAATAGAATCCATGAAATCATCTGGCATCTTGGAAGAACCATCAGCAGGTACTTTCTGAAACTCAACAGTTCCATCTCTTTCAATACGGAAATGACGTGTTGTTGTGACGATTTCATCATCTGTTTCATAAGAGGAAGAAGTTGTTGCTGATCCTCTTAAGTGTGCATCTACAGTACCGTCATACAGCCAGAATGGCACGTATACACCTTTGATTTCTTCAATGTGATTGCTTTCTGTGAATGCTTTTGGCAGGAATGGTTTTCCTTTGTAGAAGTTCTTTAATTCTTTGACGGCATCTTCTTTGATCAGTTTAAAAGGAATGACGTAATCTGGCTTTAAAGAGCCTTCAAACTGTGCAGGAACTACTGTTGGATTTCCACAATATGGACATCTTGTTGCGGCAGTGTTTGCATCAGAAATGAGTTGTGCACCACAGCTTGGGCAGTTGTATGCACGCATGTTTTTTGCTTCTTCTTCATTCCATTGCAGAAGTTCTGCATTTTCTTGCTGTTTCTTTTCAGCATCTACGGAAATTGCTTCCTGGTTTTTCTCGAAAAAGACTTTATCAATTTCATCCACTGTAAATGTAGAACCACAGCTATCGCATTTTAGCTTGGATGAAACGGGATCAAATCTGAGTGGCCCATTGCAATTAGGACACTGATAATTCGTTAATTGTTCTGGCATAGAATAATCCTTTCTATCTTGTCAGTGCTTTTGAAAGTATAAGTAAAATAATGAAAAGGGCGATGGAAGAAAGACCTAAAAGAATGCCAATCAAATTATTAGACTGCAGCTGTCGTTTATATCTTTCCTGATCAATGTTTTTCATATCTTTTTTTACATGAAAAGGTCCGGATTCCGGACCTTTTGTTAAATCATTATGCCGGTTTCTTTTCTCCACAGTTGTTGCAGAAGTTGCCAGTATTTTCTGTGTTGCATTTTGGGCAGATCCACTTTGCGTTTGCTGGATTTGCTTCACCACAGTTCGTGCAGAATTTACCAGTATTCGCTGTTCCACACTTTGGACATGTCCATCCAGCTGCAGGAGTTACTGGAGCTGCAGGTTGTGCTGGCTGTGCAGGCTGCTGGTTAAGTAATACGTTAGCATTCACACCACCGCTTGCCTGTGCTGCATTAAGTCCTACAAAACCCATTGCTGCGCCATTTGCATTATTTGCGGCATCTCTCATTGCCTGTGCCTGTGCACCGACGATAGCGGCACCTGCTAGATTTGCATTTGTATATGCAGCATCTTTTTGCATCTGCTTGATCATCTTTTCGTCTTCTTCATCAGCCTTGATAGAAGAAATACCGAAGGAGACGATTTCAATACCTCTTTGATCTCTCCATTTCTTGGATAGTTCGTCATTTAGCGCTTCTGCTAGTTCAAGTGTGTGTGCAGGAATTTCTGAATAACGAACACCTGCAGCGCCGATTCTAGCAAATGCTGGCTGTAAAGCTGTTAATAATTCAGAACGCATCTGATCTTCGATATCAGAAACTTTGTATACTTCTGATACATTGGAACAAACGTTTGTGTAGAAAAGGATTGGATCAGAAATCTTGATGGAATATTCACCGAAAGCCTTGAGAGAGATATCTAAGTCAATCCCTGCTCTTTGATCAAGAACTCTGAATGGAACAGGGGAAGCTGTTCCGTACTTCATACCTGGAATTTCCTTTGTGTTGAAGAAGTAAACTCTTTGATCTGTTCCTGTTTCTCCAGCAAATGTAATTCTCTTTCCAATTTGTGCGAATACATCTTTTACAGAAGAGGAAAGGCTCTTGCCTGTAAAGATAGATGGTGCTGTTTTGGAGTCATATTTGTATTCTCCAGGTTCTGCACAGATATCAACAACTTTACCTTGTTCAACGATAACTAAGCATTGACCATCAGCAACCGCAATGACAGATCCATCAGAAATGATATTGTCATTTCCACGGTTAGCACCGAAACCTGATGTCTTCTTATGACCTTTTATACAAATTGTATCGGCAGGAATTGCATCACAATAGAAATACTCTTTCCACTGATCGCTCAGTGTGCTACCTGCTGCATTAAGCGTAGTTAAAATTAGTCCCATATTATTCTCCTGTCTGTAGTGTAAGTGAACACTATCTTTTGTTAATTCCATTGTAGCTGAAAATAGACTGGAAAACTATTAATTTATATGAAAAGTTGCATGAAAATGAAAAACAGCTTCCAAACTAGGAAGCTGAGTTGAAACGATATCCGCGTTTCCAGAAAGAATCTAAGATTTTTTCGGAGTGAGAACTTTCCAGTTTTTCGCGAATATGGCAAATATGAACACATATAATTGAACGACAGCGGAATGGTTCTTCTTTCCAAACATTTTCATAGATTTCTTCTGCAGTATGGATTTCATCTGGGTGATCCATCAGAAATGATAGAATGCCAAATTCTTTGGATGTAAGCTGTTTTTCTGTACCGTCTTTTAAGACTGTGTTATTTGTATTGTTGAGTGAAAGGTTCATTATTTGACCTCCTTTAAATATTCATCGAGTGTATAGGTTTGATAATTATCAGTTTCATAGTCATAGTATTCAAGTTCAATTGTTCCAACCTTTGCAAGCTGTTTGAGTTCTTCTATTGTGAATACATCTTTTGTCTGATAGGAGCAGGAAGCTACATCTTTGTTTTGAATTGCGTTACTGATGTAGAGGTCTGCACCTTTATCGTAATAGGATTGCGAAGTTGTAAACCATAGATCAATTGCCTGCTTTCTATATGCTTCTAGGATAGATACAGCTTGTTTGTATTTTTCTGTGTCTAATTGATCTGTTGGAATATCAATGTTGATGGATAAGTTGACGGAATAATTCGCATCCATATTTTTAGAAGAAAGATCTTTATTTAAGTTGTTCTCATTTATATAGTAGTTTACTTTTTCGCCAGCGTTAAGTGGATACTGGTATGGTAAGAAAAATGCATGGTTTATAAAGATGAACTTTCCACAGCCAAATGTAATGAGTGCAGCTGAAACAAAGTAGAGAATATTCTTCCAGTAGAATTTGATCTTTCTTTTGTATACAAAGATAGAAATCAGATAGATGCAGAATAAGAGAATGTAAAGAAGAATGAAGGAATCAATCATATTGGATTTGATGATAGAAAAACCTAGATTGACAAGGGAAACAAGCAAATAGAAATTGATGATAAATGGATAGGAGAAGAATGTGTTAGAGACCTGTTCTGCACGTTCTGTCTTTCTTTCTACAAAGTTTTTCTTTAAGAGGAAGCATGCAATACATGTATAGATGACTAATACTGTGATTTGTAAATAAGAAACATTTGGAACAAAGCTCATTGTTTCGTCAATGGACTGCACGATATTCTGAGAAATACTTGTGAAGTTGACAGCAACAATTGCAACTGGTGAAAATAGAATGCCTTCTTCAAAAGATGACAACATGAATGGAATGAGCAATAGATTGCTGATGGTTTCTGCGGTTAAGCTGATTGCAACGAAGATTGCGGAATACGCAGCTAACATTACAATTCCATCAAAGATGTTATTTGCAAATAGATAAATACAGGAATTGATGATGAGTAATGCAAGGATGCCTAATGCCATCATCGCATAAGAAGCAAAAAGTGATGAAAAGAAAATCGTAGTGGAACGCATTGTGAATAACAATGCGAATATAGAAGTAATCGCATAGTAGCTGAAGATCAGTACAAATGAGAAGGTGATTGTTGTGATTAATAGTTCTTTACGATCAATTGGAAGTGAGAAATACATATCACAACTTCTTTTTCGATGTACGAAGGAGAATAAGAAGACTGGCAGTGCAAAGCTCATGATGATAGATAGCACAAGAGAAGTTATTGTGGTAACTCTAAAGCAGTCAGTGGCTTCATTGCCAGGTGTTAAGAAAGAAGACATGGAAATCGCAACAAACATAATGCCAAAGAATACCCAGGCAATGATCTTGCTTTTGAATAGATATTTGAAATAGTTCTTATTGATCATTAGATTTGCTCCTTCCTTCTAATTCATAAATAAATAATTCTTCAAAGTTGACTTGTAATACATCGACAAGAATTGGATGCATTGCTTCAATTTGACTGAGAACTTCTTCCTGATTTCCTTTTGCGACGAGTTGATATACTCTGCCTTCATTTTCTAAGTGAAGGATATTGAAATCATTGAATGCATCTTTTTCAATTTCTTTTTCAAAAACAATCTGGTATTTGTTGATGTTTTCCTTGGAATCGGATAAATCACCGTATTCAAGCATTCTTCCATCTTCCAGGATGCCAAAGGAATCACAGATATCTTCTAATTCCTTTAAATTGTGTGAGGAGATGATAACGGTTAAATGTTCATCTTCAATTAAATCGGCTAATGCCTGTTTGAATTTGTAGCGAATAAGTGGTTCAAGACCATCATATGCTTCATCTAATAATAAGAGTTTTGGCTCTATGGATAATGCAAATAGCAGGGCAACTCGTCTTTTGTTGCCTTTAGATAAATTCAGAATAGAATCTTTCTCATCTAATTCAAACATCTTTAAGAATTTCTGATATTTAGCTTCAGAGAAGTCATACATAGATTCATAGATTTGTTTTACAGATTTGATTGTTGAGCCAATTGGGTAGAATTGTTCGTCAGAAACAAATGCAATTTCTTTACGGATCTTTGGATCATCATATGTATCGCAGTCATTGAACAGAACACATCCTTGTTCAGGCTCGTAGACCCCAGCAATGATGCGAAGCAGGGTGGATTTACCGGCACCGTTGATTCCGACGAGTCCAAAGATGGATCCATCTTGAATTTCTAGATCGAGTCCTTTCAGGACTTCTTTATTTCCAAAGTTTTTGTATAGCTTGTCAATTTTTAACATGTTGCATTCTCCTTATAGAGTATTTCAATGGCATCCATTAATTCTTGTTTCTGGATGCCTGAATCTTTGAGTGGCTGTAATACTTTTACGATTTGATTGGAATGAGATTGTTTAAGATCAATGTCTGAAACATAGACGCCTTTTTTAGGAATGTTATAAACATATCCATTTTTTTCTAATTCAATATATGCTTTGGATACTGTGTTTGGATTGATTCCGTTTTCTTGGGCGAGTTGACGTACACTTGGTAAACGATCTCCAGGAGCTAGCACGCCTGCCTGAATAAAACGGAGTATCTGGTTTTGTATTTGTTCAAAGATTGGTTCTTTGCTTTGCGTGTTGAGAAGAAACATTTAAACTCCTTTCTGTCTTATCTGTCTAAACTGTACTATCTGTACTAGTGCAAGTCAATAGATATAACTGGATATTAATAATTTTTAAAATACTGCTTGCGTATTTTATGAATCGTGATAAACTATTGTTGTTGCCTTAATAGCTCAGTCGGTAGAGCACCTGGCTGTTAACCAGGGTGTCACAGGTTCGAGTCCTGTTTAAGGCGCCATATCAAGAAGGATCTGGGAAGAAATTCCTGGGTCTTTTTTTGTATTTGTAAACAAAATAAGATATGGATTGTTCCATATCTTATTGAAGAGAATATGCATATTGTTTAAAGTTTACCAGTTGCGTCATACATTGCCCATTGTGCAATGTTAACTGCGTGGTCACCAATCTTTTCAAAGTATTTCGCTACCATTAATAGATTTAAGGCATATTCTACATTTGCGTCTTTGGAAAACTTATCGATGAGTGTCTGTTTTGCGTTATTGAATGCAGTATCTACGATATCATCTGTATCAATGACACTTTGCGCAAGCACTGCATCTTTTGTGTTCAATGCTTTGATGGAGTCATATACCATACTTCTAGCAGCATTTGCCATTTCTTTCATATCCAGGATATCTACAGCTGTAGATACATGTTCAACTGCGACGATTTCGGCAATATCAGCCGCAACATCACCAATTCTTTCTAGATCATAGACGGCTTTTAAAGAGGCTGAGATTTTTCTTAGATCACTTGCCACTGGCTGCTGCTGCATAAGAAGCTTCAAACAGATGTTTTCAATTTCTCTTTCATCTCTACGAATCGTTCTTGTTCTAGAGATGACAGCCGTAGCTAGTTTTTCATTTCCTGTATTTAATGCATCAATTGTATCTGTAATAGAAGATAAGCATTTATCTCCCATTTGTGTCATGGATTCCTGTAACTGTTCTAATTGCGTATCAAAACGATTTCTCATATGTATCAACCAAACCTTCCTGTAATATAGTTTTCTGTTCTCTTATCCTTAGGTACGGAGAATATTTGATCTGTCTGTCCGTATTCTACTAAATCACCGAGTAAGAAGAATGCAGTTTTATCAGAGATTCTAACTGCCTGCTGCATGTTATGGGTAACAATGACAACGGTATATTTCTTTTTGAGTTCTAATACGAGTTCTTCAATTTTTGATGTTGAAATAGGATCAAGTGCACTTGTTGGTTCATCCATCAAGATCACTTCTGGCTGACAAGCTAAAGCTCTAGCGATACATAGACGCTGCTGCTGACCACCTGACATGCCAAGGGCGCTGGATTTGAGACGATCTTTGCATTCATCCCAGATTGCGGCATTCTTTAAAGAAGTTTCAACAATTTCATCTAACTGTGCTTTGTTTTTGATGCCGTGTGTTCTAGGACCATAGGCAATATTGTCATAAATACTCATTGGGAATGGGTTTGGTTTCTGGAATACCATGCCTACTTTCTTTCTTAAAAGGTTTACATCGACATTCTTTCCATAGATATCAGTACCATCTAGTAGAACGTTTCCTTCAATCCTGCATCCTTCTACAAGATCATTCATACGGTTTAAACATCTTAAAAGTGTGGATTTACCACAGCCAGATGGACCGATGAAAGCAGTAATTTCATTTGGGTTAATTTCAATATTGATATTTTTTAAAGCTTTGAAATCTCCGTAATAGAGATCTAAGTCTTTGACACTGATTTTGCTCATGTTGTTCCTTTCTATGCCTGTGTGATCTTCTTTGCGATAAATGCTGAAAGTGCATTGATACCAACAACTAGTACAAGCAATACGACAGCAGTTGCGTAAGCTTGATCCATATAGAGACCTTCACTTGCTAATAAATACATATGAATTGCTAATGTTCGGCCTGGTCTGAATAATCCTTCTGCGGCTTTTGCGACTGTTCCTGACGTATAGATCAAAGCAGCTGTTTCTCCAACGATTCTGCCAATGGCGAGGATAATACCTGCCAGGATGCCTGGCATTGCAGCAGGCAGTACGATTTTGAATACTGTTCTTAGTTTTCCTGCACCTAAGCCGAAGGAACCTTCACGATAGAGGTCTGATACAGATTTTAATGCTTCTTCAGTCGTTCTCATGATGAGAGGGAGGATCATGATTGCTAGAGTGAATGCACCTGAGATAATGGAAAATCCCCAGCCTAATCGATTGACGAAGAATAACATGCCAAACAAGCCATAAATGATGGATGGAATACCTTGAAGTGTTTCTGTTGTCATTCTTACGATTTCTACAAGCTTGTTTCCTCTTTTGGCATATTCAACAAGGAAAATTGCTGAGAAGATACCGATAGGAACAGCGAGTAATAGAGATAACAATGTCATCACAACTGTATTGATCAATGCTGGAATGACAGATGCGTTATCGGATGTGTATTTGAGTGCAAATAAATCTAGATTGATATGTGGAATACCATTGATCAGGATATACGCAATCAGAAAAATCAATACTAGAAATGTGAGACAGGAACAGAAGTAGATCAAGAATTTCAAGAATGCACTGCCTGGGTATTTTTGCTTTTCTAATGAATTATGCATGTTCTACTCCTTTCTTCTTGATAGCAGCAACGAATGCGTTGATGAGCAGGATGAATACGAATAGAACAACACCTGTAGCAATCAATGCTTCTCGATGTAATCCTGTAGCATATCCCATTTCCATAACAATATTGGCTGTCATTGTTCTGACGCCCTTGAAGATAGAAGATGGCATTTTTGTCTGGTTACCCGCAATCATAACGACTGCCATTGTTTCACCGATTGCTCTGCCTACACCAAGTACGATTCCGGCAAGTACACCAGAAGCAGCTGCTGGAAGCATAACTTTGAAAATCGTTCTTTCTTTTGTTGCACCTTGTGCTAATGAACCTTCATAGTAGCTGTGTGGAACTGCTCTTAAAGCAGATTCGGATACCCCGATAATGGATGGGAGAATCATAATGCCTAAGATGATGGAAGCTGTTAAGATACAGTTTCCTTTTCCGTGAATATGCAGTGCAAGTTCCATGTTTCTAATCGCAGGAACAATGACGATGAGGCCAAAGAATCCATAGACAACAGAAGGAATACCAGCTAGTAATTCTGTTGCGGCTTTGAGCGGCTTATAGATCTTCTTTGGACAATAGTAAGTTAAGAAGACACTTGTCATGATGCCGACTGGAACACCAATCAAGATTGCACCAGCGGTGACATAGAGACTTCCAACGATCATTGGCAGAATTCCATAGATATCATTGCCTGGTCTCCATAATGTTCCAAACAGGAATTTGAATAAACCAATTGCTTTAAATGTTGGGATACCACTGCTGAATAGAAAGATACAGATCAATGCAACTGCAGCAATAGAGAAGCATGCCGCAACAGCGAATACATATTTCATGAAGGATTCGAAAAATTCACTTTTTTTCATAGGACACCTTTCTTTTGAAAAAGCTTTCTTCAAGTGAAGAAAGCTTACGAATGAATCAATTACTTTACTTCATCCCAGGTTGTTGTATCGCCTGTGTAGATGGACTTGATAGCATCGGAGCTGAGTTCATCTGTTGGATTTTCCTTGTTGACGATAACAGCGATACCATCTGTAGCGATAACAGTGTTCTTTAGACCGGAATCAAGTTCTTCCTGCTTGAGTTCACGGCTTGCCATACCAATGTCATAGCTTCCTTCTGCACAGCTTGTCATACCTGTTGTGGAATCAGATGTCTGTAAGTCAATAGAAGCATTTGGGTTTACCTTGTTGTAAGCTTCAATGAGCTTTTCCATTAATGGAGATACAGAAGAAGAACCACCAACAACGATGTTTCCAGAAGGCTGTGTTCCTTCAAATACCTTTGTATCATCTAATGCGATATAACCGTTATCTGTAACAATTTCTTGTCCTTCTGTACTTAAGATATATGCCATGAAGTCTTTTACAACTTCGTTACTTGGCTCACCATTTGTTGCAATGTTGAATGGACGAGATAGCTTGTACTGTCCAGCCTTGATTGCATCTGCTGTTGCTTCAGCACCATCAACCTTGACTGCCTTTACCTTGTCATTTAATGTTCCAAGAGATACATAGCCGATTGCATATGGGTCTGTTTCTACTGTTGTTAATACTACGGATGTGCTGTTTACTACCTGTGCATCATCTGTTGTCATATCAACTTTCTGATCCCCCTGCTTTTCTTCTACACCTGTGAGTTCAATGAATGCGCCTCTTGTTCCTGACCCACTTTCTCTTGAGATGACTGTGATATCGTTTGATGAATCAAAATCTGAACCTGATGCATCAGATGCGTCTGTGGAAGCTGCAGGTGTGGATGAACATCCAGCGAGCATTGCCATGGCAATGAAACTTCCTAATATAGATTTTTTACTTAACATACCAATTTCTTTCCTCCTGCGGTACGTGAATAGAATAGTTTTGAAATGTTAAACACGTATTCTTAGAAATGCAAAATGTATGTAAAATAATTAAGGGAAAGTAAAATGAATGAGGAATAAGTTTATGAATCGTTATTTAGAAGTGTTGAATGAATCATTTGATAAAGTTGTTATTGCATTGAATGATAAAGAAGGAAGAGCAGAAGTGCATGTTGTGGATCTTGTGAAGCAGGATGAAAATAAGTTGTGCTTTGATGTGGAAGAGGGCAGTACATTGTTTGATGCCTTGCATGAACATGGATATGTTTCTTTGATTGGTGTGAATGATCGTGTATCGATTAAAGTGAATGGATTTGTTTTGTGTGTTGGAGATTCTAATGTGAAAGGAAAGATGCTTTTCTGTATTGAGAAGGGAAAAGGTGAATTTAGAGATGCAATCAATCATGTGAATGAAGATTTCATCATTGAGGAAGAAATTGTTCCTGCTGGCGGGTATTATGTGAATGATACATGTATTCTTTGTGGTACGTGTTATGCGGTTTGTCCGAAGCAATGTATTGATACAGCAAAGGATCCGGTTGTGATTAATCAGAGTGAATGTATTCAGTGTGGGGAATGTGTGAAAGTATGTCCTGTACAGGCAATTGAAAAGAAGTGAGTTATTGGAGTAACTCACTTCTTTCAAAAGTTAATGTTTTTTCGTGGTACTGGTTTAAATCTGCATAAATTTTGAGCTGCAAAGATGGATTGTTTTTTTCTTTTGCAAAATCTAAGAGAAAATGAAGAATGACAGGGATATTATCGTATTCAGAGTGGCTTAATTTGGAAGAATAATATTGTTTGCATTCATGAATGAAATTGCTTGCATCATCAGCAATGCGATATTGGATTGCCAAAAGAAAGTGCGTGTTTTGTTCTGTTGAATATTTGATAGAAGTATTTATTGAAACTATACATTCAGAGAAACGATTTAAATGATACAGGCAAAATGGTAAAAACCACTGTGTATCTTCTGGAAGTTTATCAAGCACTGGTTCAATGGTTTGGATACATTCTTCATATTTTTCGGAAAGAATATAACTAAAGCTTAATGATTGAATTGTTGAAAATGTGTTGGAACTGAGTGTGTTGTTGCCGAGTTCTAAAATTGATTTTAATTTCTTTTGTGCTTCTTCTTGTTCGCCTGATAAAATCAAACAGTTACTTTCAAACAGATCAATATCAGATAGTCTTTTGTAATTGCTTTTCTCTCTCAGAATACTTTTCACTTTTTGACATGCCAGCAATGCTAAAGCAGGTTGATTCATTTTCCCCAAAATAGCAATTTCTTGAAATGCATTCATCGCGAAAACAATTGAATTACTAGAGCAATAGGAATATGAAAGACTTAAACATTCATGAGCAACTTTTGCTTTTGAAATATCTCGTTTATAGAATAGAGCTAATAAACTGTAATAAACAGATTTCTCATAATCAGAAAGTGCATGACAATAATGATCAAGTAATAATTTGCATTCTGTTAATGCGTTTATATCGTTTGAAACACGAATATGATAAAAAAGTTTGAGAATTGTGTAAGTCAGGAAAGCATAGGAGCTTTCTTTTTTTGATGAAACTGCTTCGCTGAGAATGTTGATTTCTTCTGCGCGTTGTTTTTGAAAGAGGAAAGTATAGGCAGAAGATAACATTTTTTCTGCATCTTCTCTTAAAGAAATAGATTCATCAAAATTACATGAATAGAAACTGTTGAGCTGATTGATGATTCCTTCAGGGAAATGTCGATTCCCATGTTCGAGGTCAGACAAAAAGCCTTTGTTAAGATGAAGTGCTTTTGAAGTTTCAATTAAAGATAAATCTTTTGAAATTCGCTGCTGTTTGAAATATGCTCCAGCAATGGAACGTAATAATTGATCGTTATTGGAAGATGAATATGTGATAGAAAATGGCATGTTTATTACTCCTGTTAATAAGTATAAACCGTCAGGAAATGAATGAGATGTAAATTTCAATGGTTAGTAAACATAAATGAAAAAAATTCTGGGTTAACAGTGATAGAATGCATGAAGAATCATTCTGATGAAAAATGTAAAGAAAGATGAAATCGATATGAAAAAATGATGTGTCAATGTGTATTTGGTGAAAGTAAAAATTGAACTTTAAAGTTGATGGATCTATATTATTTTGAATGAAGGTATTTTTATGAAAAGTGTACTTGCGAAATATCCTAAATTGAAGATTTATTATGTCATGGTTGGAGGATTATCTTTGATTTGTAGTGTGCTGCTTTTATATGCTACAAACGCAATGAGTACTTTAACTGTACATATAACAACAAATGGTCTCATCAATATATCTATTTATATTGTTCTACTTCTTTTTCTATGTTTTCATTTTGTGGATCATGTTCTTTTTCGAAAAATGAAAACTATGATTCAGGAATATTTGCACCAGCAAGTATATTGTCAGTTAAGTGATGGATTGAATCGGCAAAAATTAAATGATTTTAATGAATCTGGTGATTTATATGCTTTGATACAAAGTGATGCGGAAGATAGTATTTCTTTTTTGTCGGATACTTTTATTGATATTATTTATCAATTAATTCGTTTGGCGATGGTTCTTGTGTATATTTTTGTAATAAATATTCAATTGTCTTGTTTTTACGTTTTATCAACAATTATATCAATTCTTGTTCAAAAGAAATTCTCTGCAAGTGTTTCTAAAGCAAATGAAGATACAAAGCAAAAAGAAATTGCAATGAATACGATTTTGCAGAACATAGTGAAAAATAGATTGGTCATAAAGATGAATGATGCGGATGCATTTGCGAAAGAATTATATGAAGATAAAGTGAATGCATATACAGATGCATATATGAATGTTGAAAGTAAAGCATTGCCATTTCGAATGATTGGAATTTTCTTTGGATTATTTCCAATTTTGAGTTTATGTGTTGCAGGAGTATACATGGTTCCAAAAGGTCTTGTATCTTTGAGCGCTTTTTTATCTTATAAGAAATTCAATGCGTTTGTGATAATGAAAAATTA
>ERZ780167.2380-NODE-2380-length-14888-cov-2.542439_pt1 | contig 14888 bp, 9 predicted proteins | sample MGYA00510982_ERZ780167 | MGnify/ENA primary metagenome ERZ780167 (study PRJEB29588, sample SAMEA2146107) | human gut metagenome | biome: human gut; feature: human-associated habitat; material: faeces | place: Denmark | collected 2008/2010 ... | reverse complement strand
GAAAATTCGCCGGGGCCCCGCCCGGATGCGCGGCCATTGTGGGATAGCCGTCCGAGTCGATAGACTGCGTCGTAAAGTCGATCAAAAGCTCACCAAGCGCAACTACATCATACATTCTTTTTCCTCCGTAATTGTAATGCTCCATTGATTCTCATACTTTGCTCCCGGCGCAAGATGGATAAGATCGCTCTTGCAGCTCAGCTCCTCCACCACGTCCTGCCGCGACGGAAGCGACGCCCACGGCTCAATGCAGACATACGGCGCATCCGTGTGCGGCATATGCCAGATACCGAGATACGGCATCTGCGGATAGGCTACGGTCACCGATTTGCCCGTTTTCTCCGAGCACAGGCTCACGCACCGTGCCATATTTTTCAGCACGATCGCATCCTCATCGAACAGCTCGTGACGCAGGCGGATGGTCGTATCGTCTTCCAGCGGGAAGCATTCTGTCTGGCCGTTGAGATAGCAGTCTCCGGTAAAGCCAATACGGTCTGGCAGACATGGCTGCGAAAAGCACAGTTTATAGTCTTCAAAGCCAGTGCTGCCGGTCAGCGGAACCCGGAATCCCGGATGTCCGCCGATGCCGAACGGCAGCTCTTTTTCGTCCTCATTGCAGACGGAATACGTCACATGGACCGTCCAGCCGCGCAGCGCATAGCGTACCCGGAATGTAAAGCGAAACGGATACTGCCGCAGCGTTTCCGGTGTCTGCCGCAGACAGAACGTAACAGAATCGGAAGACTGCTCTTCGATAGTGAAAACAGAATCCTTTGCAAATCCGTGAATGTCCATTGAATAACGTTCGCCGCAGAGCATATAGCAGCCATCTGTCAGGCGCGCAACATACGGAAACAGCACCGGCGCGCGGTCCGGCCAGTATTGTTTGTCGCCGTTCCAGAGAAATTGTGTTCCTTGTTTGGAGCCAAGCTCCATCATCTGCGCGCCGAACGGATCGACGCACAGCGTCAGGTTTTCATTTTGCAGCGTCAGCATCCGTCAGTCTTTTGCCGCCGGATACTCATTGCAGAGCAGCCGGTAAGGCGGCTCATCTTCCTCGATCTTCGGAAAACGGCCAACCGGCGGATTGAAGCGGTTGTCGGTGTTGTCGTCGTTGCACTGGCTGACCTCGCCCAGCAGGACGGGACCAGTGCCGGGCTCAACCGAAAAATCATGATACAGCCCCTGATAAACGAAAATGCTTTCACCCGGTTTCAACCGGATCTGCGTTCCGGCCGGAACGGTATAGCTTTTGCCGTCGGTGTGGACTTTCACATCAGATTCATAATCGATTTCTTCATTCGGAAGACGATTGTACACCCGGATCAATACGTTGCCGCCGCCGCGGTTGATGATGTCCTCAGTCTTGAACCAGTGGAAATGGTTCGGTGCGTACTGCCCTTCCCTCAGATACAGCAGCTTTTCCGCATAGACCTTCGGATACTTGTCCGGCATGGCACGATTTCCGTTGCGAATCGTGATAAGCGAAAAACCGAAGTGGTCAAAGTCGCCCTGACCATAATCCGTGATATCCCAGCCGAGCATGCAATCGCGCACTTCGTCGTATTCGTGCCCCTTGCTTTCCCATTCCTCAGGTGTAAAATGGCAAAAAGGCGGCAGGTAGCAATGCTCCTGTGCGCACATAGCCTCGAGCTCTTTCAACGCTTTGTTGATCTCACTGCGCTTCATAATAGCGCTCCTTTCCATTTAATTTCTATATTCAGTCTCCGCCAGACGGTCCTATTCTGCGCCGTGCGGAGACCGTACTGTCGTTATCAAAAGTTCCGGAGAACAGACCCGTTTTTTCTTGGCCCCGGACGGAAGATCCATCCGGGGCCGGATCATTACTGCTTAGGGAAGATCAATAGAAACTCTTGCGGAGGCTTCGAACATTCTGAGCAGAATGGCCGCGGCCTCGCTGCGCTTGATGGTGCTCGCGGAATGGAACGTGCCCTTCGCGTCGGAACCCGTCAGGATGCCCGCGCGATAGAACTCGTAGATCTCAGCCGCGAACTTGTCGGTCGCCTTCACGTCTGGAATTGCGTTATCTGCCACGGTGTTGATGGCCTTATAAGCCTCCTCCGCACCATGGAAGATGTGGACGAACTCGCCACGCGTGACCGGTGCATTCATCTGCGCCTTGGTGTAATTCGCGTAGTCCTTTTCGATGATGCCGTTCACAACTGCGTAATTGACATAGCTGTCATACCAGTTCGCGCCGCTGTTCTTCAGGCTGACCTCGCCGGTGCGATCGAGCTGGTGCAGCGCCGCGGCCAGCTTGATGGTCTGCGCAACCGTCAGCGTCGCGTTCGGCTTGAACTCGTTCGCCGTCACGCCGTCGATCAGGTTGTTCTCCCAAGCGGCCTTGACGCTCGAATAGTACCAGCTGTCAGACGGAACGTCCGCGAACGGGAACTTGCTCACGTTGGAACCGGCGTTCGGGTTGAACGGGAGCTGCGCAGGTTTGCTCGGCGTGACCGGAATGACCGGCGTCGGGGGAGCGATCTGCGTCAGACCATTGGCCGCATTGTTCAGCGCTGCCAGCGCGTTGGCAACCTGTTCTGCCGTCACATTGTCATCTGCCAGGACACTCTTTGCATGGATCAGTGCGTTTGTAAAGATAGCCCAGGATTCCTGCGTATAGCCGTGGTTGGGGAGATTCTCCAGTTCGTTGTAACGGCGTTGCAGCTCAGACTTGTCAACCGGCTGCGGCTGGCCATGCTCCGGGATCTCCTCGGTCTTCGTCGCACCGCAGACGCAGGTGAAGGTCTTCTGACCCTTTTCGGTTTCGGTCGCGGGCTTAGTGACAGTGCCTTTGTCCCATACGTGCTCGGCATAGCCGTCTTTGTCCGCATTGTCGGTCACAGTGCAGCCCTCTGCGGTGCATTCGTGCCAGTGGTGCGTTTCATCCTTGCTCCATTCGCTGGACCAGCTGTGCACGTGCGAAGAAGATTCTGTGAAGCGGAACCAATCGACGTTTGCAACATAGGTCTTACCGGTGTTGTTTTCGAAGTAGAGATAGACATCGTGCATACCCTTGGTGATCTCGGTCAGCTCACCGCTAAGTTCCACATAGTTGCTCCAGTTGCTTCCGGTCGCCGGGCAAGTCAATGTCGCGATCTCCTTGCCGTCCAGGCTGCCAAGGCGGATATGAATCTGGCCGCCGCCGGCATCTCTCTGCTGCGCAGCGTAGAAGAACGTTACTTTTTTCGCACCGTTCCCGGAGAAATAGACATTGGAATATTTGACCCAAGTGCCGCTTGCAACGCCGCCAATGTTTTTGCCGTCGTTGACAATTCTGCTGTCATGTGCATCTGTTTCAAACTTTGTAAATTCCTCAGCTTCGATGTTCTCGTACGCATTACGGAACTTCGCCTGCGCAAGTTTGATGTTCAGGTCAAGCGCATCGTTTGCGTGATTGAAATCTACGATCGTCGCATTCGGATCATTCAAAGCCGTCTGCGCATTCTGGATTGCCTGATTGAGATCGTCCTTATGTGCAGCGTCATCTGCCAATCCTTCATAAACCTGCTGTGCTTCTTCGATTTTAGCCACCAGATCCTGGTAGGACTGAATATCATTGGATGCCTGCTCGAGCTGCGATTTTGCATCTTTCAGCGCATCCATCGTGGAATTGTAGTTCTTCGTCACTTCCTCCGCGTTGGAAATGGCGCTCCTCACAGAATTTTGAACCGCAGACGGCATTTTTGATGTGTCAACCTTCCTGATCGCATCAAGCTTTGTCCAAAGATCCTTCATCCCTTCGATCTCGCTCATGGCGTTTATCAGCTTACGGCAGGCCTCCTCGATCTCGTCGTCCGTCTTGTCTTCCTTGTCCGCAACCGTTTGTGCCTCGCCAATGGCTGCGCTCATCAACGTCTCAAGCGGTGCGTAGCCGCCAACCCTGAGAGCCTCCTTTGCTTTTATCGCTTCCGCGATCATTCCATCGAGAGCATCGGCGTTCAGCGCGGGCATTTCGGTGCTCATCAGTTCCAACTCGCCCAACTGAATCTCGCTGTCGCTCTCGATATCCAGACGCACATAACGATATTGCACATAATCCGCGGCATTCGTCTTGAACGGCTTCGTATAGAGGCTCCATTCAAATGTCACATTTTCACGCTTGTCCGCTTCCGTCCAGGTCGAGCCGTCATTGGAAAGATAAAGCGTGAAGTTCTTCGGCGCGCTATCCTTGCCGCCGCTCGCAGAGGTCAGTGTATAGAGGCTGACTGCCTGCGGCTTTGCAAATGTGTAATAAAGCGAAATGCTCCCATCCGTAGGCTTCAACGTTGCACTGGTCTTAGAATTGTTATCGAGTAGATTTTTGAGGTTCTCACCATCAGCACAATAAATGGAATCGCCGGAACTTAGCGTGGTCGGAACTTCTTTTGCAACCACAGCCGCACTGTTTGTGCGGTCCCGCAGCGGATCGGGGGTCTCGTCGCCTTTCGTCAAAGAATCGGGAACATCATTCTCACCCATACCCCACTTGCCGGGCGTCGCCTGCATGTCAAAATGGAGCACAACATCTTGCGTCTTGAGCCGGTCGGTCAGATCCGTCTGCTTGATGGACGTCTTGCTGTAGGGTGTGCCATTGATGGTAAGACCGCCAACATAAATATTTGTGCTGCTGTTATTCGGCGCCTCGATGATCAGATCGTGGCCGTTTTCATGATGGAGGGTAATCTTCTTGAACAGTGGCGAGCCGAAGACCAGTTCACCGTTGCCCATATTCAACGGATAGAAGCCCATGGCACTGAAGATAAACCATGCAGACATTTCACCGTTATCCTCATCACCGATGTATCCCTGGCCGATGCGGCTGCCAACATAGCACTGCCGCAGTACCTGCCGAACTTTCTCCTGCGTACGGTCAGGCCGACCGGCATAGAGATACATATATGGAATATGATGGGAAGGCTGGTTGCTGTGGCCATATTCGCCCATCTTGACTTCCTGCGCTTCCCTGCGCTCATGGATGCCCTGATTTGCGCCTACAGTGTCCGTTTCCAATGTCGTCTCAAACAACTGATCCAGCTTTTCAGCCAGTGCAGCACGGCCGCCGTAGAGGTTTGCCAGGCCCTGACCATCCTGCGGTACACTGCACGCCATATTCAGAGCCGTAGTTTCCGTGTAATCATCATGGAACGCAAACGGATCCACTTTGGATCTGGTCCAGGAGCCATCCGCATTCTTGGCCGCAAGCCATTTGTTTTCAACTCCGTCTCCGTCGCGGAAGAGGTTGACATAGTTTGTGGCACGGCTCTTATAATAGGTATATGCATCCATGTCGCCTAATTCGTTCGCCATGTTTGCAATACCGGCATCATTGATGTAGCCTTCAATGGACCATGAGAATTTCTGGCTGCCACCCGGCGTATAGCCAAGAAACAGGCCCTTATCAATGCCGTCACGACCGCCGGAGGCCCCCTTGAAATCCGACATGGAGGCATTCTTCAGTGCAGACTGATATGCAAGTTGCCACTGCTCGTTTGTCAGCGTTGCGCCGCGCAGCATGGCATCGGCAAAGATAACATCCGAGCTTGTACCGACCATGGAGTTCGTACCGGCCGGAGCAATCCAGCGCGGCATCCAGCCGCTGTCCTCGAAGTGATGAATCAGGCCCAGCAGCAACTCATTGTTCTGCTTCGGTGTGAACAGCGAATATGCTGCCCATGTCGTACGATAGGTATCCCAGAACCCGTTGTTATAATAAAGCTTGCCGTCCGTCACCTTCTTAGTATACGGGCTCATGTACTGCCAGCCGCCTTCGCTGCCGTTGCCGGTTTGTTCGCCCATATTATTGGGATAGAGATACAAGCGATAGAGGCAGGAGTAGAACGTAATCAGCTGTTCTTCCGACGCACCTTCAATTTCAAACTGGCTCAGCTTGTCATTCCACAGCGTCTTTGCGGCAGCCTTGACAGCGTCAAAATCTCCGCGCAACTCCTGTTCAAGGTTTTTCTTTGCCTGCTCAGCACTGATAAAGGAAGTTGCCGCGCGCATCACGACCGGCTTCGTACCTTGTTCAAAGACTGCGCGGGTGCCATCGTCTGTGAACGCCTGATCAAAGGTGCCGTAAATGTACATCTTCGGCATCTGGTTGCTGTCCGCATTTTTGTAACCGCTGAAGGACTTCGCAGCTGTATCAAATGCGAGGCCGGACACATCGCTGATATTAATGTACGGCGTCTGTGCGTTTTCCGGATAAGTGATGCGCGTGATCATGCCGTGATCGGTAGGAGACAGTTCCGTCCGGACACCGCTTGCAGGATTCGACGCGCTCTGATTAAACTGTACGCTGAAATAGTAGGGCTTTGCCGTTACATTTTCCTGATCATAGATGGCGCGGCCATTTGCGGAGGTATTCACGCCGGGCATAAATCTCCACACAGACCGGTCTCCGACCCAGATCGACGGCTCATGGCTGCAGCGGAAACCTCTGATATAACCGGCATTATAGTCGAACATAGTGTTGCCGGTGTCGCTTTCCGGTGCCCAGAAGTTGAAGCCATGCGGCACTGCGACCATAGGCCCGGTGAGGCCTCTGGAGAAAAACGCACCGCCAAAGTTGTTTGTTCCGCGAAGAATGTAGGCATAGTCTACGAGAGACTCCTTGCTATAGTTCAGGGGGGCGACATTTTCAATCCGAATCGAATTCAGCGTTCCCTTGAAATCGCCGCCAGCCGCTTTCAAGTCCGCGCTGTTTGCGTAGCCGATGTCGATTTCTTCGATCGTCTTGCCCTTCAGCGCGCCCAACTGGATCAGGATCTGGTTTTCCTGCGCATACAGCATGGCCTTGCCTTCGCCCTGGCTGTTCGGATCGGCGCGAACGCCATTCTCATCTTCCAGCTCTGTAGAACTCAGATAGGTTCCATCCGTGAATTTCAGATCTACTGCAAGATGCATGGAATAGAAATCGTAGTCATACTTATTGTTCGGCAGCGGTTGCTGCGGCGTAATATTATAAACCAGCCGCGTATTCTCCGTCACCGGAATGTTCAGACCTGTGTACAGGACGTTGTACACCTGCGCGCTTTGATTGCCTTCATGATGACCACTGATGACCAGCTTGTCGTTTTCCAGCGTTGTCGTCATAGATGCATGTTGCGTGCGCGCTGCGTCCGTAGTTCCGGCAAAGTTGTCGTCCACAAGGCTCTTTGTTAAGCCGAAGCCGCTGAACTGGATCGTTCCCGGATTAGAGTTGAACTTCGTGATCTTCAGCTTGTAATGCTGATAGCCGGGACCTTCCGGAAGCTGGAAAACACGCATCTCATAGTTTTTCCATCCGGTCTGGTTGCTCTGCTTATCCAAAAGCGTCCACTCACCAGTCTGATCGTTCGTGCCATAAAGCTCCCAACTGTTCAGGGTGCGGCCAGGGTTTCCCTCGTCATCATTTGCACCGCTGATATAATAGTTGGAAGCCGTTGTCGGCGCATTATAATGGAATGTGAACTCTAGAGGTACCTTAACGCCGCCGGTTGCACAAAGCTTCGTGCTTGTACTTCCGTCGATCAGTGCGCTGACGTCCTCGGCAGAGTTGCCATATTTGAGCGTGGCATTTACCTCGACAGGAACATCCGCAAAATTTGAGAATTCTTCCTGCGTTTTGAATCGTGTCGAAAACAAGACCTTGTCTTCTTCGCCTGAAGCGGCTTTCTCCGCTGCCAAAACAGTGATCCCAGAGAAAAGGCTCAGCATCATCGCCATGCATAACAAGCAGCTGATCCATCTGGACGCTGTTTTATTTCGTTTCATGTGCAAATCCTCCCAAAACCGAAGATATGAGTTGAGCATAAACGTGTTTCAGAAAATACGGCAAGTAAAATCCTTGCCGTATTTTCTGACTTTCAGTTGGCAGTTGGTGCTTACTTCGTCACAACTGTAACACCGGTGTCGGTGACAGCGCCGTCAGCCGTGCCGCCCTGCAGCGCAGCAACCGCAGCCTTGACACCTTCGTAGCCCATCACGTCGGGGTTCTGAACCATCGTCGCATACAGGCAGCCTTCGTTGATCAGTTCCAGAACGTTGTCGGAGCTGTCGAAGCCAACGCCGACCACATCCGCGCCGCTCTCCTTGATCGCGTTGCCAACGCCGACCGTGGAGCCTTCGTTGCAGCCGAACACGCCAACACAGCCGTCAGCGATGAAAGCGGAGGCCGCGTCCTTCGAACGGGCCGCGTCGCCGTCGCAGTACTGGGACTCCTGAAGCTCAAACTTGGTACCCTCGAAAGCGGAGCGGAAGCCGTCGTCACGGGCCACGGTGGAAGCCGTCGCAGCATTGACGCTGACAATGCCGATCTTGCCTTCCGTGATGCCCTTCGCAGCCAGCTGGTCGATCATGGTCTGGCCGGCAGTCTTACCGGCTGCGGTGTTATCGGTGCTGAACGTCGCAACAGACGGCGTAAAGTTTGCCGGGGAATCGACGTAGACGATCTGCACGCCAGCCGCGGAGGCTTCCTTCAGCGCATCGTTGACCGCCTCGGGGCCGTTGGCCGCCAGAAGGATCGCGTTCGCGCCGTTGGCAACGGCGTTGTTGATCATCTCGATCTGCTTCGCATCGTCCTTCACGTCGGGCGCGGTCCACTGGTACTCCACGTTCCCGAGCTCTTCTGCCGCCTTCTTGCAGCCGGCGTCGATGTTGGTCCAATACTGGTCCATCTGGTCCATCGTGATCAGGAAGATCTTGTAGCTTTCGCTGCTCGCCGTATCTGCGGTGTCCTCCGCGGTGTTATCCACAGTCTCGCCGGCCGTGCTGGTCGTTTCGCCGCTTGTCTTCGTCTCGTCTGCCGGCGCTGCCTTCTGTGCACACGCCGCCATCGCCGCGATCATCGCGATCGCCAGCAAAATCGCTAATACTTTTTTCATTTCTGTTCCTCCATTGTTTTTTTCATGAAAACGACAGACCGCCTTTCAGCCGTTTGCTCGGTTTCACTGTTAAAACTTTATCATTTTCCGCCCGATGCAAACAGGACAATTCTTCCGGCAAAGTGGGCAATCCTTCCTGAATTTTTGATGTCTTCGTAAAACTGCAACAATTTTACTTGCAAAATTTATGAAAAACAGCCAATGCTCACTGAGCATTGGCTGCCTTGAAAAATGGAAAAACATATTGTTCAGGTCGTTGCTTTACACGATACAAATCACATCGTACCAGAAGACATCCGGCCTGTCAGCCGTTCCCTTACTGCGTCAACAGGTGTCCATTTTTATAAATCAGCGTTCTTTCGGCCAACGGGAACGCATCGTAGATACCGACGATCAGAACGACCACCGCGATTTTTTTGGCAAGAAGGAGCTGTACCTGCCGCTCGATATGCTGCTGCAGCAGCACGTCATTCCCCCAAAATGGCTGCTCAAAAAATACCACACGAGGCTGCTGGAGCAGCACCCGCCGAAAGATCAGCGCATACTTCTCCTGTGTGTTCAGATCACGGATGTCTTTATCAAAAACCGCGCCAAGCTCCGGCGTCAGCTCGCGCCGCAGGCTGCGGTAAATGCTCCGCCGGCGAAACCAACTGTCGATCTGCCGAGGCAGGCAAAACGTGAGATTCCGCAAATAGCTCATATCCTGAAACAGCATCATTTGTGAAGGATTTTCTGCAATATAGGCGACCCGCTGATCCCGCGCCATCGGCCGGGGGATCGGCTGTCCATCGATCAGAACTTTTCCGCCGAGCAGTGCGCTCTGTCCCGTAGCCAGTCGCCGCATTCCATCCAGCAGCCGCCGGTCTTCCGTATGGATCGCGAGACATTCTCCGCTGTATACCGCAAGATCCACCTGTTTCAGCAGTGCCGTACTGACGCTGCTCAGGTTGAGACATATGCTCCCTCTTGACATGGCACTTCTCGGGGGAGACGATGTTGTGCCGGTAAACTGCTGCAGCAGCGCATGAATGTCTTCGCTGCCTCCGGATACCATTTCCTGAACCTTTATAACGCTCCCGTTATACATCACCGCTATGCGATCGCAAAGCCCGCAAAGTTCTTCGTAGCTGTTTGAGATGTAGATAAAGGCCATCCCACGAGATGCAAAATGGCGGATCGCATAGTGCAGCCGTCCGATATCCGTGCCCGCCAGAAAATGACTGATATTCCACAACAGGACAAGCCTCGCTCCGGATTCCCAGGCCTTGAGCAGTTCCACCATGCACCGTTCGAAGAGGCTCAGCTCCTCCACTTGCCGGTTGCACGGAATGTCTACGCCGACCGCCTGTTCGAGCTCCTGAAGCCGCCCGCGGAAGCTTTGCGTATGGAGCAGCCAGCGCCGCTCTACGCCGCTCAGCACAAAGACATTGTCCCCAACTGTCAGCCCATTGACCAGATGACTCTTCTGCTCAATGACGACAATCTCGTTCGGTGTAGTCCTGCTGTAGATATGGCTGTTGACCAGCTGTTCGCAGTAATAGACCCGCCCGAAGTGTACCGGTGTATTCGATTGCAGCAGCGACACCAACGATGATACACCATGCGCATTGAGCGCCATCAACCCCATGATCTCTCCGCTGAATATCTGCAGATTGAAACGCTCGAGCTGCATGATCCCGGACATCTGCAGGCTCACATTGTCGAGCCGTAAAATCTCTGTTTTCATGCTCTGCCCTCATGCTTGGCCGGAAGCGTTACCGTGACATCTGTTCCGAGTCCGGGCGTGCTGCAGATGGTAATGCCATACTGCTCCCCAAACAAAAGACGGATACGGTTGTTCACATTCAGCAGCGCAATACCGGTGCCTCGCCCGCTGTCAATATAATCATAGGCTGTTCGGCACAGCTCTTTCTGAAGCTGGTGAAGTGTTTCCGGCTCCATTCCAACTCCGTTGTCGGAGATCCGCACGATCAGCCGTTTTTCCGTCAGTGTCAGCCGAACCGAGACTACACCGATCCCTATCTTTCGTTCCAGTCCATGAATAATTGCATTCTCCACAAGCGGCTGCATCGTCAGCTTTGGGATCTGACAATTCTGGATCCCCGGCTCCGGATCGTCGATCTCCAGGCGAAGCCGATCTCCGAACCGAAACTGCTGGATCGCAAAATATGTCTCAATATTCTCCAGTTCTTCGGTTACGCTAACAAGATTTTCAACCTTGCTGATGGTATACCGGAAAAACTTTGCCAAGTATTCTGTCATATCCGCCACGACATTGAGTCCACCCGCAACCGCCTCGCTGCGGATTCCCTCCAGCGTATTATAGAGGAAATGCGGATTGATCTGGTTCTGCAGAGCAAGATACTGCGCCTGCCGTTTGCTGACGCTCAGGAGCTTGCCGGTGTCCAGCAGCGCCACAGCCTTTTTCAGCGCCATCTCTGTCCCTCTACTGAAATAACATTTCAGGTGGCATATGTCTGCGATGGTATAACCTGCGGCATAGAGCTGCATGACCTGTTCGTTTTTTTGAACGATCCGCAAACAGCGGCGCAGAAAAACCCCACCCAGAACGCCGAGCAGTGTAAACTGTGCCAGCACCGCCAGCCAGATGCCGCGGGCGCCATGACTCAACAGCAAACAGCTGAACGCAAACAGCACCGTCAGGACGAACATCGCCAGTATGATACGCAGCAGATCATCAAGAATGTATTGCTTTTTCTTCTCCTGCATTTCGCCCTCCGCCTTTCATCGTACTGGCCCGCCCGATGTACCATAAAGCTTTTTGAACTCTCCCGGCCGGAGTGCGGCCACGCGCTTGAATACACGGTTGAATGTCCGGATATCCTGATATCCGACCTGATAACACACCTCGGAGATCGACAGATTGGTGCTGCGCAGCAGCTCCTTTGCGCGGTTGATGCGCAGCATGGTCAAATAGTCCTGAAATCCCATTCCTGTTTCCTGCTTGAACTGGGAGCTGAAATAATTCGGACTGAATCCCGCAATGCTCGCGACCCGTTCCAGCGAGATATTATCCATATATTGCTTTTCCATGAATTGCTTCGCCATCAGGAACGGATTGGTCTCATCTCCCGCACGGCGTCGTATCGTTTCGTCGAGCAGCCGCAGCGCCAGTGCATATAGCCGTTGAAATAGTTCTTCAGGTGTCCCGCTCAGGGTGCAAAGCATCTGATATTCATTCTTCTCCTGTTCATAGTTTTCAGCGACACCCCAATTTTCAAGCAGCTTATCACCTGCGAGCGACACCGCTTTATACAGCTCCTGACCCGTGATGCCAGGCGCCTCAAGTACGGTTTTCCGCAGCTCTTCCACCGCAGCGAGTACCGCTTCCTGGCTGAACTGTTCCAATGCAATCCGATATTTCCGCAAAAAACTGCCCGTACAGTCCGGCAGACTTAGTCCTGAGAATGGAAAATGCCGCGTAAGAAGTGATTTCGAACCATAAATCAGGCGTTCGTGGATCATCGAACGTGCAGACAGGATCTGTTCGCCCAGGTTATACGGATTTTCTGTCTCTGCAGAAAGTGCCATCGAGAAGCTGATATGCGGATAGATATTCGGATTCATCCGCAGCTCCTGCAGGCATTGCGTCATCTGTTCTTTGATCTGCGCCCCCATGCCGGAAACATAGTTGCAGCACCCCCATCCGACGCTGTCCTCAAACCATAATTCACACTCCATGCAGAGCCGCCGCAGCGGTTGGAGCACCTGTTCGCGAACCTGAAGCGATACTGCCTGCACCGTTTCATACGTCACGTTTTCCGGATCATAATCCATCTTGACCAGGAACCCGCGAAATCCCCCCTGCTTGAACGCAAACCGGTATTCGCGATTGATCTGATCCATAGTCATCGACAGGCTCTTCTGGTTCTTGACATCCATCAAATAACAGGCCCGGATCTTCAACTGATCGTTAAAGAATGAACGACGCATCCGGTCCGTTGCTGCCTGCTCACGTCGGCGCGCTTCAATTTCATGCCGGATCCGGGTGACGGTTGCCAATAATTCTTCCTTATCGATGGGTTTGAGTAAATAATCACTTACACCGTATTGAATCGCCAATCTGGTATATTCAAAGTTTGTGTAACCGCTGATAATAATAAAGGAGACACTGCGGTAGATTTCCCGCAGCTGTTCAACCAGCTCCAATCCCGTGCATCCGGGCATCCGGATATCCGTAATGACCAAATCCGGCACCGTTTCCCGTGCCAGTTCCCGTGCCTCGATCCCGTTATGGGCCACACCTATAATTTGCATATCCAACGATCCCCAATCGATCAGATTGCAGATCAGTTGGCATACACGAAATTCATCATCCACAATTAGTACCTTAATCATTGTGCTTCTCCATTGTGCTCCTTCAACGTATCCGTGCTTTTTAACTCTTTTGAGTCATTATAACTCAAAAGAGTTAATCTTTTCAAGATACATTCGTTATCATTTTCTTAAAAACAGGAGATGGTGAACGTGGGTATCGGAGATGCCGTCCGCCTCAGGATCATCGGATTATGTGAAGAGCGCAAAATCAGCATCAACAAATTATGCAGTATCAGCGGCGTGACGCAGTCTACTATAAACAACATCGTCAGTGGTCGGAACCGCAGCACCACAATCGTAACGATCAAGAAATTGTGCGATGGTCTTGGAATCTCCATTGTTGACTTTTTCAACCACAGCCTGTTTTTTGAGCTTGAGCAGGAAATTTGCTAAAGCTTTAAAACATGCGTAAAACTATCTGCAAGGCAATGTGCGTCCTCTTTCCGAGGCTCACGGCTTCAAATAGCAGCTCAGTGGGCGGCCGAGAAATAGAATTGTTTACGTCCGTTTTTACACCCAATGTTTTGGAAGCCATCGTACCGGCAAACACATTTACCTTTTTAAAACCCGCCAAAATATTGCTCATAAAAATAACAGATGCCGATTGATAGTGGAGCACATGAAATCAAATATATTTATGGAGTAGACGTTAGATGAAGCGCCTAAGTCTAATTGCAGTCGTTGTTCACGATGATTAAGCAAAATGCAACGAATTTACAATCTGCGCATTATTATCTGCGAAACGCCTGCAAGGTACCCGCAATAGTAGCGAGGTCGTCAGCGCTGAATGGCTCGCTGCTGTCAATCTTTTCAGTCGGCTTTGCGCTCATATCTGCACGATCGTCCAGCATGCGCTTCATGAGTCGTTCCAGAATCGATTCCAGTTCTTCCTGCGGCGGCAGAGTTGCCGTACCCTCGACATAGTGCAGGATGGCATTGGTCAGGAACTGTGCCTTCAAGCGTCCTTGAGCGTTCAACTCATCGACGGCTTTCATTTGCCTTGGGTCGGATATACAGAAGCGGATCGTGAATTTTCCGGGGTCTTTTTTAGCGTCCATGATTCCCGCCCATCCGTTCCGCCTGATAGAGCAGCTGATAGCCCTTCACGTTTGCGGCAATGTCCTCAATGAAAACAGGCTCACGCACCTTGTCCGACGCTTCGATCTGCTGCCGGAGCAGGACGGCCCCGCCGCCTGTGAAGATCACCTTCCCGCTTTTCAGTTCCAGCATTCTCTCACGCAGTGAGCTGAGCAGGTCGCTGACAAATTCCTGTGCCTGCTGCCGCACGATCTGCGATACCGCATCAGACTGTCCGCTGTCCCTGCCGAGCAGGATCGCGTCGATCTCCGCCTCGTCCAGCAGCAAATCCTGTTCAGCCGCGACACGCGATTTGATCCGGTTGTAGAGCAGGATCACGCCATTCTCCAGCGAATCGCAGACGCTCAGGTCTCCCTCGCCGTTCCGGAGCAGCAGATAGTCCGCCGTAAAGCCGCCGATGTCAATGATAAGCGCTCTGGGACTGCTTTGCAGCGTTTGGAATACGGTAATGGCTGCGGCGTAGGACTGCGGATAGCAGCTCACCTCGTCGATCAGAACCTCATACTGCTTGTCATGCAGCGTGAAGCTAACCGTGCCCCGATTCAGAAAGTATTCTGCAAACCGTTTCTGCTGCGCACCGTAATG
>ERZ780167.2370-NODE-2370-length-14938-cov-6.986024_pt1 | contig 14938 bp, 11 predicted proteins | sample MGYA00510982_ERZ780167 | MGnify/ENA primary metagenome ERZ780167 (study PRJEB29588, sample SAMEA2146107) | human gut metagenome | biome: human gut; feature: human-associated habitat; material: faeces | place: Denmark | collected 2008/2010 ... | reverse complement strand
ACTGGCTCGCAGGCGCAAGGCGGTACTATATCCAGCGCTTCCAGCCGCGCGATACGGTCCTGCGGGCAGGCCTCAGCGCTCCATCTGAAATGCAGCTTCATTGCTGGGCGGAGCTGGTACGGCCCAAGATACCCGCTGTGGAGATCCGCGGGATATGAATAACAATATGTTGTTATCAATATTTCAAATAAACACAATATATTGTATAAAACCATTGACAAACCACAAGCTTTCAGGTTAGAATGGGATGCAGCGCAAGGCGCGGCATCCCATTTCGTTTCACTCGAAGGCGCACAGAGGAGGATCAGCTATGTACCGGGTAACAAAAAGAGACGGAAGCATCACAGAATTTCACATTGCCAAGATCGGCAATGCCATCACAAGAGCCTTTGAGGCCGTTGGCCGGCAGCAGCATCCGAGCGTGATCGAGCTGCTGGCTCTGCGTGTCACGGCGGAGTTTGAGCCGAAGATCCGGAATGAGCTGATCTCAGTCGAAGATATTCAGGACTGCGTCGAGCGCGTTCTGAGCGAAGCGGGCTATTCGGATGTGGCAAAGGCCTACATTCTCTACCGCAAGCAGCGGGAAAAGCTGCGCAACGTCGGAAGCACCCTGCTCAATTATAAGGAGCTGGTGGACAATTATCTCCGGATCAACGACTGGCGCGTGAAGGAGAATTCCACGGTCACGTATTCCGTCGGCGGCCTGATCCTGTCCAACTCCGGCGCGATCACGGCGAATTACTGGCTGAGCGAAATTTATGACGCGGAGATCGCACAGGCGCATCGGAATGCAGAGCTGCACCTGCACGACCTCAGCATGCTCACCGGCTACTGTGCTGGATGGAGCCTCAGGCAGCTCATCCAGGAGGGGCTTGGCGGCGTACCGGGAAAGATCAGTTCCTCTCCGGCGTCCCACCTTTCCACGCTCTGCAACCAGATGGTGAACTTCCTCGGCATCATGCAGAATGAGTGGGCAGGCGCGCAGGCATTTTCCTCGTTTGACACCTATCTCGCGCCCTTCGTCCGCGTGGATAAACTGACGCAGCGTGAGGTCAAGCAGTGTGTGCAGTCGTTCGTCTACGGTGTCAATACGCCGTCGCGCTGGGGTACGCAGGCACCGTTTTCCAACATCACGCTCGACTGGACGGTGCCGAAGGATATGGCAAACCTTCCTGCCATCGTCGGCGGGCAGGAGCAGCCGTTCACCTACGGCGAGTGTCAGAAGGAAATGGACATGGTGAACAAAGCCTTCATCGAGCTGATGATCGAGGGCGATGCGAATGGGCGGGGCTTCCAGTACCCCATCCCGACCTACTCCATCACCCGGGATTTCGACTGGAGCGAAACGGAAAACAACAGGCTTCTGTTTGAAATGACGGCCAAATACGGCACGCCGTATTTCTCCAACTACATCAACTCCGACATGGAGCCAAACGACGTGCGCTCGATGTGCTGCCGCCTGCGGCTTGATCTGCGGGAGCTGCGCAAAAAATCCGGCGGCTTCTTCGGCTCCGGCGAGTCGACCGGTTCGGTCGGCGTTGTGACAATCAACCTGCCGAGGATCGCGTATCTTGCCGAAGGCGAGGCGGATTTCTACCGGAGGCTCGACAAGCTGATGGACATCGCCGCGCGTTCGCTCAAGACGAAGCGCATGGTCATCACGAAGCTGATGGAGGGTGGGCTCTACCCCTATACCAGACGCTATCTTGGCACGTTTGAGAATCATTTTTCGACGATCGGCCTTGTCGGCATGAATGAGGCGGGGCTGAACGCGAAATGGCTCCGGAAAGATCTGACCCACCCGGAGACGCAGGCGTTTGCCAAAGACGTACTGAACCATATGCGGCAGCGGTTGAGCGACTATCAGGAGCAGTACGGAGATCTCTACAATCTGGAGGCTACTCCGGCAGAATCTACAGCCTACCGCCTTGCAAAGCACGACAAAATGCTCTACCCTGATATCATCACGGCGAATGAAAACGGCACGCCGTATTACACGAACTCCAGCCATCTGCCGGTCGGGTACACAGAGGATATCTTCTCTGCGCTCGATGTACAGGATGAACTGCAGACGCTCTATACCTCCGGCACGGTATTCCATGCCTTCCTCGGAGAAAAGCTGCCGGACTGGAAGGCGGCGGCAAGCCTCGTTCGGAAAATCGCGGAGAATTACCGCCTACCGTATTACACGCTGTCGCCGACCTACTCCGTCTGTAAGAACCACGGCTATCTTGCAGGAGAGCAGCCGGTCTGCCCCTTCTGCGGCGAGAAAGCAGAGGTCTACAGCCGTATCACCGGTTATTACCGCCCCGTGCAGAACTGGAACGATGGCAAAGCGCAGGAATTCAAGGATCGCAGAACGTATGACATCGGTGCATCGAAGCTGACGCATAGCGGCGTCCGGAAACAGGAGCCGAAAGCGGAGCGGCAGGCAGAGCTGTTGAATGAAATACTAGAACTGTTTGCGACAAAGACCTGCCCGAACTGCAAGCAGGCCGAGCAGCTGCTGGATGCGGCAGGCATCCGCTATACGGTGCGGTTTGCAGAGGAAAACCGCGACACCGTCCGCGCCCTTGGCATCCGGCAGGCACCGACGCTGGTATCCGGCGGGCAGAAGTGGACCGGCGTGAGCGGTGTGCGGGAGTTTATTGCCGCAAAGGAGAACGCAAATGTATGAGATCCTGATCGTTGGCGGCGGCCCTGCTGGTCTGACGGCGGCAATTTATGCTGCCCGTGCCGGTAAGCATGTGGCTGTTCTGGAGAGAGGATCGACCGGCGGGCAGATCATATCCGCGCCGTTGGTGGAAAACTATCCGGGCATCCCTTCGGTTTCCGGCACAGAACTTGCCCGGCAGATGACCGAACAGGCGTGCACATTCGACGCGGAGATCGTTTATACAGAGGCGGTGGGGCTTGAGAAAACGCCGGCGGGCTTCCGGGTCCTCTGCACAGACGGCGTTCGAGAGGCAAAAACGGTGATTCTTGCGACCGGTGCGGCGCACCGGTCACTGGGGCTTGCGGCGGAAGATGCGCTTACCGGCTGCGGCGTATCCTACTGCGCTGTCTGTGACGGCGCGTTTTATGAGGGACTGGACGTTGCGGTCGTGGGCGGCGGAGATACGGCAGTTCAGGATGCACTGCTCCTGGCAAACGCCTGCCGCAGCGTCACGCTGATTCACCGGCGTAACGCCTTCCGCGCAAGCCCTCATCTGGTTAGCTGTGCGGAGCGGCAGGAGAATATCCGGATCCTTCGGAACTATACGGTACAGAAGCTTCTTCGGCATGGAGATGTCCTGCAAGGTGTGGAGCTTCTGAATCTCGAAACCGAGGAGACGGAGCGGCTGGATATGGACGGTCTGTTCATCGCAGTCGGTCAGGCCCCGCAGAGTGCTCCTTTTCAGGAAGCCGTTGCGGTAGAGAACGGGTATTATCTGGCGGGTGAGGATACAAAAACAAGTCTGCCGGGTGTCTTTGCAGCCGGAGACGGACGCAAAAAGCAGGTGCGTCAGCTCACAACCGCTGTTTCGGATGGTGCAGCAGCCGCGCTTGCGGCGTGCCGCTATCTGGAGGAGCAGGGTCAGTCAAAATGATGCAGCACACGGGGCCGGAACAGCCCGCGCGTGCGATAACAGAGAAGCTGCCGGTGTACTCCCGGCAGCTTCAGCGTGTCGAAAAAGTCTTTTCGCCCCGCTGAGACAGTTTTTCGAACTTTGAAAAAGTTCGAAAAACTGGTTGATTGAACGCGAAGGGGGCTCTTTGCCCCCTTCACTCTTCCCCTGCTGCTCTGTCTTCCAACTCCTTTTCGTGGTTTTTTGACAGTCTCAAGCTGCCGGTGTACTCCCGGCAGCTTTCAAACGCTATATTTATAGTTTTCCGCGGTATTTTTGCATGATCGCAGCAAAAAGTTCTCCATTGCTGGGCGGAGAGTAGGTGATCGCGTTTGCACCGGCGTGGATGGTCTCCAGGATCGTTTCATCGTTCGGTCCTCCGGTTGCAAGAATCGGAATGTTCGGAAACTACGCACGGATGCGGCGCACGATCTGCGGCGTCGCCGCCGCGCCGGACACATTGAGAAAATCAGCCCGGCCTCGATCCGGCTGCGGATGTCCATCTGGTCGGAAACGATTGTCGCAATCACAGGGATGTCGACAACCTCCTTGATGCGGGAAATGACTTCATTGGAAATCGGCGCATTGACGACGACCCCGAAAGCTCCCTGATTTTCCGCCTCAATCGCCAGCCGGACAGAGCGGTCTCCGCCTGTGATCCCACCGCCGACGCCGACAAAGACCGGTACGTCCGAGATACCGATTACCGCCTGCGAAATTGCCGGCTGTGGTGTAAAGGGATAAACGGCGATGATTGCATCGGCATTGATGTTCTTAATGATCGCCACGTCTGTTGTAAATGCAATGGATTTGATGCGCATTCCAAAAATGCGGATGCCGCTGCATTCGCGGATGCAGTGCGGCAGCCGGATGCTGTGATTCCGCAGTGTGCCGTTATAGACCGGAACGTTTCTTTTTGTCATGGCAGGCTCCTTTCTTTAAGTCGCATTGATAACCGTATTTTGTCCATTATACTGAGACAGAGTTCCGGTTTCAATAGCGATTCGTAAAATGAAGCGTGATGGGCTTTTTTTGAAGCAGGTGCAGCGCATGTAAAAGAATCCTTGCGTGACAGATTCCCATTTCTGTGGTAGGCTCAATGCGGAGGTGATAGAAATGCGTGATATTGGAAAGAACATACGGGATCTGCGGGAACAGGCGAAACTTACGCAGGATGCGCTTGCAGAGCAGCTGTGTACAACCAGGCAGACCATCTCCAATTATGAGAGGGGGAAAACGAGGCCCGATGTGGAGCAGATCCTGCGGTTGGCGGCGATTTTTGGGACAGATGCCAATGCCATTCTCTATGGGCCGCCGGGGGCGGAACGCCGGCGTGATGCAAGGCTGCGCACAGTGCTGAGCGGAATGATCTGGGGCGTTCTGCAGACCGGCTATTGGCTGCTTGCCCCTGCTGCAGAGGAGCAGCATCGAGTATATCTGAATGTAATGCCGAAGGGGCTTCTGTGGCTTTTGCTTCGTCCCGTAACGCTTCTTGTGTTCGGCTGGTTCCTGATGCAGCTCATTTCGCTGGTGACTGCGCGCAAGCCGCTGAAGACAAAGCGGGCTGTCCATGTGCAGATTATTCTTATCATTCTTGCTGGGCTTTCAATCGTACTGCCATCACTGTCCTGCGTGGCGGTGACGCAGTTCCGTAAGGACGGGCTGCTGCCGGAGTGGCTGAATACCATGTTTGTTCAGATATTTGTGCATTCGTACGTCTGGGCAAAGCATACTGTCTATCTTTATCCGGTGATTGGATCGGCATTGCGATTGCTGAATGTCCCGGCGCAGCAGAAGCCTGTTTGCAAAGATGTGTAGTTTGTGTCTGATTCCATGTTCTTATACCTGAACAATTCACAATTTGACCTTGCATTTTGCTGAAAGGTGCGTATAATGATGGAGACAAAAAATGAAGAAATGAAGGAATTCCATCATGCGTACCTTATTGTCACTCTCTGTTGCAGTCCTCGCGGGTCTGCTGATGACCCGTGTGGCGAAACCGTTAAAATTACCGTCGGTGACGGCGTATCTGGTCGCGGGCGTGCTCATCGGCCCGTACTGCCTGGGGCTTCTCGGCATTGAGGGGCTCGGTTTCCCGACGCAGGAGGCTGTGGACAGCCTGTCTCTGATCTCCGAGGTCGCGCTGGGCTTCATCGCGTTCTCCATCGGCAGTGAGTTCCGCGTGTCGGAGCTCAAGCATACCGGCAAGCAGGCGTTCGTCATCGGCGTGCTGCAGGCGCTGGCGGCAACCTTCCTGATCGATATCGCTCTGGTTGCGATTGCACTCGTTACGAACGGCAAGCTCACGATCGCCCAGGCCATCACCCTCGGGGCCATCGGTACGGCGACGGCCCCGGCCGCTACGCTGATGGTCGTCCGGCAGTATAAGGCCAAGGGCCCGCTGGTCGACCTGCTGCTGCCGATCGTCGCGCTGGACGACGCAGTCGGTCTGGTGGTGTTCGCGGTGTCGTTCGGCATTGCGAAGGCGCTCAATACCGGCTCGTTCGACGTGATCTCCATCGTCGTCGATCCGCTCATCGAGATCGTCTGCTCGCTGGCGCTCGGCGCGCTCGGCGGCTGGGTACTGACGCAGCTGGAAAAGCTGTTCAACTCCAACACGAACCGCCTGAACATGACCATCGCGTTTGTCTTCCTGACCTCGGCGCTGGCCATGGCGGAATTCAAGATCGGCCCGGTCACGATCGGCTTCTCGTCGCTTCTGACGTGCATGATGCTCGGCACGCTGTTCTGCAACCTCTGCCCGCTGTCGGGCGAGATCATGGAAAAGGCCGACCGGTGGACGAGTCCGCTGTTCGCGGCGTTCTTCGTCATCTCCGGCGCGGGGCTGGATCTGGGCGTGTTCAAAGACGGTATGATCGTTCTCATCGGCGTTGTGTATATTTTGACGCGCTCGCTTGGCAAGTATCTCGGCGCGCACTACTCCGCAAAGCTCATGAAATGTGAGCCGCAGATCTGCAAATATCTCGGCATCACCCTGCTGCCGCAGGCCGGCGTCGCGCTCGGCATGTGCGTGACGGCGCGCCAGCTCGGCGCGGAGGGCGACAAGGCCGAACTGACGCTCTCGATGCGCGCCTTGCGGCATCCGGCACCGAAATATGCGCCGTAAGCACCGCCGGCATCGTCGAAGTTGACAACGAGCGAGGGCTGCACGCTGTTGGCAAGCCTGAGGCACAACTCGCACATCTTGCGCTCCACCACGCCCAGGCCGGGATAGCTCAGCGCCAGGTCGTCGTAGGCGTAATAGGGATAATGCTCGTTGATGACATAGCGCACCATGCGGTAGGCCCACGGCGACTGCACGCCAAAGCCTCGGCTATGGCGCATGCGGCTCAGCCACACAAGCATGCGCCGCAGCTTGCCGCATGAACTTGCCGCACTGTATGTCGTCTTATCTGTAGTCATCATGTTATCGCCTTTGCCAAAGTCGGACACATTATATAATATACAGCATGCATTGGCGCTAACCTGCCGCCGGCAATAATGCCCGGAGACACCGGTGCCATACACTGACAAAGCATAAGCCACCCAACAGCAAAGTTGTTTTTCATATTGCGCCGTTGCCGTGTTGTAATATGCAAATATATATATTTTTATTCGAAAAAAGCATTTTTATTCAAAAAAATGCGACATTCTGTGATAATACATCACTTTGCAGCCGTCTGACCTCACCATAAGTCACTGAAAGCATCTGCAAGGCCGCCGACTGCGCGACGTAACGCCACTGACATGGCGCAGGCTGCCCATGCCGCCCATCAGGCCGTGCGCGGCCCAGCCAAAAGGGCACCTTTCGGCTCCTAAAAGGTATACTTTCAGCCTCTAAAAGACCGTCTTTTGCACGCTAAAAGGTGGCCTTTTGCAACGCATTGAATATCAAGGCGTTACAGCGGCAGTATTTCCTGCCATCCCAAACGGCCGTCAGGGCGTGCCGGTTGCATCGCTTACGCTGTTTTCATAGCCGGTAAAAGCGCCTCTCCGGGCATGATGACGGCCTTTCTTTTTGCATCTGCGCAGCATTTCATTTTTACGCAGGCTGAAGATATTAAGTATCTGCATGACACCTATAACACACCATATCCGACATTATGTCGACAATAACGGCAATATCACTTGCCAATTTCAGAATAATTGCATATATTTGCCGTATGTAAGTATTTTACCGGCATAAAGATACAGACATATTTTATTTAGGTTTAACTAAAAACGGCAGACTATGAACGATGGCAACACTGGCATACGCCCACATGAAGGCGGCTGACACATGGCAACAGCGAAAGGCACTGACTGAAGCAAGGCAACACAAACTCAGCTTGCAGCCAAAAGCTGACGCCGCGCTAAAGCGGCAGCGGCAACACATGTTTACCGTAGCAGACAACACATCAAGCAACCCCACAAAATCGTAATAACATGAGAAACATAATATTAATACTGTCCTTTATGGCATGCACGGCCGGAACAGCCGCGGCTCAGACCGACTCGCTCGAGGTGGACACCACGCTGACACTGGGCGAAATAACGGTGAAGGGCATGAGAGTGATAAAGAAGGTTGACCGGCAGCTGATAATACCTACGAAGGAGATGGTGAAGGCGTCGTCGAACGGATTTGAACTGCTCAACCTCATGACGCTCGACGGCATAAGGGTAGACCCCGTGATGCAGACCGTATCGAGCATGGAGGGCGGCTCGGTGCAGGTGCGCATCAACGACATCGTGGCCAGCACGCAGGACATCATGGCGCTCAGACCCGACGAGGTGGTGCGAGTAGAATATATCGACAACCCCGGAATAAGATACTCTGACAGCGGACTGAAGGCCGTGATCAACTATGTGGTGAAGCGGCGCAGCGCGGGCTACGTGGGCGGAGCAAGCACGATGCAGGCCTTTGCCACGGGATTCAACAACAGCAGCGCTTACTTTAAATATAACTACAAGAAGTCGGAGTTCAGCATTAACTACGGATTCAGCTACCGCGGCTACGACGAGCGCAGCATCAGCAACAACAGCACCTACTATCTGCCCGACGGAACGCAGAAGAGCGTAAACTATATAGGCTACAACTCTGATTTCATGTACACGATGAACAATCTGCAGCTGGGCTACAGCCTGGCCGACCCCGGCAAGTATGTACTCGACGTGCGCTTATTCTACAACAACTACAACAGTCCCAACAGAGACATGCGCCAGCTGGTGCAGGAGACGGGGCAGCCCGACAGGTATCTCTACAACAAGGTGGTGAACAAAGACCGCACGCCGTCGCTCGACATCTACTACTCGGTCAACCTGCCGCACAACCAGAACATCATGGCAAACCTTGTGGGCACGTATATCAGCACCGACTACAAATACCTGATGAGCAACTATCTCTTCAACGAGTCGCCTGAGCAGTCAGTCAAGTCAGAGCCGCTGAGCGACTACAGCTATATTGCCGACGGACGCAAATACTCGCTGATAGGCGAGGCTATGTATACCAAGACCATGAAGAAGACAGCCTTCACGGCTGGGGCGAGATACTCTGTGAGCAGGACAGAAAACGACTACTCGGGCACCAATGAGACCGACGCACACCTCAACTCTGACAACCTGTATATGTTTGCGCAGCTGCAGGGCAATCTCAGCGTGATAAACTATCAGGCAGGCATAGGTGCCAGCTACACATCGATACATCAGGGCGAGACAGGATTCAACAAATGGACGGCAAGGCCTCAGCTTAGCCTCTCGACAAGTGCGATAAAGAATGTATTCATCAGATACAGCGGAAGCATGGGACAGAACATGCCGTCGCTGTCGCAGCTCACGGAGGTCAAGCAGTATATGAACGAGGCTGTGGCCTACGACGGCAACAGGAATCTGACGCCATACAACTCTTACAACAACAGTCTTATGGTAAGCTGGTCGATGCCCTTCTTCGACTTCCGCCTTACCGGCAGCTGGTATTATGCGCCCGACATCATCATGAACACCTACAGCCCGGTGATGCAGGAAGACGGAACATACGTCATAACAGCAAGACCAGAAAACCAGGAGAGCTTCACACAGAAAACCGTTGCGGCCAACCTGATACTGCGCCCGATAAAGAACGTGCTCAACATAGCGCTGTATGGCAGCTATAACAGATACGAAAGCCGCGGACTTAGCTACTCGCATAACTTCAACGCATGGCGCTGGAGGGCTTCGGCTTATCTGATGCTGGGCAACTGGAGCGCGTCGGCCAACATATACAATGCTCCGAAAAGTTTCTTCGGCGAGAGCATGACGGGAGGCGAGCGCAACTTCAACCTTAACGTAAGCTACAAATACAAGAACCTTCAGGTGGGCGTCGGCGGCATCCTCGTTGGCTATGCGCAGGGCAACATATACGAGAGCAGCACCACAAGCCGCTATTATAAGAACACGGGAGTTACGCAGATAAAGGACAACGGCAACATGATCTATTTCACTCTGTCGTACAACTTCAGTCACGGACGCAAGTATAAGGCCGACCAGCGCAGGCTGAGCAACAGCGACAACGACAATGGTATCAGATAATGTCCGGCAAGGTGTCTTTACAGTCTATAGCCGCCCTCGCAGCCACGCCATTCCGTTTATGCCGTTCATGGCAAGCTAAGGCGGTACGGCTGCCGGACAAATAGTTCAGCACGAAGCGTTATTAGTATTCCGTCCGTATTTTTGCCTTATATCGAGCGGATTTTCGTCAGTCATTTTGCAGGCACAAAGGGCCAAGTCAAGAAGAATCTGACGAAAATCCGCTCAATAGAAACAGAAAGGCTGACTGAAAGCATGAATGCACAAAACAGATAAAGCCATGTGCGGCCGAATGACAGATTTTGGATTAGATACAGCGCCCCTGCATGTCAGCGTTTTCGGGTTTTCACCTGCATAAAGCGCCGTGCAGGGGCACATTTTCGTACCGCATGAATAGCGGTTGGCCCTAACCTCTGTCATGATTCATGTCAAGACCATTGCATAAAAACGCCGCAGGGCTTTGCCGTTAACGTGTTTTCTTATTATATTTGCAAAGACATTAAGAAAACAAAGATATGAAATCATTAAGGGAATTATACAGGATAGGTAAAGGCCCGTCGAGCAGTCATACAATGGGGCCGCAGAAAGCAGCTAAGATTTTTTTGGAGAAGAACCCTTCAGCCAAGCAGTTTAAGGTTACTCTATACGGCAGTCTGGCAGCCACAGGCAAAGGCCACATGACAGACACGGCCATCATAGAAGTGCTGTCGGCAGCGGCTCCGGTAGAAATCGACTGGCAGCCGTCGGTGTTTCTGCCCTATCATCCCAACGGAATGAAATTTGTTGCTTATGCCGATGAAGATAAAGTGGCAGACGAGTGGACCGTCTACAGCATCGGCGGAGGCGCCCTGTCTGAAGGCAAAGGCCGCGACGACATGTTCAATACGCCCGAGGTGTACGACATGAACACCATGAGCGACATCATGAACTGGTGTTACGAGACGGGACGCAACTATTGGGAATATGTCGACCAGTGTGAGGATTCAGGTTTCTGGGACTATCTTCTCGAGGTATGGCATATGATGCAGCAGGCAGTAGAGCGTGGTCTTAACCACGAAGGACGTTTGCCCGGTCCGCTCAATCTCACCCGCAAGGCTCCCACTTATTATGTCAAGGCTTCAGGCTACAAGCAGTCGCTGCAGTCGAGAGGTCTGGTCTATGCCTACGCGCTGGCTGTAAGCGAGGAGAACGCTTCGGGCGGCACCATCGTAACAGCTCCCACCTGCGGCGCCAGCGGTGTGCTCCCAGCCGTGTTGTATCATCTTTCGAGAGGCCACAACTTCAATGACACCCGCATACTTCATGCCCTTGCCACAGCCGGACTTATCGGCAACATCGTAAAGAAGAATGCCTCAATCTCAGGAGCCGACGTAGGTTGCCAGGGCGAGGTAGGCGTTGCATGCGCCATGGCATCAGGAGCAGCATGCCAGCTGTTCGGCGGCAGCCCGTCGCAGATTGAGTATGCAGCAGAGATGGGTCTTGAGCATCATCTCGGCATGACGTGCGACCCAGTGTGCGGACTTGTGCAGATTCCATGCATCGAGCGCAATGCCTACGCTGCAGCAAGAGCCCTCGACTCTAACCTGTATGCAGCATTCTCAGACGGCATCCACCGCGTTTCGTTCGACAAAGTAGTAGACGTGATGAAGCACACCGGCCACGACATTCCTTCTCTTTACAAGGAGACAAGCGAAGGCGGACTGGCTAAGGGCTTTAATATCGTTAAGTGACAACATAAAGACTGCGGAGCGATGAACAAGCCATTAGCTTTATGTGTCATGCTGCTGGCAGCCATTGTGCCGCATGCGGCAAATGGTGGCAACATAGAAGAGAATGTCGTTATCAGTCAACCTAAAATGGCAGACCAAGCAACTATATCAGAAACCGTCAAGGTAAACGAAGTTACGGTTACCTGTATCAGGGACAACAAGGCTGAACGTACAATGCCGCTGAGTCTTTTTGGCGACATACCAGAAAGCCTTATTGACAGCCTTGGCATACGCAACGGCATCAAGTCGTCTGTTAATGCCATATTGGTCAAGACTGAAGGAGCAACAATACTGTTCGACACCGGACTCGGAAAGTCGGACAGTCAGTTGCTTACGGCCCTGAGCAATAAGCCTGAAGACATCAAGTTCATCTATCTCACACACTTTCACGGCGATCATATCGGCGGCATGATGAAGGGCGACAAGCCTGTGTTCACCAATGCAGAAGTCTATGCTTCGCGTGAAGAATATGAAAGTTGGATGAGAATGCCGGATGAAGCAAAGGCTCATGTCGTGAAGACAATGAAGGCATACGAAAAGCATTTGCACCTTTTCGAGTTTGGCGACACTCTTCCCGGCAACGTCATTGCGCTTGATGGCAGCGGTCACACTCCCGGCCACACCATCTACAATGTAGACAATGAAGTATTGGTTGCAGGCGACATAATTCACGGAATGGCACTCCAGCTAAGCCATCCCGAATATTGCGCCTCATACGATATGAACAAAGAAAAGGCAATAAGGACACGCAAGCGCATTCTGAATTACGCCAGAGAGCATAAAATAGACATTGCCGGTATGCATATCCCCCTGCCTGGCATAATCCCGTTGTAATGCGTTTAAAATGCCTCAGAAAGAAACAAAACTATCGTATTGAGGATATCAAACAGCAATATGCTAACTAAATCACAAACTGCTGCCGGCATAAAATGATGAAAACAATATACATCAAAAAATCCGGCAGCAGTATTTTTATGTTGATAATTTCATCTCACAAAAAATAATCACAAAACGAAATATCAACACACTAGCATAACAGCATCATATTTTACTTCACAAGCACCTTACGCGCCTTTCCTGAAGGCCCTACGACAATATTCACTCCACTTACAGGGGTGGATGTTCTGCGGCCATCAATTGTATATCTTTTCACATTTGAAAGGTCAGCAGACTTCTCTATGTTTATCTCTTCAACACCTGTACCTTCAGCCTGTGTGTCGAGAAGATAAGTTTCATACAAAGGCATACCACTATAGTCCACTGTGCCTACAAGCAATATATATCGTGCATCAGGAGTTATATCTACAGGTGTATTATACAAATTCTCGTCATATTTGGCAATCTCAGTAGCCTCAGGATACTCTTCCGAAAGCAGTCTTGGAGATTTCTCACCAGCCTTCCATATACCAGGTATTCGCGTTCCATTTGTAGAACCAGCAACAAACACCATTGTACCATCATCAGCTATTTTATATGCCATAAAGCCCTCATCGTAATCTGCAGTCAAAGAAGTCACTGAAGGATCAAACTCTGGCAGCTCCAGCACCTCTGTTTCTGTATTATAACGACCAAATATACTTGTACCTGTCTTGCTGTCTTTATCCGTAAGTTCAACGGCAATCCACTTACCGTTAGAACTTAAGCCTGCGGCCTGAAACTTAATATAAGGTCTGCTGTCACCATCTGTTAAATTCAAGAAACGATGAGATATTGGAAATACTGAATACGACGTTTCATCGCTATTCAAAAACCATGACACCGCTGGATATAAGATACCATAGCACAGATCACCGACAATCATAGAGCCGTCTGCACTAATAAATCTAGCCGAACCACCAAGTGAATTATAGCCAAGATAAGAATTATTTGGCTCACAAAGCGTCTCTTTCACATAAGTTCCGTCATCCCCTCTGCGCCATAGCCTTGGATGAGTTATAAAGCCCTGCTCCCAATCAGCTGAACCAACAATAAACTTACCATCTGGTGTTATTGATTCTGCAATACTCTCATTTTCATCTATAAAAGTCGATATACCTGTCTTAAAATCAAATACCAAGGCTGGACCATCATAACCACATCCTAAGCCATCATTGGTCACACCGCGCAATTCTGCTCCAAGCTTATCCTCGCCAGCTTTCCATTTTACCTCTCCCGACTGAATATCAGCAACAAAAATGCCACCACTCATATCTGAGCCGGCAATATATTTTCCATTGTTTGACAAGGCCGAACCGATATAAACATAGCCGTTAACCACATCATTAGGCAAAACCGTCACCTTCTGCGCATTTACTACAGCACAAGACGCTGCCATACACAACAAAATAAAAGTTTTTTTCATCGTATTAAATTTTAGTTAAAAAATAAAACTACTTAAAAACATATTTTCAAAGAAAGCTCAGTTTACGAACCTTACATAAGCAACACTATTAGTTGGGAAATAATGTCGCCTATACACATAACACAAATACTGGCCATAACCATGACCAAAAACATCACGTCTAATCTATAATATTATTCAATATTTTGCAAATATAATGAATTATTCAAAATAAAAAAAACATTTCTATAAAATCATCACAAAACAAAACCATCATATACATGAAAATGTTCAATAAATAATTATCAAAAGATGAATATTATATGTGTCAAAAACACAAAGTTATATCGAAGACAGATAAACATCCCTATCATCCACTATCGCAAAAAACAGAAATGCCGGAATATACCTTTTTATTTAATTGGATTATATAGTAATCAATATCCTAGCTCACACAAAATCATCAAACAACGTGCCTCCGAAAAAGAGTATAAAGTTTAATCAACATCGCCTATTACTGTACATGCAGCATCTCATGCATTGGATATCCATGACGGAAACCTTTCATTTAAAATAACGGATTCCATTACTTACCATTCCCATCCGTCCCATAAGTCTTATTAGCCTTATTAGTCTCATAAGTCACATACTCCGTGGAACCAAACAAAAAAAAGAGTCCCTGACATCATCATGACGTCAGG
>ERZ780167.2368-NODE-2368-length-14954-cov-8.607021_pt1 | contig 14954 bp, 10 predicted proteins | sample MGYA00510982_ERZ780167 | MGnify/ENA primary metagenome ERZ780167 (study PRJEB29588, sample SAMEA2146107) | human gut metagenome | biome: human gut; feature: human-associated habitat; material: faeces | place: Denmark | collected 2008/2010 ... | reverse complement strand
GCACCTGGAGCGCCGAAAATTACGATATTTTTCATTTTTACCTTAATATATATATAAAATATTTATGTTGTGTCAGAAACTTAACTATATTTATTAACCCACTTCTGCCCCTTTGGAGACAAAAGAACTGCAAAAACAATTCCAAAGAGAACTGTTACAACGCCTAAGAAAAATAATGCATCCATTTTATGTCCCCCTATTCTTCTACAATGGTGTAGATGTCGCGGAGGTTTCTGCCTTCTTGGTCATAATCCAATCCATATCCTACGATGAAATCGTTAGGGATTTCCATAACAGCATAGTTGATATCAAGATCAACCTTCAAGTTGCCTGGTTTCACGAGGAGGGAACAAACCTCAACGCTGGCTGGGTTCATTTTCTTCAGGTCTTCAATCATGTGAGCCATGGTGAAACCGGAATCTACGATATCCTCTACGATAACCACGTGGCGGCCTGCCAAATCCTGGTTCAAACCCATCAGGGTCTTCATGCTGCCCGTAGAGGAGGTACCCTCGTAAGAAGCATACTTCACGAATGAAATCTCGCTTGGCACGGTAATCATTCGCATCAAGTCGGCTGCAAAGATAAATGCGCCGTTCAATACTGCCAGGAAGACAGGTTTCTTGCCTGCATAATCCTTGTTCAGACGGTCTGCTACGACCTGTACTTTCTTCAGAATCTCAGCCTCAGGAATCGATGTCTTGAAGCTCTTATCCTTGATCTTTACTATGCTCATAGTCTGTTCTATAATAATATTTTCTGCAAAATTACGAAAAAAACATGAAACTTCGTGCTTTCATCAACTATTTTTTGTACTTTTGCATGAAAATAACCGTTTATCTGCATGAGTTGACAAATTATCACGACAGTTCGCGCAGATAATACTAAGATTATCAGATAATATGAAGATTTTCACAAGCGCTCAAATTCATGAGTTGGATAAATACACCATTGAGCACGAACCTATCAGTTCGCTCAACCTGATGGAACGTGCAGCCAAAGCGCTGACACGCGCCATAAAAGAGGAATGGTCTAACCGCACTCCAGTGGTTGTTTTCGCCGGTCCGGGAAATAACGGCGGCGATGCGCTTGCTGTGGCAAGAATGCTCAGCGAGGATGGATATGATGTAAGTGTATACCTCTTTAATGTACAGAACAAACTGTCGGCAGACTGTCTTGCCAACAAGAAGCGTCTGCTGGATGCAAAGAGAGTGAAATTTACTGAGATTACCACCAACCTGGACCCTCCTAAGCTCAATGCAGAAACGCTGGTGGTGGACGGTCTCTTTGGAAGCGGACTCAACAAACCATTGGCTGGCGGATTCGCCGCGATGGTGAAATATATCAACCAGAGTCCTGCCAAGGTAGTAAGCATCGATATCCCTTCGGGACTGATGACCGAGGACAATTCCTATAATATCCATGCCAACATCATCCGTGCCACTCTGACCCTTACCCTGCAGCAGAAGAAACTGTCGATGCTGATGGCGGATAACCAGCAGTACCTGGGCAGACTGCGCGTTCTCGACATCCGACTTTCCCAGGAATTCATCCAGAATACGGAGTGCCGGTGCCGCATACTCGAAGAGAACGACATCCGTCCACTCCTGAAATCGCGCAGCGACTTTGCTCATAAAGGCAGCATGGGTAATGCGCTGCTCATAGCGGGAAGTTACGGCATGAGCGGTGCTTCGGTATTAGCCACCAAGGCTTGTCTGAGAACCGGTGCGGGCAAGGTAACAGCCCATACCCCAAAGCGGAATTATGAAATCATGCAGATTTCGGTACCTGAAGCGGTACTGCAGATGGATGCTGAAGAAACCATATTCAGCGAACCGGTAGATACAGAGATGTTCGATGCGCTGGGCGTAGGTCCCGGATTGGGACAGAACGAGACAACAGCCATCGCCCTCATCGCCCAACTGCGCCGTGCTACCTGTCCGCTCGTCATTGATGCCGATGCGCTCAATATTCTTTCCAGCCACAGGGCGTGGATGCAGCAGTTGCCAAAGAATATCATCATGACACCTCATCCGAAGGAGTTCGACCGGCTTGCCGGCAATGCGAGCAGCAGCTGTACCGAAAGACTGATGAAGGCAAGCGAACTGGCAGAACGCCTCCAGGCATACATTATATTAAAGGGACATTATTCTGCACTCTGCCACCCTGACGGAAAGATTGACTTCTGCAGTACGGGCAACAGCGGTATGGCTACAGCAGGCAGCGGTGATGTGCTGACAGGTATCATCACCGGTCTTCTGGCAAGAGGATACAAACAGGAAGATGCCTGTCGCCTGGGTATGCATCTTCATGGTCTGGCTGGCGATCTTGCTGCCAAAGATCTGGGCAAAGAGAGCCTCATCGCCAGCGACATTATCCAATATCTTCCGAAAGCATTTCTCAGATTGGAAGAATAATGATCAAGAAATAAGAATATCCATAAAAGTCAGGAGTTCTCGGCTTCTGACTTTTTTACTTGTTTCTGCGCATCATAGAACCTTACTTCCAAGGTTCTCCTCAAATCATCGCGACGGTCCATATTCAACTTTTTGCGGATATGGCAACGCTGGCTGGTGATATTTGATTCACTCTTATTGAGTTCTGCACAAATTTCCTTTAAAGTATGCCCCTGAAGAATCAGCTTGCATATTTCCTTTTCGCTGAACGTAAGCCCATCACAAACCTGATCCCATGCCACTCTATTCAATTCTTCATTATACAGATGTTCAGAAGCATGGGTAATAATCTTCTGCCGGACATCAGGAGTCAGACGCTTCATCAGGCTTTCTGCTGCTTCCGGTTCATTATCCTTCAAATCGGCAAGCATATTCAACGCCTTGTTTTCAACCCGAGCCATCCGTTTCGGCTGGCGCAACCCCTTGGTTACAATACTCATATTATATACTGCCACATAAACCAGCATCATGAAACCCAGGAAGACAGTCTTCAGACTGAACAGAGCTGGCATAAGCGGAGTGCTGAACAGGTATATCAGCAACATCGGTATCATACCCACCGTGATGATGATACAAGTCTTATATAAGGTTTGGCTCAACGCTGTAATAGCCAGGATAAAGACGACAAACAGGTTGCAGATAACGCTCAAATTATCATTAGCAAAACCGAAATTGATGCAAAATACGCTATCAAGAGCCAGTTTGGCGAACATCAGAAAGTAAAGAGAAGAAATACCTTTCACGAAAGCTATCTTCCGTTTCCAGACCAGGAACTGCAGGATGCAGAACACGAATGTATGCAAGCCACAGAGGCTTAAACCATAAGGTTCTTTCACAAGCAGAAAGAGCATAATATGATAAGGTATGATAATCAGCTCGCTTATCGTCAGAAGTAGAAAGACGATAACGCGTCGGCGGTCTACCACACCACAATATTGAGGGCATAAATGATGCTCTACCCTCACAATCAGGTTTACAATGTCATTCTTCAGTTTCATTTCGTATTGGTTATTTTCTTAAATCTTATTTATACTTTCGTAAGTCAAACGGCTCTTTTTCTTGGAAATTGCCATTCTTTTAGGGAATTATTGATTCCGGCTGCAAAAATACAAATAATATCAGAAAACCTTGTTCAATTATCCGAAAATCGTACAACTTTAACGATTTTAAGCATAAATCAGTGTACTATTTTGCTAAAAATGGCATTTTTCAGTATTTTTCAGTGCTTAAAAATTTGGCTGTATCCAATATTCGTTCTACTTTTGCACCCGAAATCCAACGATATGAGATACAGATGAACTAAAAAGTAAGTTGAAAGTAAACTGAAAGGAGAAAAGGAACAGTTGAAAGTAAACTTTAGGAAACATGAGTTCTCAGTAGATTCAGGTATTGGTGATCATTATAAATATAAAAGAGTATACGAAAGTAAAAGGTGATTCTAAATCACTCAATGTATTTTTAAAAAAGAAAAGTTTAATTGAGGTATGAAGAAAAGGATTTTTATTGCGTTAGTAGCACTCGGCAGCCTAATCTGTCCTGCTCTAGCGCAGGAAGCTGCGGTAAAGACCAACTTGCTGTATGATGCAACGACAACCATGAACTTGGGTGTTGAATTCGGTCTTTCTCCAAAATGGACACTTGACGTATCCGGAAACTACAATCCTTGGACGTTTTCAAAGAACAAGAAATGGAAGCACTGGCTCGTTCAGCCAGAGGCCAGATACTGGTTCTGTAACAAAATGATGGGTTCATTCATCGGCTTCCATGCCTTGGGTGGATCTCACAATATCGGTGGCATGGATCTTGACTTCAAGTTCCTGGGCACTGATTTCTCTAAGCTGAAAGACTATCGGTATGAAGGATGGTTTATCGGTGCTGGTGTAGCTTACGGCTATGCTTGGGCTCTCTCGAAACATTGGAATCTGGAAGCTGAACTTGGTGTAGGCTATATCTACTCTAAGGCAGATAAGTTTAACTGTGCTCAATGCGGAGATAAACTTGAAGATGACAAGGCACACAACTATGTGGGCCCGACGAAAGCAGCCCTCAACTTAGTGTATGTTTTTTAAAAAGAATCAGAGATGAATACATATAATATAATAGGTAGTATGTTCGGAGCCTTGCTTATCGCTCTTCCTATATCAGCCGATAATACCCAGCAGGCTTACAAGAATCTGAAAATCCAGAATAAGGCAATCAGAAAGGTTGGCAACCAGGTGAAAGTGGCTATGGACTTGAACCTCGACAAAATTCAGCTTGCCAGCAACAAAGGTCTCATCTATACCCCAATGATCCTCAACGAAAAGGATACACTCTTCATGCCGAGCGTTGAGGTGATGGGTAAAAAGAGATATATTTACTATCAGCGTAACCAGAAAACGGCTACGGCAAACCCACTCATCGTGGCACTCCGTAAGAACAAGACAGCACAGACGCTTCATTATGAATATGCCGCTCCGTTCAGCGACTGGATGAAGAACTCAAACTTCGCCATCAGTAATGATGCCTGCGGTTGCAACCAGCAACTTCTCGACGAAGGTATTCTGAATGCGGAAGGACGTGCATTCTCTACTCCGAAGAATCTCTTCAACGCTTATGTACAGCCTAAGGCTGAAGCCGTAAAGGCAAGAAAGGAGAATGGTTCTGCCCGTTTGAACTTCAAGGTGAACAAGTGGGATATCCTGTACGATATGGGCAACAATGCCAACGAACTGGATAATATCCGCAAGACTCTCGACCTTGTGAAGAACGATTCGGATGTTACCATCACCAAGATAACCCTCCACGGCTATGCATCACCAGATGGCGGATATGCCAACAACAACAAGTTGTCGCATAACCGTACACAGGCGCTTTTGAAGCATATCCTGAAGACCTATCCAATTTCTTCAAAACTGTTTGCGGCCACAGCTACAGCAGAGGACTGGGCGGGAACCATCAAGTATGTAAATGAGAATGAGATTCCTCAGAAGGAAGCTGCACTTGAGATCATCAACAGCAACATGCAGCCAGATGCCAAAGAGAAAGCATTGCTCAAGAAGGCTCCTCAGGCTTATCGCTATCTCCTGCAGAATGTATGGCCATCACTTCGCCGTACCGACTATACGATAGAATATGATGTTCAGGCATTCAATGTAGAAAAAGCTAAAGAGGTTATCAAGACCCGTCCTCAGAAGCTCTCTCTCCAGGAGATGTATCTGGTAGCCCAGACTTATCCTAAGGGTAGCGCCGAATTCAACAATGTTTTCGACATAGCTGTAAGAATGTTCCCTGAAGATAAACTTGCCAATCTCAATGCAGCCTCAGCAGCCATCGAACGTGGCGACAAGGTGAGTGCAGAGAAATATCTCCTGAAAGCAGGCGACAGCGCCGAGGCAAACAATGCCCGCGGTTGTCTGGCTTCCATGAAGGAAGATTATCAGACTGCCAAGCAATACTTTGAGAAAGCTATTGCCGGTGGTTTGAAGGAGGCGCAGGAAAACCTGGATAAAGTTAACCAGGCACTTTAAAGTAACTATTTACTTTCTATTTATATAAGTATAAGATAAAAGATGATGTAAAATACGATCTGTTTTCAGCGGATTGTGCCAATATGTGCGAAACTTAATTTTGAGAACAAGAATTAATTAAATATATTGTATAACTTTTTTTGTATTAAGTAAAAAGATTATGAAAAAAATGAATTTGCTCGTAATGAGCTTGGTTTCAGCCGCAGCTTTGTCTTTCACTAGCTGCAGCAGTAATGATGAATTGGATGGTAACGCTGGTCAGGAGAAGGCAAACGATGTCTATATGACATTGAGCATTCAGACTCCATTGGCTGATGGTACACGAACAAGTCAGGCTGACCGCGAGAATGTAACTGCATCCACAGAAGAAGCAGAAATTACAAATGGAACTATCTATTTGTATGACGGTGCTAAACTTGTCTACTCTAAAGCTATAACAGCTTCAGATTGGAAACATCTTCCAAACCAAGCTAATAATGGTAGAGGTACTACAAACCCTGTCAAGATTGCCGTTAATGGTATTGAGAAGGGCAAGACATACAAAGTATATTTCCTCGCAGGTGACAAGACCTCTAATACACCAACAACAGATGAATTGACAGGTGCATATACCATCGATACAAAAGATCCAACTTCTATCAGTCTCGATTTGGCCAAAGCTAATTCATTCGTTATGTTCAACCAGAACGATGCTCAGCGACAGGATGGTGGCGAGAAGGCTACAGTTAAGTTCGATGGTGATGAAACATACGATGACCCAGCATGGTGTCAGATGATTTATTTGGATCGTGTTTCTGCCCGTGTAGATGCACCTAATGCAAAAGACGCTAAGTTCCAGACAAATGGAACTGGTGAAAATGAGCCAGCTACAAAGAATCTCGACCTCGTTGATAATATTGCATATCAGAGTTATGCTATTTCCAACTTGAGCAATAAGACCAACATCATGCAGAAGTGGGAAAGCGACTGGGCTAAGTTCCTCATCCCAACAGTAGAATACACTCAGAACTATGAAACATTCGGAAACAAGTGGAACAACAATGGAAGTACCAAGTTCTTCGGAAAACAGAATAATTACTATATTTTGGAGAACTGCACTGACAATATTGAAAATGCAACCGCTATCTATCTTTGCTACAAAGCAACATTAAAGAATACAGACGGAGCAGACTTCACTGATGGTACTTTCTATCGTTATGACTACAAGATTTACACATCTCTTGAGCAGATTAAGAATGACGCAACAGTTGAATGGCCATTCCGTAAGGCAGATGGTACAATTATGACTGTCGATGAGGCAAAAGCATTGTTTAGTGCAAATGGTAATCTTAAGGGACAGGATGATTTGGAAGCTGTAAGAAAGACTTATGGTCTTGATATCTATGAAAAGGGTATCATGTACTATCGTATTGCTTTGGATGATCAGTCTTATACATTTAAAGACAAAGCTTCTTATGCAATTCTCCGTAATACTGTTTACAAGTTGAATGTTAAGAACATATATGACCTCGGTAGAGATGTTCCAAATGGTCCAACACCAGATGATAAGGACAAGAATTACTACATGAATTGTGATATCCAGGTTAACCCTTGGGTTCTCAGCACTCAGGATGTTAGCTTGAAGTAATATTCCGTCAAACCAGACAGATAAAATATAAATACTTATATATATACCAATACTCTCGGGGGAGCAATCCTCCTCCGAGAGTTTATCAATCAAACGTTCGTTCTGAAAAGAACGAAAACATTCTTAAAAGATAACTAACATTGCCGCCCATGTATAAAAGGCGGGAGATACAAAGACGTGCCGTCATACCCCCAACCCGAAAGACTGGCACTTTTCATCCTTAGATAATAACGATGCCGAAGGCAACGAAACAGAGAGCTGATGAAGCAAAGATATTCGCTACCTACGGCACTCTCTATATAAAATAAGTAAAAGTAAAAGATTATAAAAGATAAAGAATATGGCACATTTCCTCAACAACAAATGTTGCAAGCTGGTTTGCATCTCAGCCATCGCACTCTCTTCTCTTTCATCATGCATGAAAGATGAGATCACGGGCTGCCCTACAGCTAAGTTGTCGCTCAAATTCGACTATACTTATAATGTGAAAGAGGCAGATGCTTTCTCTGCTGAGGTAAAGAACCTCAACGTTTATGTGTTCGACAAGAACGGTAAGTTCGTAGATAACTATACCGAGTCGGCTGACAAGTTTGAAACAGGTCATAAGATGGAAATCACAGACCTGCAAGCAGGCAAGTATACCTTCGTCTGCCTGGCTCGTGACAAGCAGCCTGCCGCAATGGGAACAAGAGCCGAAGGTGATGATGAGACCGAGTTTAGCTTTACTAAACTTACCCCAGGTATCTCTACCATCAACGACCTGCAAGAGGAAATGGGCAAAAAAAACGCAGAAGAATCCGTTAACGACAAGCACTTCACCGCCCTCTATACCGCACAGGACTCCCTCAACTTTGATGGAGAAAACGATGTGCAGGGAAAATTGAGTCTGATGAAGTGTACCAAGACATACCGCGTGGTGATGCTCCCATTCGAACCCGACCAGGAAGGATTCACAGCCGAAAACTTCGATGTAGAAATCAAAGGTTCCGCTGCCCTACTCGACTATAAGGGCGACAAGGTAAAGCCAAAGGCAATCACCTATCTTCCTTATGAGAAGAAACTGGTAGAAAACCACAGCGGCAAGACCGAGGTAGAAGGCGAAGACGTAGAAAAGGCGCTGGTTTACGACCTGTCATCATCACGTATGTTCGAAACCAAAGATGACAACAAGAGTCGCGCTGCCGACGGATCCAGCCAATATGATGACAAGCGCATCGTCATCACCGACAAGCGCATCAACAAAGTCATCTTCAACCACTCCCTGCCTTGGTTCCTCTCACTCTGTGCCAGCGACCGCTACGGCAAAGACTGGAGCGACCAGCAGTATCTGGACCGCCAGGATCATTACACCCTGGTATTCTACGTGCCAGCTCCAAGTTCTACCTACAGCATGGATGCAAGAATCAAGGTAAACAACTGGGTTCTGAATCTTCAGAATGCCGACCTGGGGAAATAAGAAAAGAAAGAAGTATAAGTAAAAGAAAGAAAACATGAAACGCTATCAATCTACTCTGACCAAGATGACACGCCCAGTGTGTATGGCACTCGCTGCTTTGCTCATGGTAGGCGCAATGGCATCCTGTTCAGAGAACGAAAATACAGAAACAGCTCAAAGTGACAATGCCTATCTGAGCCTCAGTTTCTCTACCGGCACCGGAAACAGTACCAGAGCCGGAGAAACTAGCGGAAAGGCTCTTGCCGACAATGAGACCAATGCAAATCCTACTCAGGAGAGCGACATCCACAACATCAAGGTATGGGTGTTCAAATCAAATACCGGCGATGAAGCCACTCCTATCTCTTATAAAGCAGAAACGCTGAGCGAAGTGCAGAACAGTAACTATACCCTGAACCTCCGATTCCTGAGAAAGATTGGCGGCGAAGAAGTAAAGAATATCGACCTTTACATCCTGGCAAACTCTGAGAGCATCAACATGCCGGACCTGATAAAAGGCAAAGACCTCAGTTCTGTTACCCGCAAAGATCTGAAAGAAGTCAGCTTTACCTCACCTTTCGGTATCAATAGCGATGGAAATGCAGAAACAAAAGAAGTGCCAGCCGGAAAGGGACTCCCTATCTCCCGTGCCATCACTCAAATCTCTGTAGACAGCCATGTGGCTGATACAGAAGAAGGAGCCAAAGACAAAGGCATCAAGATTTCTCTGGTTCGCGCTGTTTCCAAGCTTCACTTCTACTTTGCCCGCAAATCGGGTAATGATGCCAATACCAGTCAGGTAAAGGTAACAAGAATTGAAGTAGAAGGCAATACCATCCCTACTGCCAGCTATGTTTTCCCCGATGAGGCAGAATATAACGAGAATGGTTACAACCAGGACGTAACCAGCAAGAAATACGACAACGCAGGTACGACTTACGTACCTACCGCTCTGAAACTGGCAGGTGTAGAGAACACGGATATCAAGGATGTGGAGGATCCTAAGAGTTTCATCAAAACGAGTAATCAGTCTGCCCAGGAATATCTGGATGCTCTTAATAATGAAGGAATCAAATCTCATGATCTCTGTTATCTCCGTGAGACCAACCAAGCCATCCGAGGCACCATCTACTATTCATTAGATGGCGGAGCAACCGAGAAGCACGAGACCTTCAATATTCCTTCTAAAGGAAATGCCATCAGAAACAGAGAACTGGTAGTTTATGGTTATTTCCTCAACGGACAGATGGGTAAGCTCACCGTTACTCCTACCATTCAGGAATGGCAGGATGGAGGAACGTTCGATTTCATCGATGCCTCAACCAACGTGGTTATCCCTGGCGGAGATCAGACAAACTGGGGCTACAAGGTATATTACGGTTTCCCTAAACGCGGACCGATGATTACGCTCAAGGATATCGATACCAAAGGTAAGCCTTGGATTCTCCAGACAGACAACCCGATGTTCGGATTCGTAGAATGCGACGAAAATGGCAACTATCCGGAAGATGAACTGGTTTACGATCCAATCATTACAGACCAAAACGATGGCAAGAATCCGGTAGGAAAAACCTACAAGATAAAGGATTTCATCATCAATCAAAGTGGTGAGAAGAAGACACTCTACTTCTATGTCGTGCCAAAGAACAGACTGGATCTGGCAAAGCCACACAATGTAAAGGCGCAGGTGTTCCTGACCAAATATCCAAACGATAAGTTTGTCCTGAATCCAGGTTTCAAATATATGGGATGTCCTGAGGGCAAATTCGCCGGTAAGGATATTCACTTTGAACAAGTATTATAAAGACAACAGAAAATAACATTCATCATGAAGAAGTTATATATAGACATAAGATTCGCAAAATGCATCTTGGCTCTTACGGCAGGATGGCTCATGGCAGGATGCTCAGCTGAAGACGAACTGGGAAACGGTTCGGCTACACAACAGCTGAGCATGACTCCCATGGTCAACGACCTGCAAACCACAAGAGTGAAGGAAGAAGAGAATCTTCATGAAAAAACTCTGTCTTCTCTTGACTTTAAGATGTTCGAACCAACAAATAATGGTGATTGTAGAATCGACTGCCAGTTTAAAAGTCCGGCAGAAAAACAGAAAGAGGTATTGGCTTCGGGCAGCTGGAAATCGAAACACCAGCTTGATGAGAATAATACTTATCCTTACTATGCAGTAGCCAATGCAAAGGATAATCTCAAGGGTAAGGACCTGGCAAAACTTCTTGCCAGCACCCAGCAGGATGATGATATCTGGATGCCAGCTACCAAGGTAAGCGACAAGAAATTTCTGATGAGCAGCCAAGGTGAGTATACCATCACCGAAAATCCGGAACAGGATATTCCAGTAGAACTGGTGAGAGCGGCAGCCAAGATCAAGCTCAACATCTCTTCTACGGTGAAGGATTACCATATTTCAGACGTTCAGTGGAAACTCATCAATTACAATACCAATACTACCATCTTTGCTGGTCAAACCGCAGATCCGTCTATCATACCAGACAACAATACCTGGAGCCCGGCAGCATCTGCAGAAGATGAGAAGGGAAATAAGGTCTTCACGGTAACCACCTACAGTTATTCCACCCAATGGAAAACTCAGGAAACAATGCCACAGATTGTAGCAAAGGTTAACTTTAAATATAAGGACGATTCTAAAAAGGATACCCTGAAGGTATTGAATATACCGGTTCGTGACCCTCAGGGTGACAAGAAGTTAGACCGCAACTATATCTATACCGTCAATGCCGTCATCAAGTATCTGGATACCAATACAGATATTGATTACGATGGAAAGGAAGACTATCTGCAATGGCAGATTGCCAAATGGACCGTAGGTGAAGATACCCACGTCAATGCGGATGGTGCAAGCTATCTGGTGGTATCTCCTACTGCCATTGATATAAAAGGTGGTGAAAGCAATGATTTTAAAGATTGCACCATGCGTTGGTTTGCATCTAATGAATGTGAAATTAAGGATCCAACTAATTATTATTTTGACAGATATGGTAATAAGCAGTCCGGACAGGCTGAACAGCTCAAGGCAGAATCCGAAAAGGTTACCGGAAACGGCTATAGAGGATGGATAGACGTACATTCAGGAGTTCCATCATACTATACAATTCAATATTCCTATTTTAACATCAAAGTTAGAAACACAGACAAGAAACAGGAAATAGCCGTAAGAAAGTATCCTTCGGTCTATTCAATGAATGTAAGAAGCGAAGGTACAAATGATTTTGATGAGAAGAATCATCTGTACACGATACAGTTCTCCAGCAACAAGTATGCTACAGATTACACCATTGCCAAACCTGTAGTCAACAATGAGAATATGTCTGCCGACAATACGGTATCTCCTGCTTACATCCTTGCATCAACCGCAAAGGGTGAAACAAAAGTCGAGGATAATCAGGCTGCAAGAGATTACTGTAAAAAGTATCAGGAAAAGGCTACGACTTATAAGAAAGAGAGACTCGAGCTGAATGGTTGGCGACTTCCTACAAAGGAAGAAATCAACAGAATCTATAAGTTAGGCAACGAAGATAAGGCTATCGGCAAACAACTGCTGAGAGGCGAATACTATTGGACGCTGGATGGAGACAAGAGCGAGAGAAACGGCAACAACACGCAGAGCGGTACCTACGTTCGCTGCGTCCACGACCTGACTCCGGGAGAAATAGAACTGATAGAGAAACAAGGTGAAAAGTAAAGAAGGTAAATGACATGAAAGAAATAAAATTATATATCGGAATCATAGCAGTCCTGTTAACAGCAATGTTGACAGGCTGTTCTGACAGTATAGCCGACAGCGAACCTTCTAAAGACGAAACCGAAGAAGGTTACTACACAGCCAGTTTCAATGTATCCATCCCCAACTTCGAACAACAGGTAACCCGAAGCACCGTGTTCATGAATGAAGGAATTCCGAAAGACAGCATGAAACTCTTCTGCTTTGATAATGAAGGTCAGTTTATAGGTTTCGGCAAGGTTACAGAATTTAAAGAAATCAAGGGATTCACAAGAGACAATAATGGTACAATTCATGATGATGGAGACATTCATCCGAATGGAAGCACAGATCTTCATAATTTCCATGCAACCATACCAAACCAAACGTCCCGTATCCATCTGGTTGCCAACACAGGAAGCCAATACCAAACCATCAACTGGGGCAACCAGGCAAATTGGGTAGGTATGCATGAGAATATGCTCATGACTACATTTGAAACAGAACATGGTGAAGACCAGGCTGCCAAGGTTCGCTATTGGGGATATATCAAGAAAGACTCTCCAGAAGAACTGAAAGAGTATCTGAAACCAGATACCAAAAAGAAAGATTATATCATTCATCTCATCAGAGACAGAGCGAAGATTTCTGCAGACTGGAGCGATGCGGTAAAGAAAGCAAATCCTGGTATAATAAACGACTTTAAAATGACTGTCATCAATGGTGTGGCTTACGGAACGCTGGCTCCATTCAACAGAGACAGTCTGTTATTCAACCCTACTACAGGAGATGATAAGTGGGTATGGAAGGTAAATTATGTTACCCCATCCATCAACACCCGAAGACTGAAAGGTGATGTTGGTCAGATGTTCAATCCTACAGGTGCTTTCGAAGAGCACAATCTGCCAACAGATCCTGCTAAAGTGATTTTATGGCATGATGGCCTCTATTACCTGATTTACTTACAGGACAGTAAGAATAAGCCATACGCCATCAAGCGTAATTATGAATATAAAATCATCATTGATAAGCTGGATAAGAGCTATGGCAATTCTAATTCTGAGGTAGCATTGAAAGGTGCACCGGCAAACAACCCTTGGATTAGAGTAGAACAGATTGTACCGGGCGTTACTGATGGAAATTACGAACTGGCTATCGTCGGAGGTACTTATAAGACTGTAAATACAGGTGAAAATTCTGAGCAGACGGTACAGTTCACTTATAAGGGCGATGATGCAGCCAACAAGCAGCCTAAGGCTTTCGTGGCTTTATGGACTGAGAACCTGTCATTCGCAACTGCAGATGCCCCAGAGGTTACCGACTATACTTATGACAAAGCTTCAAAGACCGGTACCGGTACCATTAAGTACAAGCTGGACAAGATAGACAAGACCTGGCGAGAAGGCATCATCTACCTCACCGACACAGTGCATGGACTCAACAGAAACATCCATCTCTATAGTGTGAGTGAGGCTAGTTATAACATCCAGAATGTCAATAATATAAGTGCAACATTGAACAGCGAAGGAGATTTCACCATCACCATTCCTAAGGATTATCCTGACGGACTGCTGCCAGTGAATTTCAAAATCGCATCCAATGATATCAATCCAAAGGACTGGAAGGTAGAAATAGGTAATACTGAAACCGAAACGGAAGGCAAATGCAAAACAGGCAGCTGGTTTACCTATAAGGCTGAAGTAATCCAGAGGAATTCAGGAACTCTTCTGGAGGAGGGAGAAAGAAAGTATACATATACCTTTAAGTTGAGGAATGTGCGCAAGAATGCCAAAAAAGGTGACAAGGGATACTTCTGGCTGAAGGCTGATAACTTCAACCAAGGAAAGGCCAAGAAGTTTGAATTCACCTATCAGTAGTAAGTTTAAGAAAAGTTTAGTTCATATATCTGTATCGGGGAGCATATCGTTTCAAAATTTAAATGCCCCCAAATATCAATGAAATAGGTAATAAAATAATTATCATTTACTATACAAATAGAATGCGGGAACCAATAAATTAAACTAGACTGGTCGTTGGAACTGTAGTTGCCGAGGTGATCTCACCTTCTATAGTTCCGCGGCTTTTTTTTATATAAAAAACCTTGCCACTTTCAATTTTATTTTGTAATTTTGCACCCGTTAGTAATATTATTAATTCCAATATAAAGATGATGGCAAGATTCATA
>ERZ780167.2363-NODE-2363-length-14987-cov-2.903764_pt1 | contig 14987 bp, 14 predicted proteins | sample MGYA00510982_ERZ780167 | MGnify/ENA primary metagenome ERZ780167 (study PRJEB29588, sample SAMEA2146107) | human gut metagenome | biome: human gut; feature: human-associated habitat; material: faeces | place: Denmark | collected 2008/2010 ... | reverse complement strand
TTCTTAATTAACTTTGACTATGCAAAATTAATCCCCACTAAAAATCTACTGACCCCAGATTTGCCGATGGTTTCACAAATTTGTAAACACGAAGTTACATAATGCAATTTTTTGACAACCAAAGTCGTTCTTAGGCAACAAAAAAAGGCCTCTCCACGGGAGAAGCCTTACAAATAGCGTTAAATCAATTTCCGCTGTCGTCGGAATTAGTTTTTTGAATCAAGTTCAAAACAGCATTATCGGCCATGTTTGCTGAAAAGCGGCTGTTTACTTGGCAGTTTTGTTGGTTAAGGTGGCAGTGAGGTGATTACGCATGATGCGGTAACGCGGCTGTTGCTTTTTCTTGAGTTCGGCCATGTGCGCGATGCGTGCTTTATCGCCTCGTTTTTTCCATTCGTCGGCAGTGTACGATTTGCCGGTAGCAGGATCAATATATTTAATTTGTGGCAGTCGGTAATAATAACCGCGCTTCAAGTCGTTCGTTTCAATACGACCCACGGTTTCGACAACGACGGGAGCCACACCCATGCTAACCATGCCAATTTCCTTGGCGGCGGCAAACGAGAGGTCGACCACTCTGCCCTTCACGAAGGGGCCACGGTCAGTGACACGCACAATCACATCCTTTCCGTTGGCCTTGTTGGTCACCTTCAGGAGTGTTCCAAAGGGAAGGGTGCGGTGTGCGCAGGTCAAGCTGTCGCGGTGGTAACGTGAACCGTCGCTGGTGCGGCGGCCATGAAAACTTTTTCCGTAGTAGGAGGCCTTACCTTGAGTTTGAGCAAAGGCCGGAGTGCCAAAGGCAAAAGTAATAAGAGTTACTGTAGTTGCTACTAAAAGTACTAATTTTTGAAATGTCATCTGATAAGTTTTGCCACGAGGACTGTCGGGTAATCTCGTTGCGGGGGTCGACGCTTCAGCTTAGCCGGAGCTGTGCGCCACCACCATGGGCGCTCTGCCGCATTCTGATGTGTTGTAACAATGCGGCCGCAGACTATACCAACCGGAACCTACCAGGGGTAGGACTTAAAGGAAACTGCGAAACGAGCTGCGCACCTGACGGGAAGTGCAGGCGCAACTTCTATTGAAATTCATAAGGTGCTCAACGCTGCAAGCCCGGGCGAACCAACGCACCGGACGAAGCGGAACACAGACAGCGGAAGGTGAGGATTTCTCAGAAAAAATCCTACATGTGGGTGTGTACGAACCGGAATGCACGTACACCGTGTGTGACATCCAACAGTGGTATGAGGGTGCTTTTTGGCCGTGCGTCAGGAAGGCGCAGAGCCGGCGTGCAAGTCAACTGCATAATGGCTGCGCACGGCAGCCGCATGGCGTTGTTTGCCCCTCTCCTCGTGAGGTTTCCGGTTGCAAAATTACGAAATTTTCGTTAGCTACGAAATACTTTATGGCTGACAATCAGCACTTTAACATTTTCAGCCCGTGTTTTTCACATTCTGCACAGGGGCTTCAGGCGGCTGCCGAACAGGGGGCAAAATGCAGCAAAACTGCTTTATATAGGGGGATTTAGGAACTTTCGCGGTATGTTAACGAATGTTGCTATAAAGCTTGTTTACGAGCATGTCACAAGCTATATGTTAAAATGAAATTTAACACCCTCTGAACGGCTTTTAGGGGGCTGAATGGGGCAAATTGAGCGTAAGTTGGGGCCGAAACGGAGTAAATAAGGGGGCAGAGTTGGCAGGGTTGCCGCGCGCACTGATGCCCGCCTACGTTCGCAGACCTTGGACGACTGTGCCGGGTGACAAGAAGCCAGACTTAACGCTTGTATCTATTTGCCAACATAGACTAAAACGACAGGCCGTGCGGCTGCTTCGCGGCACGGCGTGACGGGCCTTCGTCATTCAGCATTTTGCGGGATTTTGAAAACGCTGATTATCAATAGTTCCAAGATTGTCGAAACTAGCTCGGAACTAATTCAAACTAGCTCGGAACTAATTTCAACAAACTCGGAACTAATTCTGACAATCTCGGAACTAATATTGACACTAACCCATCGCGGAGTTCAAACAACGACAAGCAGATGGAAAAATAAACTGATTATTTTAATATAAATTTACCTACTTGACAGTTCACCGTTTAACATTTACAGCAGAGGGGACTGTAAGGCTTAGATAATTAGCCATACAAAACATTACAGGGCCGAAATTATCAGATATATTTATCTGCCTATCTCAACCAATTACGATTCAGCAGCCTGTAGCACCAACTCTGACAGCGTTGGGTGGGCATGTATGCAATTTCGTATGTCTGCAAGCGTACCTTGCTTACTCATGAGCAGAGCTATTTCATGAATGAGTTCTGATGAATGCGCCCCTAAAATATGAGCACCTACCACGATATCGTCATGCGCTATGATTTTTACTAAACCATCGCCCCCTGCATCCATAGCTAAAGCTCGGCCATTGGCACGATAGAAGGCTTTGTGCACTTTAATTTCGATATTTTGGGCTTTAGCTTCCTCCTCGGTTAACCCAACCATAGCTGCCTCGGGGGTGGTGAATACAGCAGCCGGTACTATTGACAAATCAACTTTGAAGTCTGCATTGCCTAATACATGAGACAGCGCGCAGTAACTTTGGAACGTAGCCGCATGTGCCAACTGGCATAATCCGTTTATGTCGCCTACAGCATAGACGCCAGACACATTGGTCTGCATGTGTTCGTCTACCGTAATGCCTTTCTTGGTATAAGCTATGCCTGCTTCATCTAAATTAAGCGAGGAAAGATTAGCTCCACGACCTACAGCCATCAACACTTTATCTGCCAGACAATCATGTACTGCATTTCGATATTCGTAACTTACATGTATTTCGTTATTATTTGTACTGTCTACATGAATCGCTGTAACGGGTGCACCGGTTATAAACTCAATGCCTTGTTTTTTCAACGAAGTACGCAAACGCTTAGCAATGTCACGATCAAAATTGGGCAGAATTTCCTTACAATATTCTATTACAGTTACTTTTGAACCAAACGAATTGAATATGCCGGCAAACTCTAAACCAATCACTCCACCACCGATAATACAAAGCCTACTGGGCACTTCGTTCAATGATAATAACTCTGTGGAGGTCAGCACGCCTTCACTATGTGCCCCTGGAACGGGCAGGTACTTCGATACAGAACCAGTGGCAATAAATACATAGTCGGCCGTAATCACATCATCACCGACCTTTACCGAATGGGCATCGTTGGGCAGAAAATGAGCTTCGCCATCATGAAAGGTTATGCCGGGGGTTGACAACAAAGTGCGTATGCCTTGTTTCAACTGGGTGACTACGTTATTCTTACGTTCAAGAGCTGCTTCAATATTGAACTGGGTCGCATCTGAAACAACGCCGTAAGTTTGTGCAACCTTAGCCATCTCCAATACTTCGGCTGTATGACACAAGCATTTAGTAGGAATACATCCTTCGTTCAGACAGGTTCCACCAATATGTTCAGCCCGATCTACCACATGTACATCCAATCCCGATTTAGCAGCTCGCAGTGCGCATTCATAGCCGCCAGGGCCTGCACCTATAATCAACAATGACTTCATGTATATTCTTTTTAAGTTGTTAGTTGCAATATGAACGTAGATATTTGTCAATTCAACAAACAGTGTAGAAAACAATATATAAATACTTATAAATCAATAGAAAACAATCGTCACCTTATTGATTTATGTATAGAATTTCGATACCTAACGCTCTGCATTCGATGGACATTTGCATAATTACCGCAAAGCTCCATCATGATTTGCAATAAAAAGGGTAAGGCATAGAAATAGCGTTAGTTTCAACTATCAGCAAGTGTCCGAATGATTTAAAACAATGTTGAACACTCATTTATTTCTTATGCCCTACCCTGTTCAGTTCTTAGTATGTAAACTTAGCATCTTTAACTGCTTTCACATCGTCCAACCTGCGAACGGGTGTGTGATGCGGTGCTTCACGAAGCAATGCTGGATTATTCTTTGCTTCATGCGCTATTTTAATCATTACATCAATAAAAGCATCAAGCGTTTCCTTACTTTCAGTTTCAGTAGGTTCAATCATCATTGCCTCATGGAACAGCAAGGGGAAATAAATCGTGGGCGCATGGAATCCGTAGTCAAGCAATCGTTTGGCAACTTCAAGCGTTGTGATGTGTGATGCATCGTTATGCGCACCACCGTAACGGGCCTGCAGACCATCAAACACAAATTCGTGTTTGCAAAGGCCTTCGATGGGAAGATCGTAGTAATCCTTCAGCTTTTCCTTGATGTAATTGGCATTGAGCACAGACAATTTGCCAGCCATTGGCACATACTCCTTGCCCAGAGTGAGCAAATAGGCATAGGCGCGAATAAGAATGCCATAGTTTCCTAAATGCGCTGAAACACTACCTAAAGATTCGGGATTATTCTGCAATTCATAAAGCCCGGTTTCTTCATTGTAGACCACTTGCGGATTGGGCAGATAAGCCTCTAAACCTTCACGAACACCTACAGGACCGCTACCAGGACCTCCGCCACCATGAGGCGTACTAAAGGTTTTATGCAAATTGATGTGCATGACATCAAATCCCATATCACCAGGACGGCAAACGCCCAACATGGGGTTTAAGTTGGCTCCATCATAATACATCAAGCCACCGCATTCATGAATCAGGCGCGCAATTTCGGGTATTTGTTTTTCGAATATACCCAATGTGTTCGGATTCGTCATCATCATGCCGGCAATATCGTCGCCCAACAAGGGTTTCAAATCCTCTACGTCCACGGTACCATTGGGCGTACTCTTAACTTCGACAATTTGCAAACCGCACACTGCTGCCGAGGCCGGATTGGTTCCATGTGCTGAATCGGGTACGATAATTTTGGTACGTTTTACATCGCCGCGTTTCTGATGATACGTTCTAATTATCATAAGACCCGTAAGTTCACCATGCGCACCGGCATAGGGGTTAAGGGTAAACTTGCTCAGACCGGCGATTTCTGCCAAGGTTTTCTGAACTTCATCGTACAACTTTAATGCACCTTGGGTATGACAGGTTTCCTGTGCAGGATGCAATTGTGTAAAACCTGGCAACGCGGCTACTTCTTCGTTGATTTTAGGATTGTACTTCATCGTACAACTTCCCAAAGGATAAAAGCCCGTATCTACGCCAAAGTTATTGCCTGACATATTGGTGTAATGACGTACCACAGTCAGTTCATCGGCCTCAGGCAATTTCGTGGGAGGATTCTGACGAAGCAGATTCTCCGGAAGATGCTCTAAACTATATTGTTCTGTCCATTTATTTTCAGGCAGCGAATACCCCTTTCGTCCAGGATGCGAAAGTTCAAATATCAGGGGAGAATATACTGTGCTGTTCATGATAAAGCCAATTTTGCAAATTCAACAATCTCTTGAGCCGTACGCTGTTCGGTTACGGCTATTATCAGACAATCGGTTGTTCCTTCAACCTTCACACCTGCTAAATAGCCGGCTTCTGCCAAACGTTTACGCAGGTTATCAAGTCCTTCACTGCCTTGATATTTCAGTGTAAACTCATTCAGGAACGGCTGACCAGGATAAAGATCTACAAAACGATTATCGGCCGTAAGCAAACGATGCAATTCATGAGCTGAGGCATACGATTGGTGATTAACTTCGCGTAACCCCTCTTTACCCATAAGAGACAAATAAATGGCTACGTAAAGACACATGATACCTTGCGCCGTACAGATATTTGAAGTAGCCTTTTCACGACGGATATGCTGTTCGCGTGCTTGCATGGTGAGTACAAATGCGCGTTTGCCGTCGGCATCTTCTGTTTGACCAACCAAACGGCCGGGCATTTTGCGCACCAATGCGTTTTTAACACAAAGATATCCAATGTAAGGACCACCATAGTTAAGCGGCAAACCTAAACTTTGTGCATCTCCACAAGCAATGTCTGCTCCCCACTCGCCAGGCGAACGCAACACACCCAAAGTTGAAGCTATGCTGTTAATTGCCAACAGGGTTTTATGAGTATGACATTCGTCTGCTAAACCAGTAAAGTCCTCAATAATTCCATAATAATTAGGTTGAGCTACAATAACGCCGGCTACATCATCTGCCATCAAATATGCAGAAATGGCCTTGCGGTCGGTAACGCCTCCGTCTGCCAGAACTTCAACCAAGTCTACACCATGAAAATGAGCATAGGTGCGCACTACCCGACGTACGGCCGGATGTACTGTTTCCGAAATAAGCACGCGATTACGCTTCTTCGCTGCAGCTACACACATTAGCATGGCTTCGGCTGTAGCTGTTGTTCCATCATACATTGAGGCATTTGACAAATCCATGCCTGTCAAATCAGCCATCATGGTTTGATACTCAAAAATGTATTGCAAGGTTCCTTGCGAAATTTCAGCCTGGTACGGTGTATACGAGGTTGAAAATTCACTACGCGAAGTGATGTACGAAATAACTGAAGGGATGTAATGATCGTAAGCTCCAGCACCAGCAAAGGGAACAAGCGGCTTATTGTCAGCAGCCAAATCATTGATAATCTTTCGAACCTCTATTTCCGACATTGCTGACGGAATATTTAGTTCGCGATGTAATTTCAACTCATCGGGTACTTCAGCATAAAGTTCATCGAGCGACTTCACACCAATGGCATCCAACATCTGCCGAATGTCATCATCTGTATGGGGAAAGTATTTCATGGATTATGGGTCTTGGTTGACTTAGCGTTAGTATTAGTCATTTAATGAAAACAAAAATCTATCACTTTCTGCAAGGAGGGCGTATGGTTTCCATTAAATAAAATCTGCAACGAATACATCATTAATATCTGATTATCACATATCTCATAAACATGAACAATACTATCAAAATACTAAGGACGTATTCGTTACAGATAAGAGTTCAAAGTGCTTTATTCACAAATCTTGCTGTAGTCTGCAGCAGAAAGCAGTTCGTCAAGTTCGGCCATATTGGTCAGCTTCACTTTGATAATCCAATTGGCGAATGCATCGCTGTTAATAAGTTCTGGATTATCTTCAAGAGCTGCATTAACCTCTACAACCTCACCACTAACAGGTGAAAGCAAATCGCTTGCGGCTTTTACGCTCTCTACTGCACCAAATTCTTCGCCAGCTGTTACATTGTCACCCTCTTCGGGCATATCAACGTAAACCACGTTGCCGAGTTGTTCTTGTGCATAGTCCGTGATGCCGACGAGCATGGTGCCGTCGGGCTCTGCTTTGGCCCAGAGGTGTTCGGAATGGTAGGAAGTCCTTCAATTAATTTTGCCATGATTATTAGGTATTTAGATTGGTTTTATAAATGTTTTTCTTTAAATAATTTACGAATAAAGCTGCGTTACTTTTTATAATGTTTTTGATAGAAACGTTTCTTTACAACGACTCCATTGTGTAACTTACGGTGAATGCGCACCTGCAAGGGAGTTTCAAGCTTTGCATACGCAGCATCAACCAATGCCATGCAAATGCTCTTACCGGTAGAAATTGAGGAATAGCCCGTGGTGACCACACCTACAACTTTATCGTCTGCAACCACTTCATAGCCGTGGCGGGGAATAGCTCGTCCTTCAAGTTCAATGCCTACAACCTTTTGACTTACGCCCTCGGCTTTTTGCTTGGCAACAGCTTCTTTTCCTACAAAATCCTCCTTATCCAATTTCACGAACATGCTCAAACCAGCCATAACAGGTGAAATTTCATCAGACAACTCATCACCATAAAGAGGAAGACCTACTTCAAAGCGCAATGTATCGCGACATCCCAAACCGCAAGGCTTGCAGAGTTTGCTTTGCATTAAAGCATCCCATGAACGTACAATAAAGTCGTGACTGCCGTAAATTTCAAATCCATCCTCACCAGTATAGCCGGTTCGGCTGACGATTACTTGTTCGCCATTCACTTCAATTACCTTGAAAGTGTAGAACTCTAATTCGCTGCACTGAATGTTTAACACAGACTCTGTAATCTTCTCTGCTTCAGGGCCTTGAACAGCTAACTGAGCATAATAATCACTTTGATTTTCCGTGTAAACATCAAACTTTTGAGCCTGCTCTACTATCCATGCATAATCCTTATCAATATTGGCTGCATTGATTACAAGCAAGAAGGCATCTTCAGATTTTTTGTAAACTAACAAATCGTCAACGGTTCCTCCATGAGGATGAAGCATCATGCCGTAGAAAATTTTACCTACAGCTGCTCCGGCTACATCATTCGTAAAGATGTATTGAACGAAGCGTTCTGCTTCAGGGCCCGAAACAAGCACTTCGCCCATGTGGCTTACATCGAACACACCACATGCTTGACGCACTGCATTATGTTCATCTACGATGTTGGTATACTCCAACGGCATTTCAAAACCGCCAAAAGGAACCATCTTAGCTCCTAAAGATACGTGGCGATCATAAAGACAAGTTCGCTTATCAGACATGGTAATTAGAAATAAATTTTCAGACTTCAGAAGTTTACATTCATGCTTCATAAAAGATGCAACATGCAATACCAAAGCCTCTGTTTATAGTAAAGGTTAGAAAAATCAAGAAAGCATTTGCAACAGCTGTTCTGTTGTCAAGTTACGTATGGTTCGCTCCGGATGATGGTTGCGTATGGCATTTTCCATATTTTGTGGTGTAAATGTTACTTGACAGAATGCATCGTGAAAAGTTTTCTGCGCATCGGCCAACTCAAAGAAATCACCTGTAAGATGAACATCCTCAATGATTGTTCCGCGCAACTTGAAATACAGAGCTACAGTTCCACACCCTGGAATCACAGCCTTACGCTCCACATCAGAAGTAATTCGACCGTAAAGATAAGCAGGGTTATTGTATGCTTCTTCCAACTTTTCAATTCCGGCCAAATCGTTTTCTGTCAGTTCATACGTCCGATTCGTCATCAGCGAAGACAGCCGACTGCGCAGTTCCGTTACAGTCAATGTCAACACATCCTTTAGTAAAGCTACTCTGCTACGAACACTTGAAACCCCCTTCGACTGCAACTTACTGACATCCGGAGTAAGGGCTCCCTGCATAAGCCGGGGATTGGTGTCGTAAAGCATGGTACCATGCACAATATTATGGTTTGCCAAATGGTAAAAAGCATTTCCGCAAATTTTACCTCCATTCTTTAGTGTAATATCGTTACGGCCGGAAACTTCGGTTTGAGCTCCCAAGCTATCTAACGAACGTGCCACTTCATGTGCATACACTTGAAACAGCGGTTCTACAGCACAAGCTGTGGTAACCAGACTCCACATAATGTTGTGCTGATCTGCAAATATAGCACCTCCACCACTTTTGCGACGTACAACATCAATACCTTCTGCCTGACAAAAATCTAAGTTAATTTCCTGATGCACAACTTGATTACGCCCAATAACTACCGTGGGTGAAAGTTGCCAGGAAAAAAGATAATTGTCGGCTGGTAATTTCTGCGCAATGTATTCTTCAGCAGCTAAATAGAATGTAGCGCGCCGAGAATCAGCAGAAGCGGGGAACACCACATGACAAGCGGGAAATATGGATTGCAAGTTTGACATGTTGTGCATATTTTAGTATTAATTTTCCGCTCGTTTATATTCAATAAGCAGGCATTTGCAAAATAAGACTTTAGTTTTTCATGGTTAATCTTTAATGTAATTCACCTAACATCTGCCATATTGATATACCTATTTTGCAGAATAAACGATGAACTGCTCAACTTTGCATGCCTTATCGGAAGCAAAAGTAGTAAATCAATCGACATATCTCAAAAAAAAACGATACTTTTTTCGAAATAAGAGTTTTAGTGCTTAACTTTGGCTCTGCAAAGGCGGTAGAATTCAGGAAATACCCCATAATTTTCACCTACATACCACTTAATGACAGCTGTCGCGAATGGCGCGAAGTAAACGATCTGACGCCATTTGCTGCATTCCTTTGAATTACGAGCTCCGCCTTGCAATAAAAGTTCATTCATTGAGTTTAGTAAATAGGCATAAGACTTCAACTTACTATGTACAACCCTAAGAAACTCATCATATACCTGTTTGCCTACATACTGGCCACCTCTTGCGGAAGTGTGGAGAAATCCATCAAACGCGGAGATGCTGCTTTAGCATTAGGCGAATATGCCGAGGCTGCCGGCCAATATAAAAAAGCTTATCAGCGTACACCACCCAAAGAAAAAGCTCTTCGAGGAAAAATTGCTTTCAAAATGGGGGATGCCTATATGCGCTACGGTAACGCAGCACGTGCTGCTGGGGCATTCAGAAATGCGCAACGCTATCATTATACAGACTCACTCACCCTTTTATATCTGGGCAATATGCTCCGATTGCAAGGCGATTATAAAGAGGCTGCCAAAGCTTATACAGCATTTTTAGATTCCGTACCCGATTCAGAAGAAGCCCGGTGCGGACTCAAATCATGCTCTGGTGCCTTAGGCATTAAAGAAAAGGGATCAGCCTACAGCGTAAAAATGTTCTCGCTCTTTAATGGAACCCGTTCCGACTATGCCCCTGCATACATGGGTACTGAAGCGCAACAATTGTACTTTACCTCAACGCGCAATCAATCAACCGGTGACATAAGCAGCATTACTGCCATGAAAAATGGCGATATCTTTTTCTCGAAAAAAGACGAGAAAGGAAAATGGAAAGCTGTCGAATCTGCCGAAGGTGACATAAACACAGATTTTGACGAAGGTGCATGTTCTTTTACACCCGACGGCAAAACCATGTACTTGACAATTTGCCGAACAGACCCTCAATATCCCCGAATGGCTGAAATATGGACGTCAACACGAGGAGATGCCAAATGGAGTAAACCATCGCAAGTAAAAATCACTGGCGATACCTTATCGTCGTACGCACATCCAGCGGTTTCTCCTGACGGAAAGTGGTTGTACTTCACATCCGACATGCCCGGTGGACAAGGAGGTCTGGATATTTGGCGAATTAAATTGGACGGGAAACATGGTATGGGAGCACTCGAAAACTTAGGTACTGACATCAATACCAAAGGAAATGAATGTTTCCCGGCTTTCCGGCCAAATGGACAACTTTACTTCTCGAGCGACGGGCATACCGATGGCATGGGAGGACTCGACTTGTATTATGCCACAGAAGATACGGTTTCCAATCGTTGGAGCGTAACCCACCTTCCCTATCCAATGAATTCAAACGGCGATGATTTCGGCATTACATTTGAAGGTTTACACAACAGAGGATTCTTTTCATCGTCAAGATCAACCGGTGGACGCGGATGGGATAAAATCTATGAGTTCAGTTATCCGGAAGTACTTCAAACCGTCAAAGGCTGGGTTTACGAACAGGATGGCTACGAATTGCCCGAAGCCATTATATATATGGTAGGCAGTGACGGCACGAACGAAAAAATCAGCGTACTTTCCGATGGCTCATTTGAAAAGCCACTCAAGCCCGGTGTTAGCTATTTATTCCTGGCTACCTGCAAGAACTACCTTAATGTACGCAATGAACTAAAAGCGGATACCGCTGAAGTTGAGAAACAGCATGTTCTTCAGTTTCCACTTCCCAACATCGGAATTCCCGTGCTGGTTCGAAACGTTTTCTATGAATTCGACAAAGCAGACTTGACCGAAAATTCATGCGAAGCGCTTGACCGCCTGACCAATATGCTCAAGGAAAACCCCAATGTTACCATAGAATTGGCTGCGCACTGTGACTACCGAGGAAACGATCTATACAATCTGAACCTGTCACAAAGACGTGCTGAAAGTGTTGTAAAATACCTTACGGAACATGGCATTGCTCCCGACCGACTAACAGCTGTAGGTTATGGCGAACAAATGCCGAAGGTGGTAAATAAGAAATTGACTGAAACCTACCCTTTCTTGCATGAAGGTGACACGCTAACCATTCCGTACATCATGAAGCTCCCTCAAGAGCAGCAAGAAGTCTGCAATGCACTCAACCGACGCACGGAATTCAAAGTGTTGCGAACAACCTATGGTTTGTTTGACGAAAAAGGTATGCTGAAGCCCGAAGCTTTAAAGAAAGAAGACTAAAAGAGTTGGCCGTATGCACAGATACATAACATCTGCAACCCATATTATAATAAAAACAATAATTCAAACAAAGATAAATCAATAATACCAATAACTTATGCTTATTGTAAAATTTCTAAATAACTTTGGTCGGTATCTCATATTGATGGGAAAAACCTTTTCGCGCCCAGAACGTATGCGCATGTTCATGAAACAATACGTTAAGGAAATGGTACAGTTAGGTGTTGATTCTATCGGCATCGTTCTCCTCATTTCTTTCTTTATCGGTGCGGTTATTTGCATTCAAATCAAACTAAACATCCAGAGTCCATGGATGCCACTGTGGGTATCAGGTTACGTTACCCGCGAAATCATGTTGCTTGAATTTTCATCTAGCATCATGTGTTTGATTTTATCAGGTAAAGTTGGTTCAAATATTGCTTCTGAGTTAGGCACGATGCGAACCACGCTGCAAATTGATGCACTCGAAATTATGGGTGTAAACTCAGCATCATTCTTAATACTTCCTAAGATTATCGGCTTAGTCACCATCATGCCCCTATTGGTCGTTTTCAGCACAGTAAGCGGCATCATCGGTGCATACGCCACTGCATACATCGGACACATCATCACCCCCTCGGATCTTACAGCCGGTCTTCAACATTCATTCACCCAATGGTTCTTTTGGATGGGTGTAATCAAATCGCTTTTCTTTGCCTTCATCATTTCCAGCGTATCGTCATTCTATGGCTATAACGTTGAAGGCGGAAGTATTGAAGTGGGCAAAGCCAGTACCGATGCTGTGGTTTCCTGCTCCATGCTGATTTTATTTTCTGACTTATTCCTTACGCAAATCCTGTCATGATAGAAATTAAAAATCTACATAAATCCTTCGACGACAAAGAAGTACTGAAGGGTATCACCACTCGCTTTGAAAGCGGAAAAACAAACTTGATTATCGGACAGAGTGGATCGGGCAAAACAGTTTTGATTAAAAATATCGTCGGATTGTTCGAACCCACCGAAGGCGATGTGCTTTACGACGGACGCAGCTTTATGAGCATGGATAAAAAAGAACGTGCTCTTCTGCGCCGAGAGATGGGCATGATTTTCCAAAATGCCGCACTATTCGACTCGATGTCGGTTCTTGAAAACGTAATGTTCCCTCTAGACATGTTCTCAAACGATAGCTATAAAGACCGCGTCAAAAGAGCCATGTTCTGTCTTGACCACGTAAACCTGTCTGATGCAGCCAACAAGTATCCGGGTGAAATATCCGGAGGTATGCAAAAACGTGTTGCCATTGCCCGCGCCATTGCCCTGCATCCCAAATACCTGTTCTGCGACGAACCGAACTCGGGACTCGACCCCAAGACATCGCTTGTCATCGACGAACTGATACATTCAATTACTAAGGAATTCAACACCACCACCATCATCAACACCCACGACATGAACTCGGTGATGGGAATTGGCGAACACATTATCTTTATCAACCAAGGCAAAAACGAATGGGAAGGAACCAAAGATGATGTCATGAGTTCGGAAAATGAATTGCTAAACAACTTTATTTTTGCATCCGACCTCTTCCGAAAAGTCAAGGAAGTAGAATTGGAAGAAATGCGCAAATAATATCACCATCACTACACACTGGCAAAATTCATACCATCTGACGCACTATATAATATAATAGAGCAGATAAGTTTAGCATTTTTCACAGTAATATTTTGTCATGTAGAAAAAAATATGTAATTTTGCACCGCAATTTTGCATTTAAAACTATTAATTCATTCAAAACCTATGATGAATCAGTACGAGACCGTTTTCATTATGACTCCCGTTTTGTCTGACCAACAGATGAAGGAAACGGTCGAAAAGTTCAAAGGTGTTCTCACTGCCGCTGAGATTATCAATGAGGAAGAATGGGGCCTGAAGACTATGGCTTATCCCATTCAGAAGAAGTCCACCGGCTTTTACGAGCTGATCGAGTTCAAGGCTGAGCCCGAAACCGTGGCTAAGCTCGAAATCGCTTTCCGTCGTGACGAACGCGTTATCCGTTTCCTCACCGTGAAGCTCGAAAAGTATGCAGCAGAATATGCAGCAAAACGTCGTAACAAGTTTAACAATAAGGAGGACTAAAAAATGGCACAAGCACAATCAGAAATTCGTTATTTGACCCCGCCGACCGTTGACGTCAAGAAAAAGAAGTATTGCCGTTTCAAAAAGAGCGGAATTAAGTATATCGATTACAAAAATCCTGAGTTCTTGAAGAAATTCTTGAACGAGCAGGGTAAGATCCTTCCTCGCCGTATCACCGGTACTTCTTTGAAGTATCAGCGTCGTGTGGCTCAGGCTGTGAAGCGTGCTCGCCACTTGGCACTTCTTCCTTTCGTAACCGATTTGATGAAATAATAACAGAGGAGGTAATAAGATATGGAAATCATTTTGAAAGAAAACGTTATTGGTCTGGGTTATAAAGACGATATCGTAACTGTAAAAGACGGCTATGGCCGTAACTACCTTATTCCTACCGGAAAGGCTATTATCGCTTCTGAATCTGCTAAGAAAATTTTGGCTGAAAACTTGAAGCAGCGTGCTCACAAATTGGCTAAAATCAAGGCTGATGCTGAAGAATTGGCTAAGAAGCTCGAAGCTGTAGAAACCATCAAAATCGCTACTAAGGTTAGCGCTACCGGTGCTATCTATGGTTCTGTTAACAGCCTCCACATCGCTGAAGAACTCAACAAGTTGGGCTTCGACATCGATCGCAAGACTATCTTGGTTAAGGATGTTAAGGAAGTTGGCTCATACGTTGCTACTGTAAAACTCCACAAAGAAGTTTCTGTTGAAATTCCTTTCGAAGTTGTAGCTGAAGCTGAAGCTTAATCTAAAGCTATAAACTTTAGGATTTAATATTTTAAGAGGGTGTGTCAAAATTCACACCCTCTTTTAAAATATCACAAAGCCCGAACTT
>ERZ780167.2350-NODE-2350-length-15058-cov-11.963874_pt1 | contig 15058 bp, 7 predicted proteins | sample MGYA00510982_ERZ780167 | MGnify/ENA primary metagenome ERZ780167 (study PRJEB29588, sample SAMEA2146107) | human gut metagenome | biome: human gut; feature: human-associated habitat; material: faeces | place: Denmark | collected 2008/2010 ... | reverse complement strand
TAATGCTTTTTTCTTCATTTCCTTAACATTATATAACGGGAAGATGGTAAAATGCTGGAAATTCGAAGGGGTAAGAGGTTTTCTAGATAAAGTAATTAAATAAGATGTATCCCCCTAGCCTTTCATCATCGAAGGCTACAGAGGATACACCTTATTTTATGATCTCAGCTGATAAGAAACGATACTATGAACGAATCTTATATCCGTGAATGCTGTAATACAAAATGTAGAGGAAGCAAGGGAGACAGAGCCAATATGCCTGCTGAGCACCTACAGCATCCTTCAGACTGCCATAGAGCGTAGGAAGAACGGCTCCACCAAACATCGCCATGATGAGCAATGAAGAACCAGACTTGGTAAACTTACCTAGATCTGCCATTGCCAATGGCCAGAGGGCAGGCCACATCAGAGAACATCCCAATGCCATCAATGAGATGAAATAAATGGAAATCTCGGCTGGGGTAAGAACCACCAGCAAAGCTCCGGCAATTGCCAGGAACGAACAGAGCTTCAAGGCTACTGCCTGACTGATGTACTTAGGAATCAGAATGATACCGCAGATATAACCGATAACAATACCGATAGGAGCAATCCAGGCATAGTTAGCTGCACCAGGCAAGCCCAGGGAATTGGCATAATCTACCAATGTACCGAGAGAAACCGTCTCAACACCTACATACAGGAACAGTGCCAGACAGCCCAAAAGCAAGTGAGTGAACTGGAAAACAGAGGTCTTGGTTGCCGCATAAGTGCAGACAGCAGACTCCTCCTCCTCAGAATCATCCTCTCCGGCAGCCTTTACCTCTGGTAATGGAGCCAGGAATGCCAGAACACCCAAAGCAAGGAAGGCTACGATGATGATCCAGAATGGCTTGGACAAATCCTCGATTCCGATGAAATGAACATCCTTACCCAACAGCCATACGATGAACATAGATGGGATTGGCCACGCCAGCTTGTTGCAGATGCCCATCATACTGATGCGCTTGGCTGCACTATCCAAAGGACCCAGAATGGTGATGTAAGGATTGACGGATGCCTGGAGATAGGCATTGGCAGCACCACTCACAAAAGAGGCAAGCAGGAACAGTGGGAAACTCTTCTCATCGGCAGAAAGGATGAAGAGATAGAATGCTGCTGCAAAGATGACAAACGACAGCGACATCGTCTTCTTATAACCGATAGCCTTGATGGTGAGTCCGGCAGGATAACCGAAAATAAGGAACGGAATGAAGGTGGCTGCAATGATGAGATAAGAGGCAGCATTGGAAATACCCAGCGAACCCTGCAATACAGGCACCAGCAAGGAATTAATACCCAGGGCAAAGCCCAAAGAGAAAAACATGATTCCAATGAACGACAATGGAATCGCAAAACTTTTTGTTGGTTGCATAGACTATTATTTTAGTTAGAAATTTAGGCAAAGATACAACTTTTCTCCACATTCTCCAAAGTTTTATGAAAAAAGTTTTTAAATTTCTTGCTTTTGTTGGTTTTTGTGGCTAACTTTGCATCTATGATGAAAAGATTATTGGTTTTATTAATGGTATTCTGTGCCATATCAACTGTTTCTTCCGCACAGAACTGGGTAGGCACCTGGGCCACAGCTCCGCAAACTGTAGTCAGATCATTTATGCCCTATAACAATTGCATGACTAACCGTTCGGTACGCCAGGTGGTAAAGGTTAGCATAGGAGGCAACGTAATCCGCCTCAAGTTGAGTAACATCTATTCGATGCAACCCGTGAAAATCCGCTCTATCTACATCGCTCATGCCAAGGATTCCTTTGCCATCGATGCCAAGACGGCACAATACTTCAAGTTCGGCAACAGCTACAAGACCGTCATCCCTGCCGGCAAGCAGATTGTGAGCGATGCCCTGAAGTTCAATCTCAGAAATCTGGAACGGGTAGCCATCACCATCAACTATACCTCGGCCCCAGAAGTGCCGACCGTTCACATGGGTTCGCGCACCACCTCCTATATCATGAAAGGTGTAACCAATGCCCACTCCAACTTTGCGAAGGCTTTCCGGGAGAACCACTGGTACAACATCAGCGGCATCGATGTCTATACGATGAGCAACAACATGAGTGCCATCGCCATCATCGGAAACTCCATCACCGATGGAAAATGCTCTACCGACAATGCTCAGAACCGATGGCCCGACGTGATGTCGGAGATGCTGCAGCTGAAGCATAAGATAACCAATCAGGGCGTACTGAACCTGGGCATCGGCAACAACCGTGTAACCGTTCCAGGTGGTTTCGGCGCACTAGCCAAGGAACGCTTCGACAGAGACATCCTGATGCAGAACGGCGTGAAGAAGGTGATAATCTTTGAAGGCGTCAACGACATCGGTGCAGCCAGGAGCGGAAGCAGCGAAACCGTGGCAAGACAGATCATCGAGAGCATTCAGGGAATGATGAAGAAGGCGAAAGCAAGGAAGATGAAGGTTTATCTGGGAACCATCACCCCTTTCAAGGGCGCAGGATATTATACCCACTTCCACGAAGCTGCCCGCCTCTATGTAAACGACTGGATTCGAAGTCAGGCGAAGAACGTGGATGGCATCCTGGATTTCGCCAAGCTGCTTCAAGATCCGAATGATGACAGAAGAATGAAGCGGGAATACGCCAGCAACGACTGGCTCCATCCTAACCCAACAGGCTATAAGGCGATGGGAATCTATGCAGCAAACATCGTAAAATAAAGACATCATCGTGAAAAAGAAACATCATAGAAGAACATCGTAAAAAAGAAAAAAGAGGAATCGTGAATAATCATTATCACGATTCCTCTTTTTTATGGATAAGTATCCTGCTTACCAAAGCGGGAAGCAAGATACCGAAATCTACATTACTTAGCGACAAACTTCACTGCTGAGGTCTTGCCATCTACATTAGCTACAAGGTGATATACACCCGCAGCAACCTTACCCAAAGCTACGCTAGCCTTATCGCCAGCATGAACATTCTGCAAGGTCTTCTGAGCCATCAGCTGACCGGCATTGCTATAAACAGAGAGAACAACCTTGTCGGCATCAGCATCGATAGTAACATTCAAATTACCGTTCTCTGCATCTCCATTTACAGTAACATCGCCCTTAGAGGCACCAGCCACAACATTGCTGATACCTGTTGCAGCATCAACAGTCAAGGCTATGACACCAGTAGTAGAAGCACCATTGGCATCAGTAGCCACAACATTGATGTTGGTTGAACCAGAAACCTGCTTAGCAACAATGATGATACCATTATTCTCCGACTGATAGAGAGCAGCCAATGAAGGATCGGCAATCTGAGCAGAGAAGGTCATGGCATCGCCATCAGCATCCTCGAAGAAATCAGCAAAGTAGTACTGGGCTGATGTCTCACCACCCTTAAGGGCCAAGTCGTCAGGACCCACATACTTAGGTGCACGGTTGGTATGTTCAACGTTGTAGTTAACAACAGCTGAGCTTACATTGCCTGACTCGTCCTTGGCATTTACGGTGAAGGTATGCTTGCCAGCAGTACCATAATCCGGAACAAGAGCCACATTGAGCTTCAAGCTGCCACCAGCCTCAACAGTATAAGTACCATTGCTTTCAGAAATACCTTCCTGAGTACCGTCCTCATTCGCATAACTCTCAACAGATGCGATACCGTCAGCATCATTCAAGCTTACGGAGAAAGCCTCACCCTCGGCATCTGCAACAGTTACAGGAACCATCGCCTTGGAAGCCTCAGGAACAGTGGTCTCACCTTCAGGAGCGGTGATGACAGGAGCAGCATTCTTATCGAGATAGATGTGATAGTTGTAGAGCTTGCTGCATGGATCATTGCTCTTCACTACGAGAGTAGCCTTATTGTTCTTGGCAAAATAAGCGCTCTTGGCATTCACCTCAAACTGTACAGGAAGCGACTCGCCAGGAGCAATCTCGCCTTCCTTCTTCTCGTTGAGCAACTTAATCCATGGCTCACCCTTCTCCTTCTCGATACAAGTCATGAAGTAACCGAAGGCACCATAACTGTAAGCATTGTCGTAGAGAGCCTCAATGTCTACCCAGCCACCCAATGACTTCAAGTGTGCCATATAGCGATTGGTCTCCATATCTCCATCCTTGGTAGCCATCATGGCAGATCCCTTGTAGCCAGCAGGATATTTCAATACGACATAGAAGGTATCAGCAGGATTGATGTAGATAGGGTTGTCAAACTCCAACATACGTGCAGCACCCTGATAACTACCATCATCACGAGGTTCTTCCTTGGCAATATGAATCTTGCCATGACCGATGGTCTTCTCTGTAGCAGTAACATCATTGCCCAGAATAACAGAAGCCTCGATGTCTACATTCTCCAAGTCGCCTACAGTACCGACGAAATAGAGATGAGTAAGATTGAAACCTTCAGCAGGAGCCTCATAGCGAGTTGCTGCATAGAAGTTCTCATCCAGAGCAGAAGCACCCGTACCCATCAGGGCAGCCTGAGCGTTTTCTACAGGGTTGAGTACTGGATAATAGAGCGCATTGCCCTCATAGTCCTTAGGCAAGTCGTAGATGAACTTCTGATCGTCCTTCACCTTCTTCAAGCCAAGAGCCTTCACCATGCCCTTCTTGCCAGAAATCTTTTCTACACAGGTAGCCACGAAATTCTTGGCAACATCCTCAGAAGGATAAGAGATGACATTATAGGCAGGAGCAGGATCGTTGCCGTCCTCATACTCATTGCCTGCATCGCGACCGGATGGGTCGAGACTCAATGAGTAAGTAAGCTTATACTTGCCTTCGTTCATCAGATTGACGGTAGAAGTGCCCTTATAGTCAGAAGCCACATTTTCAATATGCAACTCCTCTGGGTCGAAGGCCATGACAGGAGCCTCTGTGATATTCAGCTTGATAGTAGAGGTGTGTCTCTCCTCATTCAAGCCCTTTACTGTAAATACGAGAGGGAAATCCTTCTTATGTACCTCATAAACATTATAAGGAGTGATTCTGAACTTAACTGTATCCTCACCTACCACGATAGGTGCCATCATACCGCTCTTGTATGGAATCCATGCCTTGGCTGTAGCATCGTCAGAGAGAGCCAATGGACCTGGGTCGATACCACCGTCGTCACCGCCATTGTTGCTTTGTGCAGCATAGACCTCAAGTTCACCTTCTGGAGCAGAAGGCTCAACATCAGGGTCATCAGACTCCGAGACAGTAAACATCTCAGAAGCAACGTCTGTGATAGTGAATGCCTTGGTTCCCTTGTTGACTACATAGAATTCATAGTATGAAGGATCCATTGCGTTTTCATCTACAGGCTGCTCAACATTGATTACCTCAGGGAACTCAGCCTGAGCCTCACCAGTGATATTCAGCGTAACAGGAATCTTAACGCTTGCACGAGAAGGATCGTTGGTTGTAACGTTCAACTCATAATCATAAGTATCAGCCAGCTGGTTAGCCTTCAGCTCAACCGGCATTTCAACCTGCTCACCTGGAGCCACTACATAGTTCTTATATGGAGAGAACTCAACGGCATTGCCGTCGGTGATATACATATCAGCAGGAGTAATACCACGAGTACCGGTATGATCCATGATACCACAGAGACCGAATACGCCCAACTGGAATCCATCAGGATCTACATTATACTGGAACTTGAAGGAACCGTCCTTGCGGAGAATCACCTCAAAGTTCATACCCTGCATCATCGTATTGCCATAATTCTTATAGCTTACAATGACCTCATCATCCTTTGCCTTGTAATATACACCATCAGAAGATGGAGTATTCATAGAGTGGTTACCCCAGAATGGGCAGATGATGTTGGTATAGAAGGTTTCTGTTGTTGGCAGACTGGCTGGTGGCTCAGGGAACTGCTTGTAATCCTCTACCGGTTCATCGAAAGATACGAAACCAGTATTGTAGATATACATGCTCTTATACTTCTTGCCATAGAATGGGAACTCGAATGGAAGCTCCACCTTCTTGAAGTCTGTCTTATCAATATAGTATGCATAAGGCATGTGCTCGGTATAGTCGTTGGTGATGTCTACCCAGTTATAAGGTATATCGAAGCCATCGAGCTTAGACTTGAACACATAATCAACAGAAGACTTTCCTGCAGCCTCCAAATCAGAAGCGCTGAACCAAGAAGCTGGCTCTACAGAGAAAGCAAGGTTCTCATCGCCCTCGTTGGTTACCTGGATTGTCTTTTCTACGTTGGTACCATAAGGAGTTTCAACCTTCAGGCTCTCTGGATTACTCTTCCATGTAGGATTACCAATAACCTCAGCCTTCAATGGGATTTCCTTGGTTGTACCATCCTTATAGGTGATAACGAGAACATCTTCTACAGTACCCTTCTCGGCAGTAGGCAATGTTACTACGATATCCTTGCCCTGACCTGCAGGAACAGAGAAGGCCGCATTCATTTCTTCTGCGAGAGTAAACTTGCCGTTCTTGACAGATACGCTAGCTACCTGGAGAGCATCCTTACCATTGTTGCTCAACAATACTGTGCGCTGCTGGGCAGAAGTACGGAATACCTTACCGAAATCTACGCTGGTAGAATCGAGAGCAGCCTCAGCCTTCAGGTTGTCGCCAACGATGTTGGCAGTCAACTTGACAGAAGCACTTGGGTTGATTGGGTCGTTGGTGATAACGGTGAGATAGTTGGTCAGAGGTCCTGCTACCAATTCATCGTTGGCTGCCAATGTTACCTTGATTTCCTTGCTTTCACCATTGCCTACATAGCCATCAGTGCTTGACAGGCTCTTGATCATAGATTTGGCAGGAGCCACAATCTTGATGGCGCTGCCAGTAACGATATCATAATAAGAAGCATCCAGACCACCATTGCTCTCCTGTACCTTGTTGGCATCAACAAAAATACAAGGGTCGGCAGCAGCAATATCGCTGACACCTACGAAGTTGTGACCACCAGAGCCGAATACGCCTGCTGGATTATAATCATCGTAGTAAACCTCAACACTTCCGTCAGGGCAAAGAGCCATGTGGAAGCTGATGGTTGTGGTCTCGCCGGCACCATTGGTTGCAGGAGTTACCACATCCTTGAACTTGACATAGAACTTACCGTTCTTATGACCATAGGTAATCTTACTGTTGGCACCCATGTCCATCCAGCCAGAGTTGGTATAAGCCGAAATATAGCCCAATCCCTGTACACAATCGCCGGTAGGAACCATACAAGAGATACGGCCATCCGCCTGCTTCATGGAGACACCACCATAAGAAGATACGTAAATTTCATCATAATCCTTACCATAGAATGGGAACTTGAAGCCCACCTTGATAGGACCAGACTGCCAATTATCATTGGTAAACTGCGAAGTGATATCCTTCTCATCAGCCAACTCTGGGGCTGGCTCATACTCGAATGATTCATCACCGGCAACATTAGAGATGGTAGTATAACCAAACTTATGTACTTTGGCTGTAGAACCTACTATCTTCTCGGAAGAGAACTTAGGGAAGACATACTGCAAAGGATAATTACCGGTGTTCTGGATAGTGATAGTAGCAGTCTTATCCTCACCGCCAACCTTCAAGTCGCCTGCATCGTAAGTATTAGGAGTTACACTCTGCTTGGCAGGAACAGAAGCGACACCGCGAACCAGGAATGAATACTGCTGACCATTCCTATCGGTCAGGGTAATGGTACTGCTGAAGTTGCCCTCCTTGGTAGGAGCGAACGTCACAGGCAACGTACCGGTAGAGCGGGCTGCAATATTATTGGCACCCTTTGACACATTGAACTGATCGGATGAAGACTTCACTTCGTTCTTAGAAGCCTGGAGCTGTCCATATTGACCACCGAATACACCATAACCGCTATTGGTCAACTCTACATCAATGGTCTTGGTCTGACCCACCAGCAAGTCACCGAAGTCAACCAGCTGCTGGCTGTGCAATTCTGGCTTATAGCCCTTCACGGTCATAGACAAAGCAACCTGCTGCTTAGAATCAACAGCCTCATTGCTCTTGACATGGATATTGAAGTTGTAAGTACCATTCACCAGTTTCTGACCATCATTCTTCAGAGTAACCTTCTGGCTTTCGTTAGGACGAACCTCACCGCTGATAGGCTCAGGGTTGAGTACCTGACTCCAGTCTGGGTTCTTGCTGATGGCCTGTACTGCCCATGTGAGCTGATTAGCTACTGCCTCGAAGCTGGTGCCCTTGAGAACCTCACTCAGCTGAGTCCAGGTTGTACCATTATCAGAGCTATAGAAGCTGTACTGGGCAACATCGGTTCGGGTAGTCTTGCCTGTACCCAATGGGTTCTTGGCGCCTGCAGGGAACTTAGCCACTACCCAGAAGCTTGAACCAGGAGCAAAGTGAATCTGCTCTTTCAGGGTGATAGGATACTTGTATGCCCAGAAGCCATAATTAACCTTCTGAATCAAACTTGCAGTAGAGATAGAACGTGAACCGTCGTAGATCTCAATCACAGGATTCTGTCCGTTCTGTCCCTGGAAGCGAAGATCGGTCAGGTTGAAACCATTAGGATAAGTTGCCTTATCTACATAGAAATACTGAGCCAAAGCATTTGGCAGCTTGGTATCAGTTTCACCGATATAGCTGTACAACTGGTTGGAATAGGTCAAAGTGTCTGGCCAGTCCTTTGCCTGATAGTTGGAAGTAGCCACAGCGTTGCGCTTCACAAGTGTTGGGCTGACTGTACCGCTGAAAGGAAGAACCTGACCTGGGTTTGGATTCTTGATACGACCGCTGGTAGACATAGTAGCGCTCTTGGTAGCAGTAGTAAGCTGATACTTCAACACGCCCTCACCGGCATTCTTTACATTGAAAGAAGCCTCAGCTGTGGAAGCCTTGGTTGCATCTACTGTCATAGAAAGGTTCTTCTGGTCTACCTGGACCTTAGGACCTGCATTTGTGGTAGCCTCCTTGATTGGAGATACGGCAGAAGCCTTACCCCAACGGTTGTAAGCCACAATTGCAAAATAATACTTAGTAGAAGCCTTCAAGCCTTCTACCTCATAAGACATCTTGTCGCCAGAATACTTGAACTTGGTATCTACTGTAGCAGAGTTCAACTTGTTCAAGTCATCTGTAGCAGAGAAAGCCTCTGTGCTATAATAAATTACATGATGGTCGATGCTCTTCTCTTCGGTTTCAGGAATCGTCCATTCGATGAGAGCATTGTCGTGAGATGCAGTAACAGTGAAGTCGGCAACAGCCTCAGGCACGCTACCCTCCTTGCCCTGCAAAGCCTTGTAAGCATCGATATAACCGGAGCCCATCAAGCCCTTGTACTCAGGATTCTGAGTATAAAGGTCGTTTACAGAAGTGGTAAGCAATGTTCGGAGAGTCTCATTAGAGAACTGCTTGTTACCATACTTGGAAAGAATCAAGGCTGCAATACCAGATACATGAGGACATGCCATAGAGGTTCCCTCGTTGTAACCATAGGTACTGTTAGGCAAGGTACTCAATACGCCATACTGCTGACCATTGTCTTCCAAACCACCAGGGGCTGTCACATCAACCCACTTGCCACGGTTGGAATAATAAGCCACGCTTCCGTCTGGAGCCATAGAACCAACAGCCACAACCTTGTCAAGACAACCAGGATAATAGTCACCTTCCTCACCATTGTTACCGGCAGCAAAGATACAGAGACCTCCGTTCATCTTGTCGCCACCACCATTCTTGGTGAAGTAATCAATAGCTTCTGTAACCGACTTATCCTCATCGTTTGCAACACCGGCACCCCAAGAACACTGGGCAATGCTTGCACCGCGATCGGCTGCATAAACAATGGCTGCACCAAAATCAGCTACAGCAGAACTGCTGGCACGACTGTCGAATACCTGACAAACCATCATCTTGACACCGCCCTTACCGTCGCTACCACCGGCAACACCGCAGACACCGATACCATTATTATTGGTGGCACCTACGGTACCTGCTACGTGAGTACCATGAGAGTGAGCGTTGATATCGCTTGAATTGATAACGAAGTTATAGCCGTAGATATCATCTACAAAGCCATCCTTATCATCATCAACACCAGGCTCACCGTTCAACTCGGCTGTGTTGATCCACACATTGTCCTTCAGGTCTGGGTGATCTACCTGGAAGCCACCATCAATGATAGCAACCACAACATCCTTAGAACCGGTAACACCAGTTTCCCAGGCCTTGAACACATTGGCATCTGCACCCACCTTGGTTCCTGCGATATGACCATCGTTGTTGTAATGCCACTGATCGTTGAGCAATGGATCATTGAAAGGCATGGTAGAAGCAGCCTTGGCAGCCTTTGCAACAGCAGCTGGAGAAATCTCCAGGAAACGCTCACCGCCAATAGGCTTGTAAAGAGGAATTCGCTGTGCGTAAGATACGCCTTCAGCAGAACGGAACAGGTTTCTTGCCTGTGCCAATTTCATACCTGATGCCTCATAATGGACATCATACCAAAGATCCAGTCCGAAAGCCTTGTGCTTTGCCTCATTCTTACCGGCATAAGGAAAGACACGGGTCATGGAGACTGCCTTTACTTTCTGATTGACCCTGTCGAGCGGGGTCACGCCAGTCTGAACATACTTCTTGTTGGTGCCTTTTACCGACAACGGAAGCTTAGCCGCAATCATACGGTCAGCTATCTCACGCTGAAGTTTGACACGCACAACGCCCTCTACAAAGTTAGACTCTGCAGATTGTGTAGTAGAAGATGTAGACTGCGCACTGATACGAACGTTGCTGCCTAAACACAGCACCGCACATACAAGTAATAGTAATCTTCTTGTCATGTTTGTTTTGTTATTAAAATAATATAAAAATAAAATTTCTCTCTCGTTTATATAAACTGAGTGCAAAATTACATATTTTTATTGAAATACCCAAACAATCCCATCATTTTTATATAAAAGCGTAAGAAAAGTGTAATAGTACAAAATACCTTTACACTTTTCTTACGCATTATAACCATACCAGGTTCTACCCTAATAAATCATCACTTTCCTTACCCGACCATTTTTCTGTCGAATAATGTTCACACCCTGCTGAGGCTTTGAGAGCCTGATTCCATCCGGGGTATAATAGCCTTCAATGTCAGACAGTTGAGGCATCGTCACCCCTGCTATGCCATCCACAGTATTGTCTGTTACCTTTACTTCATCCAGGAAGAAACGGCCCTTATCGGCTGTAAAGCTAACCTTCACCTCACCCGTTGCGTAAACAGAAGCCCCCAACTGAGTCCATTCTCCCTTCTTGAGAGGTACTGAATACTTAGACAGTTCAGACTTGCGGATAACCGCCATCTGCCTTGCGCCATTATTCACATCGGTTATCTCCAGATACAACTTGGTGGCATCACTTTTTTCATCCCATGCCGCAGCTTTGAATGAAAGTATCGCAGAACCTTTCACCGAAAAAGTTGGCGTGGTGATATTTCCGGCAACTCCCGATTTTCCGAGTCTTACGCAGCCGTTGGCTTCGTAAACAGTTCCAGTACTGGTCCATCCACCATTATCCAAGTCCTCATCCAACACTTGAGTTCCAGCAATACTACCTTTCCACAGATTATCATTTCCACCTGTACTATGACACTTGTCAAACGATTCATATAATAAAGTAGAGCCTGAAGGCTGTACCGGTGTATCAGGCTTCTGATCGTCAGAGCGCTCAGCCTTACTCACCGTAAACGATGCCGAACCATCACTTGCAATGGCGATATTCTTGATGTCAAGATGCATATACTTAGTACCGTCAGCATTCTTATTATATAAGGTGGAAGCCGGTTGGGATGTAGCCGTAAGACTACTATTAGACAGATAAGGATAGAGATCACTTGCCGAACCATCCAAATAGGTCGACTTGCCTGCTCTGAAGATGGTAAGACGAGGATGGTCATTCACAAATTTCTGATTGGCTTCGTCATAATATTCACTATTCGAGTTCAGTACATTATAATACCAGACATCAGCATCATAATCTACATGAGTAATCATGACTCCCGCTCCAGGAAGTTCTGTATCCCATCCTGACTTCTGTCGGTTTTCAATGATGTAACACTCGTCTTCATGTGCCTTGTTTCTGATGATATAAGCATCTCCTCCTAGACTCATCGCCATGACATCAGCCACCTTTGTCTCCTCTTCTATATCCGTCAAGTCATGAAGAGTAATCCAACCACAGCTTGCTTTCTCATAAGCAGAATACCCAGCAGGCCATTTTCCGTCTCCATTGTAACTGCCACTATCCATCAGGTCAAATTCACCCAATCCAAACCATCTGGTATAACTGGTATCATAAAGATCGGGCAAATCCAGACAGTGAGAGAATTCATGGCAGAAAGTACCGATTCCATCGAGTTTGTTCAGACCATTCAATTCACAGCTGCAGGCATAAGTATCTACCTTAACCCCATCAAACTGCAACACTTTGCCATAATCTGACAATGACAAAGCATACATGTGAGGCCAAATGGTAGAAGGTGCACCACCATTGGCTTCGCCTTTACCGGCATAGAGAACAAAGACCTGTTCCACTTCGCCATCATTATCCCAATCATACTTGGAGAAGTCAACTCCCTGCTGCTTCGCCCAAAGGCAAGCCTCAGCAACCATTGCACCCGCACGCAAATCTTCATTGTCAGTACTATTCGCGCCATAATAAGCAGTGGCATTCTGCAGAGGACAGATACCAACCACGTCGAAATTCAGTTCGAACTGTCCCATACTTTGGGTACAGAAATAATCCTTCACACTGCCACGGAAGCCATTTTCCTTGTAATCATCGCCATTGACTATCTGCTTATACAATGTCAAATCATGCCCACTCTGGAACTTACAATCGGAGAATTCGGCTAAAATGACAAGTCCCTTCCTGGTTCCTCGGAAACTATTCTGTTTTGCTTTCGCCTTTTGAAGATGAAGTTTCTGTCGAGATTGAACCTTTGCACGACGGGCTGCCGCTTTCTTCACGCGAGACAAGGAAGCAGTAGAATCCAATCGTTTTCCCTGTCCTGTTGTTGCATCCATGACATACTTGGTTCCGTCTTCCGAAACATAATAATGCATGAATTCATCGCCCACTAACTGAACACGAACCTCAGTTCCATCAGTCAAAGTCATCAAACGCCAAACGCCTCGCTTTGCAGGCACCGCCATAGAAGACAATGCCATACAAAGCAAGGCGTTCAATAAACAAAATCTTATCTTCATATTAGAATGAATATCATAGGATAAAAAACGATGCTTGATTTCAGCCGATTCTCTTACTTCAAGACAATCTTGCAATTATCCAGACTCTCTACGGTAGCGAGAGCCTCATAACGGATTCCCTCCTTGCGCAGGAAGTCACCACCATGCTGGAATGCCTTCTCGATGATGAAACCCATAGCCTCAATCTTGGCACCTGCCTTTTCGCAAAGGTCCATCACACCCTTGGAAGCGTTACCATTAGCGAGGAAGTCATCGATGAAGATCACGTGATCCTCTGGAGTCAGGTAGCTGTTGCTCACACAAACCGTATAGTCACAATCTTTGGTAAAAGAGTGAACCACCGAGGTAATCATACCCTCCATAGTCTTAGGCTGCTTTTTCTTGACGAAGACAACAGGAAGATTGGTCAGGTAACCCACCATGATGGCTGGAGCGATGCCCGAAGCCTCGATAGTAACAATCTTGTTGTACTTGATGTCCTTGAAAAGACGCACGAATTCCTTAGCCAGGTCCATCATCAGGATAGGGTCCATCTGATGATTTACGAAGCTATCTACTTTTAAGATTCCACCAGGAAAGCAGCGGCCCTCCTGCATAATTCTTTCTTTCAGTAAATCCATTATGACTTGAACTTTTTGGTTATTGGGTGCAAAATTACTACTTTTTTCGGAAACAGAAAAGTTTATCGCCCAATAATTTTGTTTTGTCTGCAATTTAGCGTAATTTTGCAGCAGAAATGAATAAGATGTTCAGGGAGCATGATATGATGCCCCCTATAAAACTATAAGAATATGAATCCATATATCAAACAATTCCCCGACCTCATGGCGGGCAAGAAAATCATGTATGTTCACGGTTTCCTCTCTTCTGCACAGAGCGGCACCGTAAAGATGTTGCAGGAACTGATGCCGAATGCCACCCTCGTGGCTGAAGACATCCCGGTACATCCGGAAGAGGGCATAGAGATGCTGCAGAAGATGGCGGAGACTGAGAAGCCTGACCTCATCATCGGTACCTCGATGGGAGGCATGTATACCGAACTGCTGAAAGGATTCGACCGCATCCTCGTAAACCCTGCCTTCAAGATGGGCGATACGATGAGCAGCATGACCGGCAAGCAGGAATTCCAGAACCCGAGAAAGGACGGAGTGAACGAACTGATGGTTAACAAAGGCCTCATCAAGGAATACCGTGACTTTACCGAGCGTTGCTTCCAGAACATTACTCCCGAGGAGCAGCAACGTGTTTACGGTCTCTTCGGCGATGCTGATCCGCTGGTCCATACCTTCGACCTCTTCCATGAGCACTATCCGCTAGCCATCCCATTCCATGGCGAGCACCGACTTATCGACAAGGTAGCATTCCACTATCTCTGTCCGGTAATCCGATGGATAGACGACAAGCAGAACGGCAAGGAGCGCCCTATCGTATACATCGACTTCGATGCCCTGCACGACAGTTACATGAAGGCAACCAGTTCGATGCACAAGGCTTACGAGATGCTGATAGAGCATTACAACGTATATATCGTAGCCCCAGCGCCAACCAACGACCATGAATACATGGCGAAGGTACAGACTTGGGTGGAGGAATATCTCTCTACCCAAGCCTACAACCACATCATCTTCTGCAACCAGAAGAACCTGCTCTACGGCGATTACTTCATCGACCCTAGCCCATGCGACGGTTTCATGGGTACGACGATAGAATACGGCAGCGATGAATTCAAGACCTTCGAAGAAATCATCACCTTCTTCGAAAGACTGGGAGGACAGTAAAGGGAAGAGGGAAGAATTCTCTTCTTCTTCGCCACACGCCCTGAAAGGGCAGAAGCTCCTAGCCCAGGGAGGGCACTGAAAAAGTCCCC
>ERZ780167.2348-NODE-2348-length-15081-cov-3.223413_pt1 | contig 15081 bp, 9 predicted proteins | sample MGYA00510982_ERZ780167 | MGnify/ENA primary metagenome ERZ780167 (study PRJEB29588, sample SAMEA2146107) | human gut metagenome | biome: human gut; feature: human-associated habitat; material: faeces | place: Denmark | collected 2008/2010 ... | reverse complement strand
CAGCCGACGCTCTGGTGGAGGAAATCGAGAGCGAGGGCATTGTCCTGCTGAAAAACAACGGCGCTCTGCCCCTGTCCACCCCGGCGAAGATCACGCTGCTGGGTCGCAGTGCGGCAGACCCGATCTACGGCGGCTCCGGCTCCGGCTCCGTGGATTTGAGCAAGGTGGTAGACCTGCGCACCGGTCTGGAACGCGCCGGGTTTACCGTCAACGACGCCGTATACGATATTCTCAGGCAATACGCCGCTTATTCCGAGGAAATGACCGTTCTGGGCGCTTCCCGGGTGTATGAGCATCCCAGAGGCATCATCACCATGGACAAGGGCGACTCCACCTACTACATCGGCGAGATGCCTGTGGAGGGCTACACCCCGGAAGCCGTTGCCAGCTTTTCCGGCTATCAGGACGCGGCTGTCGTGGTCATCGGCAGGGGCGGCGGTGAAGGCGGCGACCTGACCCAGGATATGCAGGGCTATGACGACAACTACGTCTCCGGTCAGCACCAGCTGGAGCTGAATCAGGACGAAAAGGACGCCATCGCTCTGGCAAAAGAGCATTTTGAGACGGTAATCGTCCTGATCAATTCCTCCAACACCATGGAGCTGGGCGAGCTGGAATACGACGACGGCATTGACGCCATAGTGTGGATTGGCTCTCCCGGCCAGACCGGCTTCTACGCCGTGGGAGACGTGCTGTCCGGAACTGTAAATCCCTCCGGCCGCACCGCCGATCTGTGGGCGGCCGACTTTACCAAAGACCCCACCTTTGCAAATTTCGGCAGCTATCAGTATTCCAACATCAGCTCCTCCAACGCCATGGGAAATGCCTACTTTGTGCAGTATGAGGAGGGCATTTACATCGGCTACCGCTACTACGAAACGGCAGCGGTGGAGGGCTTCATCGACTACGATCAGGCGGTGGTATACCCCTTCGGCTACGGCCTGAGCTACACCGGCTTTGACTGGCAGATAAGCGACCGGCAGCTTACCGGCGAGGACGGGCAGCTGTCCGTAGACGTGACCGTGACCAACACCGGCTCCGTGGCCGGTAAGGACGTGGTGGAGCTGTACTACTCCGCCCCCTATACCCCCGGCGGAATCGAAAAGTCCAGCGTGGTTCTGGGCGCTTTTGCCAAGACCGGACTGCTCCAGCCCGGTCAGAGCGAAACCGTCACCCTGTCGCTGAACATGGAGGACATGGCCTCCTACGACTATAAGACCGAGAAAGCCTATGTGCTGGAAGCGGGAGACTACATCCTCACCCTCCAGACCGATTCCCACAACGCCAAGACCGGCTGCGAGGCCATGACCTACCGGGTGGACAAAACGGTTGTCTACTCCGGTGACGATCACCGCGCCAGCGATGCAAGCGCCGTTACCAACCGGTTTGACGATCTGTCCGCCATGTTCACCGACACCCCTGCCGAAGGGCTTGCCCTGAACATGAGCCGTGCCGACTTTGCAGGTACCTTCCCCACCGCGCCGCTGGATGCCGACAAGGTTGCCGGGGAGGATACGATTGCAGGCTTCCAGGCCTACGACGTCAAGGCCAATGAAAGCCCTGACGCGCAGAAGCCCGCCGTGGGCGAGAAAAACGGGCTGAATCTCATTGATATGCGGGGACTGGACTATGACGATCCCGCCTGGGAGCTGATGCTGGATCAGCTGACAGTGAAGGACATGAGCAGCTTGGTGATGAACGGAATGTACGCTACTCTGGCGCTGCCCTCCGTCGGCAAGCCCGCCACCGTGGAATTTGACGGCCCTGCCGGTATCAGCTCCTATATGACCAGCCTCAGCTGCACCGCCTATCCCTCCGAGGTGGTCATTGCCTCCACCTTCAATGTTGATCTGGTAGAACGCATGGGCGAGATGGTAGGCAACGAGGCCATCGCCAACGGCATCACCGGCTGGTATGCCCCCGCTGTGAATCTGCACCGTTCCCCCTTTGGCGGACGCTGCTTTGAATACTACTCCGAGGATCCCCTGCTGTCCGGCGCGATGGCATCCGCATGCGTGTCCGGCGCCGCAAGCAAGGGCGTATACTGCACCATCAAGCACTTTGCCGTCAACGAGCAGGAGACGAACCGGGTCAATGGCGGCGGAATCGCCACATGGGTCAATGAGCAGGCGCTGCGGGAGCTGTATCTGAAGCCCTTTGAGTATGCAGTGAAGAATGCCACCGCTGCGGTCCGATACATATCCGATGAGCAGGGAACTATGTCGGACAAGGAAATGTCTGCCTGCACCGCCATAATGAGTTCCTATAACCGTGTCGGCGCGACCTGGGCTGGCGGCTCTATCCCTCTGATGCAGACCGTTTTGCGGGATGAATGGGGCTTTGCGGGACTGGTGATTACCGACTTTGACCTGTACGAATTTATGTATCCCGATCAGGCCATTGCGGCAGGCTCCGACCTGATTCTGTCCACCGACGCCATGAAGAGCATGGCGGACACCGGCAGTGCTACGGCTATACAGAATCTGCGCAAAGCCTGCCACCGGATTCTTTACACCGTGGCGCATTCCAACGCCATGAACGGCATTGCCCCCGGAACGATCATCACCTACACCAAGGCCGCCTGGGAAACCGGCCTGCTGATCGCCGACGGCGTTATCGGCGCTGCGCTGATGCTGGGCGTGGTTTGGGTGATCATTCGCGTAAGAAAGAACCGCCCGCAGGAAGCATCTGCGATATCCGAAATCTAAAGAACCTCTGAATAAATCGTCCTCGGCTGGATGACAGGTCTTGACGATTGAATCAGAGTTTCCCTAAGCGGGAACGCCCCTGACTTTCGGCCTGAGCTATACCGGCTTTGCCTACAGTGACCTGCACGTTGCGGAAAATGCCGTTTCCTTTACTCTGACCAATACCGGCAAGCGAGGCGGCAGCGAGATCGCACAGCTTTATGTCAGCGCTCCGGGCCGGGAGGTCTTCCGCCCCCAAAAGGAGCTCAAGGGCTTCCAAAAGGTCTTCTTAAAGGCCGGGGAAAGCAAAACCGTAGAAATTCCCCTGGACGACAAGGCTTTCCGCTATTTCAACGTCAAGACGAACCGCTGGGAGCGGGAGGCGGGGGCGTACACCATTCTGGTTGGCTCCAACGTAGAGAACTGTCCCCTGTCCGGAACGCTGACCCTGACAGGCACCGATGCGCCGGTGCCCTATGAGAACACTCCCGGCTACCGTGCGGCGGCTGTGAGCAAGATCAGCGACGGGGAGTTCCAGGAAGTCCTGGGCAGACCTATCCCTGACGGCAGCTGGAGCGGCCTGCTGACGGAAAACGACGCCATCTGCCAGCTCTATTACGCAAAGAGCGGTGTGGCGCGCTTTGCCTACCGCATTCTAAAAAATCTGAAAACGAAGGCGGAGCGGAAGGGAAAGCCGGATCTGAACATTCTCTTCCTCTACAATATGCCCTTCCGGGCCATGGCAAAAATGGCCGGAGGCATGGTCAACGACGAAATGGTTGCGGACATTCTGATCATCGTAAACGGCCACTTCTGGAAAGGCCTGGGAAAGCTGATTGCGGACTTCTTCCGCAATCAGAGCGCCAACAAGAAATTTATCAAAGCTTTGGAGGCATTGGAGCATGAATAAGATGACTGGTATCTGGAGCAGCTTTGCAGAAAAGCACCCGGCTGCGGCCAAATGGGTGCGGGAGGGCGGCCTGTTTGTCATTGTCAGCAACGTGATTACGGTTTTCAAGTACCTGCTGCTGACCTTTCTTCCTGCGGCCTTTGCATTCCTGCCGAACATCGATTTCGGATTTCCGGGCATTGACCTGACGCTATTTGGCGAGACCTTCAAGTGGAACATCATCGGCTACGATGCAGCTCATGGCGGCCTGCCCTATTTTACGGCCTATATGATCGCCATGGTCATCGGTGAAGTCATCAATTTTTTCATTCAGCGCAGCTTCGTTTTCCGCAGCAAGGGCAATATGGCCTATCAGGCGCTGTGGTATCTGCTGGCTTTCTGCATTGTCACCTGCATTGTGAACTCCATCAACTGCATCTGGGTGGCCGTAGCCGGAATGTTCGTCCCGGGCTGGCTGTATAATATCGGCACTACCGTTCTCAACGGCGGCGTAAGCATGGTGATCTTCTTCTTCGTCAATAAGATCATCTTCCCAGAGGGTGCAACGGAATCAAAAAAAGCATCCGGCCACCGGCAAGACGGATAAGGAGACGATCAAACAACAGCTCACGGCATTCCTTTGCCGGGCATAGGAGACGAATATGAAACTATTGACCATTGCAGTACCCAGCTACAATTCGGAAAGCTATCTGTCCACCTGTCTGGACAGCCTGGTAAAGGGCGGCGAGCGCGTGGAGATTTTGGTGATCGATGACGGCTCCACGGACCGGACCGGGGAGATTGCCGACGCCTATGAGGCAAAATATCCGACCATTGTCCGGGCTGTGCACCAGTCAAACGGCGGCCATGGGGCAGGCATCAACCGGGGCGTGGCCCTGGCCAGAGGAAAATACTTCAAGAGTGTGGACAGTGATGATACTCTGAGCGGCGATTTCCCCGCATTTTTGGATGCACTGGAATTCTGTGAGGCCCGGGGCGGGGTAGACCTGTTTCTGACGAACTACCGCTATGTCCATACCGATGGAAAGGGTGACCGAACCATCCGCTTTGCCAATGCTTTCCCACAGAAAACCATTTTTGGCTGGAACCAGGTGCGCCGGTTCCGGGTGGATCAGATCCTGATGATCCACACCTGCACCTTCCGCACGGAACTGCTGCGCAGAACCGGCATCACGCTGCCGGAGCACGCCTTTTATGAAGATAACTACTACGTCTATGGAAATCTCCAAAATGTAGAGAAGCTCTATTACATGGATTGCGATCTGTACCGCTATACCATCGGTCGGGAGGGTCAATCCGTCCAGGATGGCGTTCTGGCCCGCCGCTACAGCCATCAGATTCTGGCTACGGAGCTGTGCTTCCGCAGCGTTTCACTGGATTCTGTAACGGAGCCGGCGAAAAAGAACTATATGAAGCATGAGATGTTCATCATGTTCTGCATCTGTATGCTGGCAGCCAGGCTCAATGGATCTGTCCAGGCAGAGCAGGATCTGCTGGATATGTGGGCATGCTGCCGGGCCGTTGACCCCAAATGGGCTGCCCATTTCCGGCGCAACGTAGCCATCCGCATGATGAGTATCCCCGGCCCCCACGGTGCCAACACCGTCCGCCGCGTCTACCGCGCCGCGCATCTGGTGGTAAGGTTCAACTGATTACATATTGCAAAAGGCTGCCTCTGATGACTCCATTCCACGGTCACATATGAGGTAGCCTTTTAGCAAGTGTAAAAAAGTGATAAGTATCAAAAATATCCTTGACAAATCTCCTGACAAGGCAAAGTGTGGAGCAAACGAAAAGGGACAAAAGTTATACACAGCTCATATTTGGCAAGAGTATCTGGATTTGGTAGAGCAGATACGAAAGACACAGCGTGCGAAAGATATTTATGCACAGCGCAAAGAGACGATTGAGCGTGTCTTTGCAGATGCAAAAGAAAAGCACGCAATGCGATATACACACCACAGAGGCTTGGCCGCAGTCACACGATGGGTCAGGCTTAAATATGCTGCCATGAATCTGAAAAAAACTGGCAAATTGGAGTTGGAACAACTCCGTTTTTTCTCAAATATTGCTTATTTTTATGCCTAAATACACCAACCCCCTGTTTTCGCCTAATGAAAACAGGGGCTCTTTGACAGACTGAGCAGCCCATTGGGCTGCTCAGTCTGTGAGAAAAAGACTCAAAAATGAGTGAGGGTATTATTTTTCCTTAATCACTTCCAGCTTGTCCTTTTTAGGGAAGAAGGCAGGCATGACCATTTTGATGAAGATCACAGCCGCTCCTGCCAGCAGCGCAATAGACAGTACCACAGGAATTGCCACCCAGGCAGTGTTATAGGTCACATTGCCAGCCAGGCAGGCGGAGTTGACATACACAAACAGCTGACGCTTGCAGGCCTCCCGCAGAGCGGCCACGCCGGCAGCGGTCTGGGTCGTTTCGGCAGTATACCGTCCCATAGCACCCATGGCGCTCAGGAACATATCTGTACCGGCACGGATCGCAGTATCGCCCAGTTGGTAGCCTTCATTACCCACAGCATCGGTAATCACCCGGCCAGTAAAGCCCCATTCATTGCGCAGGACCTGGGTACACAGGGCATAGCTGGCGCTGCTCCAGGAAGTACCAATGGCATTGTAGCTGGTCATAATGCCGCTGGCGCCGTTCATGACATCGCTGTATTCAAAGGTAGAGGTTTCAACGCAGATCTCGAAGGGACGCAGGTAGATTTCCCGCAGAGCCTGCTCATTGAGCCACACATGCACACCGCCCCGATTGGTCTCCTGATCGTTGACTGCAAAGTGCTTGGTGTAGACGGTGATTCCCTTGGACTGGAGGCCGGAGGTTTGGGCAGCGGCAGTGCTGCCTGCCAGCAGGCCGTCTTCGGAGTAGTACTCGAAGCTGCGGCCGCCGAAGGGAGAGCGGTGGGTATTCATGGAGAAGCCATACATGCCGGTAACATTCTGGGAAATGCACTCGTCGCCATAGACAGAACCCATCTGATAAGCCAGCTCGGAATTCCATGTGGAGGCGGTGACCACGGAGCTGTTGTACATAGTCAAGGTCTTACCGTTCACCAGATTATGGAGGCCCTCGGCACCGTCCATATCGATACAGGCTTTCTTCTTGACGGAGGCAATGGAAGGATTCTGCCAGCCGCAGGTGCCGGTCAGCGTGCCCATCTCATCCACGGTCAGCCGATTAAGCAGCTTATCCCAGGCAGGATCATCATAGTCCTTACCCACCAGGTCCTCACAATAAATATCCACACTCTTGTCACCGGTGACAGGCATCGCCACATTGCCGTCCTCCGGGATGGCAGCACCCATCTGCGCATTGGTCATGATGGCCATGATTCCGGCATCCGCCTTGGCGGTCTGATCAGCGTAGGCTTTCGGGAAGGTGCCAACGAAGTCAGCACGGGTCAGATAATCCGCAGCATCATAGGTGCCATCACCGGCAGTCACATCGTCAAACAGGTTGACGGCAGCTTCCTGATCGGTGGACCGGGGATTGGAAGCATCATAAACCTCGCCGTCCAAGGAAACAGTGTGGGTCAAAACGTCGGAGGCGGCCCAGCAATGGGCACCGTTATTGCCCAGATCGGTGTAGAAAATATAATCGCCGGCATCCAGTACATAGCACTGGGCAGTCTTGTAATCATAGGATGCCAAAGAATCCTTATTGACCGTGATGGTTACGGTTTCGCTGGCGTTGGGCGCCAGTTCTGAGGTCTTGGTGTAGCCCACCAGAACAACTTTAGACTTTTCTATGCCGCCCATGGTGTAGGGCTGCTCGCAGTACAGCTCCACCACCGTCTTGGAGGCCATGCTGCCGGTATTGGTAACCTTGACCTTAAAGGTCAGTGTGTCACCGTCGACGGAGGGGGTGCCGTCCCATTCCTGGGTAAAGGTGGTGTAGCTCAGGCCGTAACCAAAGGGATACTGAACCACGGCTTCGTAGTTGCCAAAGTCAAAGTCCTTGCTTTCGCCAACATAGTTTGTGACACCGGAGACCTGGACGCCCTCGGCAGCGGCAGTCTCATACCAGCGGTAACCAACATAAATTCCCTCCATATAGTGGACATACTTGTTGGCATAGCGGTTATCGCCGCCGTTGGTGTAAGTAAAATCGCCGAAATTATAGTAGCTGGGAGCGGATTCCATTTCGTATGCCCAGGTATCCGCCAAACGGCCAGAGGGGCTGACCTTGCCGGACAGGACCTGCGCTACACCATAGTTACCGCTGAGGCCGGGCAAGCCGATCCACAGAGCACCGTCAATATCGCCCGCGGTATCGGCACCGGTATCGGGGGTCTCATCGATAAAGCCGCATTCAATGGGCATGGGGGTATTGATCAGGATGATAACATTCTTGAAGTTCTCTTTGGCGTAGTCCACCAAAGCCAGCTCCACATCCTGCAGCTCCAGATAGCTCTTTCCGGCATTGCCGCCAGCAGCATTTGCCATATCCATGATTGCATCGGAGCCTTCACCGCCGGCCCGACCAAACACCAGAATCGCGGTGTCAGAATACTGTTTGGCGCTTTCCAGAAGATTGCCGTATTTCTCCAAAGGCTGCTCCACGATGTTGTGGCTTGCGCCGGTCATGTTGGTGGCGCCGCCGGTCTGACCGTCATTGGCGGTATAGTTATCGATATAGAACTGCCACAGATCCGGGTTTACGGTGATGCCCTCAGAAGCCAGCGCGTCTTTCAGATTCACGCAGGCATCCGCGCTCCAGTTCCAGCCGCCGGCAGAGCCGGTGCCCAGGTAGATCTGCTGATAGGAGCAAGCGCCCAGTAAATTTACTTTCTCGGAGATTGGCAGCACATTGCCGTCATTTTTCAGAAGGACGGTACCTTCGGCGTTAATATCCGTTGTAATCTCTTGCGCCCGGGCTTCCACAGCGTCTATATCCGTCTTTACTTCCTCTCGGAAGAACAGATTGATCATGTTCTGATAGGCCAGGCACAGAACATCCATGCCGATAACCAGCAGAACCATTACTACAATCAGGACAATACCCAAAATGCCTGTTTTTTTACTTTTCTGCTTCATTGTGTCCTCCTTAATTCAGCCCATTGGAAACGATGGCATCCTGAATCGCCAGGATAACCAGCGCGCAGGTGACCTCGTGGTCATTGAGCAGTGTCATATCCTTGTCCGCAAGATGGATGCCGCCGCAATCGCCAGTCAGGATGGGGAAGCCGTCTGCTTCCGTGTCCACCTTGACGTCCATCATGTCCGCACAGGAGTAATTGCCGGTGAAGGAACCGATGAACTTTCCGGACTCTGGGCCCCACATAAAGGCACTCGTAGTCATCGTTGCACCCTCCGGGGCGTTCGCAACAACATTCCAAATGATCCCGTCCTCGTCAACGGTGATCGTTACATCTGCGCCCCATTTTTCAACCATCTGCTTGGTTGGACCAGCCCCCGCGCTGGGACCAAAGGCAGGAATCTCCACCTCCAGGGGATGATCCACGATGATACTTCCCGAATAGTCGCCGGCTTCAATTTTTTTGCCACAGCCGGCCATTACAGCAGAAAATGTCATTGCCAAAACCAAAATCAGGATGATGACGCGTGCGGTTTTCTGTTTCATGTTTTACCTCCTCTTATTATTCCCGGTTCCCCGGTAATTGAGCATATTGTACAACGTCAATCCAATAATTACAATATAATTGGAGCGAATGCACATGCAGCCGCCGCGAATGACCATTGATTCCGTACAAACGGTACTTCAAAAGGATCGAACGGTATTCCCGGAAACAGAAAGAAATCCGGCCCCCTGATGGGGACCGGATAATGTGTTGTTTGCTAAAGCAGCAGCGCGCCCTGCTCCTTCAAAATGGATAAATATTGCTCCTTGACCTGCTGCGCGGTCCGGCGGGAAAGGGGCAGCTTCTCCCCGCTGGTCAACGCCACATCTGTGCTTTCAATCGCGGCAATATAACGGAAGTTCACCAAAAAGCCTTTGTGTATCCGCAAAAAACCCAGGGGCTGGAGCTGGTCCGTAATGTATTCCATCGTGCTGTATATGCTTTGGTCTCTTCCTCCGCTACTCAGATGAAGCAGTTGGGTTTTCCCAGAGCCTTCAACATAAACAATGTCCCGGGCGTTGATCCGCAGAATCCCGCTCTTCTGTTGGAGTACAACGCTCCATTCAGGCTCGCTTCTTTGGGCTATCCGCTCCAGGAACTGATCCACCACTATCACAATTTCCTTGAGAAATTTCTCTTTCCGGACAAAGCCAAAGGGCTGTGTCAGCAGTGCGTCGAACACTTTTTCCTCCCGGCTGGACACATAGACAATAGGCACCTGATCCCCCCGCTCCCGGAGCCAGGAGCCTAACTCGATACCGTTCTCCATCGGCATTTGAATGTCCAGGAACAGCAGATCATACTTCCGGGTTTCCATACGCCGCCGCAGACTGCCGGCTGAAAAAAACGTATCCATTTGTGTGGCAACGCCTTTTTTGCCAAAAGCAGCGGCAATGCTGCTGGAAATCAGCTCCAACGTGCTGATATCATCGTCGCAAACAGCAATGTCCAGCGTCCTCATGGTGCCTCACCTCCTTCCGGCTCGGTTATGATGACACTTGCTTCAAAGAAACCGCCCCTTATCTGGTAGCGAACCACTCCATTGTAGGCGTGGGTGATGGATTCTACGATCTTAGTGCCATATCCATGAATATCCTTGTCCCGCTTGGTGGTACGCAGGCCCATCGCAAAGGCGGTATCTTTTTCCAGCAATGGATTTTGCACAGAGATCATCAAAGAACGATAAATCAGGCGAATTTCCACCCGGATGATCGGCTGGGATAGGGACGGCGTTTTTTCAAGATACTCCATCGCATTGTCGATCAGGTTCATCAGGAGGCTGGAAAGGTCTGTATCCGCAAAGCCCATTTCCTGGGGAACAGCAATACTGGTTTCCAGTGTAATGCCGGAACATTGCGCTTTGGTCTGTTCCATGTTCAGTACGGCCATAATCGCCCGGTGGGGGCAGGTTATGGCAGAAAAGGCAGGTACCAGTTGACCGGAATACTCGGCAAAGTAACTGCGCAGCTTTTCATATTCACCCTGCTCCAAAAGGGTCTGCATCACCAGAATATGATTGTGCATGTCGTGGCGGATACGCTGGTAGGTCTCCAGTTGATCCGTCAGAACCCGCAGCATAGACTCGTCCGCCTGACGAAGAAGCTTTTCTGCCTGCTGACGGTTCCGCATCTGAAGCCAGCCGCTGACAGAAAACATAGCATAACTAATCGCAATCAGCAGCAACAGCATCATCAACGTTACAGTCAGATGAACCAGCGGTGGAAGTTCCAGATACCTTCCCTGGGAACCAAAGAGAACGCCAAGAATTCCGACAAGAGAAAGCACGGTTGCTGTGGTGCGGTTGGGAATTTCCGTGCGACTCATCCCGCGGAAAAGCAGCGTCAGGCAGACCAGCAGGATGGCGTTGAGCAACGTGAGAAACTTTTGCAGCACAAAATCCTCCACCCCGTTGATGAGTCCGATTCCCATGCTTAAGGAAAGGGTCAGCGCATTCATCCCGGCGTAGACAGAAGCCGTGGCGAACCGGGACTGTATATTCAGACGCTTTGAAAAAACGACAAATACAATCAGCAGAAGCATTCCGCCTATATAGGGCAGAGCGTCAGCGCTTCCGGTATAACGGTATAGAATTGCGCCGGTAAATTCCATCAAGGCACAGGATAGGACCATCTTCCCCAGAAGCGCAGCCAGGGACTTCCATTCTTTCAGAGAATAACTGCACAGCAGCAACGGAATCAAAGCGGCAATGATATAATTGGATACGACAAAAATGTAGCCACGGGCCAACTGAAGATAATACACACGGAAATACTCGAAAAAAGTCACACATCCACCAGCTTTCGCCAGATTATTCTGTCATGATAGCAACTCCGAAAGAAGTTTGCGATAGCTTTCGGTTTTAATGGCAAGACCACAGCGTTTTTACGCTTCAACTGTTGGCGTTGGATTAATTTGCAGAGAACAACATCCCGCTGCGGCCGGAAATAGTCCCCAAGCGCAAACCACAAAAACCCCACATTCAAGTCTCATGAAAGAGGGTGAATGTGAGATTTTTGCTGCTTGCGGGGTAGGAAAACAGCCTTACTTCTTCTGGGGTTCGCCCTCGGGGAAGATGATCTTGTTGACGAAGAAGAAGACTACCATGCTGACACCGCCGTTCAGGACCGTGGTGCCGATGTTATACAGCCAGCCGGGAACAAAATGTCCGGCCACGGCTACCCAGATGCAGTTGATGGAATTGACCACGCAGGTGACCACGCAGAAAGCCAGCACATACCACATGGCCTGCCAGGCGATGTTGCCCTTGCTCCGGAACACCCAGCCCCGCTGGATGAAGAAATTGATGACCTCGCCGATGACCATGGCGATCATGTAGGCGGTGAAGTAGGCAATGCCGCCCTGGTCCGCGCCGTAGCCGATGATGTACCACTTAAAGGGGATGCCGAACAGGTTCAGCTCGATACCGGGAAAGCCGAAGTCCCGGGAGCCCAAAAAGGCAAAGGCCGCGGGCAGGAAGGTCAGCAGGAAATACTTGAATACCGTAATCAGATTGCTGACGATGACGAACAGGCCGCCCTCCCGGACCCATTTGGAAAGCTCCGGGTGCTTTTCGGCAAAGCTTCCCCACCAGTTTTTGATCGCGTTCATAGCTTAACCCTCCTTATTGGCTTCCAGCTGTTTCAAAAAGGCTTTATTACGGCCCATATTCCGGAAGAGGTCCCGGATAACCCGGCCCAAACCCCGGAAGAAATGGCCGTTGACCAGGAACACAATGTCGTCCACCATCTCGTCGCACACCATGCCTCCCGCCATCTTGCCCATGGCCCGGAAGGGCATGTTATAGATGAACAGGATATTGAGGTCCGGGGTGCCCTTTGCTTCGGACCTGTTTTTCAGCCAGGTCAGCAGCTTCCAGGCCAGCCGGGCCACGCCGCATTTGGCATAATAGAGCTGGCAGATGGCGTCATTCCTGGTCAACTCCCCGCTCCAGTGTCCGTCGGGAATGGGACGGCCCAGAAGCTCGGCAAACTCGGTATCGGAAACAGCGCCGATCCTGCCGCTTTCGTAGGCGGGAAGGCTGCCGTAGGGCACCGGTGCCTCCGTTCCCTCCACGTGGACGCAGGCGGTGAGCCGCACATCCGCCACACTGGAGGCAACGCTGATTTCATAATTGGCAGTCTCAATCTCCCAGCGGTCGGTTTTCACATTGAAGTACCGGAAGGCCTTGTCGTCCAGGGCCACGGTGACGGTTTTGCTCTCCCCCGCCTTCAGGAACACCTTGGCAAAGCCCTTCAGCTCCTTATTGGGCCGGAACACCTTGCCATCCTTGCAGGAGACATACACCTGGGCCACCTCCGCGCCATCCATCGCGCCGGTATTGGTCACGGTGAAGGTCACGGCCTCCCGGGAGGCGGAAAGGTCGGAATAGGCAAAGCCGGTGTAGCTCAGACCGTAGCCGAAGGGATAGCGCACCGGCACCCCGGCGGTATCATAGTAGCGGTAGCCGATGTACAGGCCCTCCCGGTACTCGGCAGTGCGCTCCGGGCTCGGGAAATAAGGATAGGAGGGGTTGTCCGACAGCTTCTCGGGCCAGCTTTCGTTCAGCTTGCCGCTGGGATTGATTTTGCCCAGCAGGGCGTCGGCCATGGCACCCGCCCCGGCCTGACCGCCCAGGTAGCCGTGGATGGCAGCCCGGTATTTGCTTCTTTCCGGCATGACAAAGGGGGCGCCGCCGGAGAGTACCAGCACCACATTGCCGTTCACGGCGCAAACCCCGTCAATGAGGGCCTGCTGTCCTTTGCTCAGCTCCATGTGCTGCCGGTCCATACCCTCGAATTCCAGAATTTCATCCAGGCCCACACACAGCAGCACCACATCGGCGCCCTTCGCGGCGGCGACGGCTTCGTCAATCAGCGCCTGCTGGGGCTTGGGGTCCACCCGGGAGAAGCCCTTGGCATACGCGGTTACGTTCAGGCCTCCTGAAGCCAGAGCGTCCTTCAGATTGTCCAGCCTGGTGGGGTTGACCTGGCTGGAGCCGGCGCCCTGATACCGGGGCTTCCCGGCAAAGTCGCCGATGATGACGGTTTTGGTTTCCTTTTTCAGGGGGAGAATGCCGTCGTTGTCCAGCAGGACGATGGAGCCCTCGGCGCACCTGCGGGCAATGGCGTGGTGGGCATCCTTGTCAAAGGTCTTGGGAGCCTTGGAAACCGCTTCGCTTGTGGAGAATACCACGCCCAGGAGCTCTTTCAGGCGCTTGTCCAGATCCGCCTCGCTGACCCGGCCCTCCTTCACCGCTTTCACCAGACCGTCGGCACAGTCCGGGCCGGGGGCGGGCATCACCAGGTTGGAGCCTGCCTTCACGCCCTCCGGGTGGTCATTGTCCGCGCCCCAGTCGGTAACCACGAAGCCGTCAAAGCCCCACTCGCCCCGGAGGATTTCCGTAAGCAGATGGGTGTTTTCGTTGGCGTAAGTGCCGTTTATCATGTTGTAGCTGGACATGATGGTTTTGGCCTTGCCCTCGGTGACGGCCATTTCAAAGGCAGTCAGGTAGATTTCCCAAAGGGTCCGCTCGTCCACCACGGAATCCATGCACATCCGCCGCAGCTCCTGGGAGTTGACGGCAAAGTGCTTGGGGCAGGCGGCAACACCGTTTGCCTGGATGCCCCGGATGTAGGCCGCGCCCATTTTTCCCGCCAGATAGGGGTCCTCGGAGAAATACTCAAAGTTCCGGCCGCACAGGGGAGAGCGCTTCATGTTCAGGCCGGGGCCGAGGACCACGTTCACGTCATTGGCAGCGGCTTCCTCTCCCAGGGCACGGCCCAGCTCCTCGCCCAGCGCAACATCCCAGGAGTTTGCCATGGTGGCGGCGGTGGGGAAGCAGGTGGCGGGCACCGAGGCGTTCAGGCCCAGGTGGTCCCCCGCTCCCGCCTGCTTGCGCAGGCCGTGAGGTCCGTCGGACAGGAAAATGGCCGGGATGCCCAGCTTGTTTCCGTCCCAGGTGGTCCAGGTGCTCCAGCCCTGAAGCAAAGCAGCCTTCTGTTCCAGTGTGAGCTTGCGGATGTACGGTTCCATATTCACGGTAATCTCTCCTTCTTCGCGGTAATTCTGTTCAGATGCCAGCCCTGAGCGTATCTCAGCCCTCGCATCCGAACGGAGCGGCGGCCTCCCTCCCGAAGGAGGGAGGCCAGGATTGTCAGCAGTGAGGGTATTCGATTATTCTTCTTCCGCAGAGACCGTCTCAACGGTGGTCTCCTTGCCGGCCTTTTTGTAGTTCTTGATGAGCTTGACTTCCCACAGCGCCAGCAGGGCAATTACAAGCACATCCGCCACGTACAGGAGGATCTGCCAGGTGGGCAGGCCCTCCAGCAGGGTCACGGTGGGGGAAGCGCCGGACCGGGAGCCGGAACCGGTGCCGCCGTAG
>ERZ780167.2318-NODE-2318-length-15191-cov-9.705272_pt1 | contig 15191 bp, 10 predicted proteins | sample MGYA00510982_ERZ780167 | MGnify/ENA primary metagenome ERZ780167 (study PRJEB29588, sample SAMEA2146107) | human gut metagenome | biome: human gut; feature: human-associated habitat; material: faeces | place: Denmark | collected 2008/2010 ... | reverse complement strand
CGGAGATCGTCCGTGTGACGAAGGACATTCACGCCGGCGAGCTCATCACCAAGGATATGGTCACCACGGCCGAGGTCGGCTCCTATAATCTCCCCTCCGGCCTTATGACCGCGAAGGACAATGTAGTGGGCAAATACGCCAAGGCAGATCTTGCCGTTGGCGATTATATTCTCGCCGCCAAGCTCTCGGACGCGCCTGCCGCCGAAAATGCGTATCTCTATAATCTGGACGGCACGAAGCAGGCCATCTCCGTCACCATCAAGAGCAAAAGCGTCGTAGCAATACGGCTTTTTTGTGTTGGCTACCAATGGCAAAGATAGAGGACCATTCTGTAGCCCTCTGTCTTTTTTCTCTGCTATAGATACAAAATCAACCATTGTGTGAGCAGAGGCGCTTTCCCCTCTGCTCACCCGGATCTCATGTCCGTGATAGCGGAGCTAAATCTCCGTGAGAGCGGGGATCGTTTTCCGCGCAAGTGAAGCTTTTTACTCGAAATTTACAAAAAACGGTTGAAAAATTGATAAAAATATGACATACTGAGATTATATACTTGTGGGAAAAGGTTTTTTGTGCCCTTTACGCCACAAAAAACCACAGAGAGGAGGCGTTGCCAATGACGACGGGCAAGCGAATATTCCTGTAAAACTTAGACGCTTGCCAAATTATGATTTCCGATTCATCGGACGCTTGCAATTACAAAGGTAGGCAAGAGGCGGACAAGACAACACAAAAAACGAAAAGAGAATGCTTTATGCGAAAACTATTGCTAAGTGTCTTTCTCTGCTTTGCGATGGTAATGGGATTACTACCCACTGCTACTTTTGCGTTGGAGTTAGGTAATGCCCCTTGGTCGGTGGAAAAAGCTCCGACTTCTGCATTGAAGGGACAGACCGTTAAAGAGGAACCGGTATCTGAATATGGAGAACAGAAAAATGCGCCGAGGGTAGCGAATCTGGCAACACAGAATGACGCTACAGATATCTATGTCAGCAGCACCGGTAACGATGCACAGAACACCGGCACAAAAGATCTCCCCTTCGCCACGCTGGCTAAGGCGGTCGATGCTGCGGCTGATGGTGCAACAATCTATGTCATGAGCGATCTGACCATGGATCAGTGTGCTCGTTTTTACGATAAGAGTCTTAAAATCACCAGTGGAGAAGGCGGACCTTTCACCATTACACGCAGCGCTGATTTTAAGCAGCAAAGTGACACAGCCCGCAGCTGGTATAATCCCGCCATGATTGAGGTTCAGTCTTCATCGGCGAGTTTTGTCGGCCTGACTCTTTCCGACATCGTTCTGGACGATGCAGGAATGCGCAAGGGTACTGTATTCGCCCAGGCTGTCAGCGGTGACAGTAACGAGGATAATACGGTTTATGTGCAAGACGCTATCATTGCCTCCAACGCCACTGTTCCCTGCACCGTGACACTGGGTAAGGGCGCTATGCTGCGCAACTTTGGCGGCATGTCCGCTGTACGCGCCACCGACCAGGCAAAAATCGTCATGGAACGCGGCAGTGTGATAGAGGATACCCTGGCTGGTTATACGAGAACAAAAGGCTCTGGGGCAGGCTCAGTCGGTCCGGCAGGTGCGATCTGGCTTCAGGGCGGTACACTCGTGATGGAGGAAGGCTCGAAGATCCGGAATATGGACGGTCGTGGAGTTTATGCAGACGGTGGTAAGGTTGAGATCGGCGGCACCATCAGCAGCATTGCTGCAAATAAGAGTGCAATGTGGCAGACGAATAACGGCATCGTAATTCATCTGCGCAACAACGCAGAGGGAACGCTGACCTCCACCGCGCTGATTGAGAAAATCTCCAGCGGCAGCATAATCTACTGTGCAGGTGGTGCCAAATCCTTCAAAATGGAAAGCGGCTCCAAAATCACGGATTGCACCAGGCTGAACGGCAATGTCATCTATGCACAAAACAGCACTGTCGTGATTGACGGTGAAATCAGCAATGTGTATGCCACAGGCAACCATATCCTGCAAACCGCAGGCGGCACAGCGGTGACAATTGGAGAAAACGGAAGGATTCTCAACAATTGCGCGCACTATGGCGCGGTTTATATCAATGGAACGGATGAGCACTTAGACATTTACGGGAAAATCAACGGCAATATTTGTACAGATCGTGGCGGCGGTGTGGTGCTGTCCAATAATGGCGGAAACCACAATGCAACCATGTATGAAGGCGCTGAGATCTGCAACAACAAAGCCGAGAAAACAGGTGGCGGAGCCATGATCTCTAAAGGCACCTTCACAATGAACGGCGGTACAATCTCCGGCAACATTTCCGGTACAGACAGCGCAAAAAGCGAAGCTGACCGGATCGGCGGCGGCGTATTTGTCCGCAGAGGCGGCCAGTTCATTATGAATGGCGGCGCAATCGAGAACAACGCGACAACAGCCTTTGGCGGCGGTGTCTGCTTTGATGCCAGTGATTATAGCGGTATGGTGCCGAAGATCGAGCTGAATGCCGGCGCCATCAAAAACAATCTCATGCAGGCCACCGTCGGTGACGAATATCAGATCACAGGCGGTATATCAAATGATTTGGCTGTCACCAGTAAAGACTATGGAAAGCGCGATCGCTGCCTCTATATTTCCCGCGAGGCAACTGTTGGAGATAATGCCGTTTATTTCCAGACTGGGATTAAGACCGTCACCCCGGATGACAGCAGCCTCGACATCAGGCTGGGGAACACCAGTGCTGCAAATGTGACCGCTCTAACCGATGCTTCAAAGAGCATGGGCTGGAATGATCCGTTGACAACCCTCTGGGTTCAGCGTGATGGCGCAGCTGCACTGACGATAGGCGGCCTGACACTGAACGCTCTGCCGGTCTATGTGTTAACCGTGCCGGTGGATGAAACCGGAAATATTCCCGATGCTTCGAAGGTGCAGGTTTATGAAGCTCATAAGACGAACACAGGAGATGTAGACATCACGCTTCCGGATGTGTCTGGAAACGGCCATGCTGTAGCCATCGTTCAGCCCTCGCAGAACCACGGCACACTGATCATAAATGGACCTGAAACAATCGAAAAGAATAAAACCGGTGCACACTATCCCGTGACATATACCGTAACATATGATATGTCTGAAAGCATGGAAAGCATTATTGAACAATCGGGCGGTGAAGCTGAATATGCCCTTGCTATTGATCAGGATGTCCGCCTTACGGGAAATCCCGGCAGTTTCAATGGGGAAAGCATCCAGGTGACATATAGTCTGCCCCACTCCGAGTTCAAGGTAGGTGACTTCCTGCTTGCCTCTGCAAAGCTGAGAATCACTGTTGGACAGCACGACTATATAGTTCCTTCTAATGTGATGAAAACGCAGAAGATTGAGACGACCTATAGTCTGACAACGCAAGTGAATGGCGGGCATGGAACGATTTCTGCAAGCAAAGCAGGGCTGGCGGCCGGATCCCATGAAACAGTGGTCTTTAGGCCCGACACCGGCTATGAAATTGACACTGTTACGGTGAATGGTGTTAAAGCAGAGGTGCGCTCCAATATGTTGGAGGTTATCATGGACGCAGACAAGACCGTTATTGTAACATACAAGGGAATTCCGCATACCCATAGCTATGGAGCGGATTGGAAGTCAGACGCAGATAACCATTGGCATGAATGCCCCTGCGGTGACAAGAAGGACACGGCGGCGCATACCTTCAAGTGGGTTATCGATAAGGAAGCCACCGCAACCACGAGAGGCTCCAAACACGAGGAATGCACCGTCTGTGGCTATAAGAAGGCCGCCGTTGAAATTCCCGCAACGGGTTCTGCGGCGAAGCCGACTGATCAGACCGACAATTTTGGAAAGACTACCTCGCCAAAAACCGGTGACAGCAGCAATCTCGTTTTATGGATCGCACTTCTGTTCATCAGCGGCGGCGCTGTTATCGGCACAACGGTTGTAAGTCGAAAGAAAAAGTACAGCAGATAATAAAGCGAATAGGTCTCAAGGCGGCTATCGGAAACGGTAGCCGCCTTACAGAGCGGCGCAATTGACAGACTGAGAGAGGGCGAACCTTTGCCGATCGCATATGCGGTCCCGCCTTTTTCCGCAGAATCTTTTACCACAAGTATTAGCCCACTCCTAATTATTCGGCTTGTTTCCTCTCCAGTTTTCAACACACTTAAAGGATAGCTGTTTATTGGGCGTGGATCATTTTCTTCCCGGCCTCCGCGGATCAATTATGGCTCGACCACGATAGGTCCTCCCTATGACACACAAAAGCGCCCCATTTGTCAGGCAAGTATTTTTCCATACTTATCTGACAAATGGGGCGCTGCTCTGTGTCGGTGAAGGGTTTTTTATTCAATTACGGTTCAATCGTTACACCAATTCAGCAGATATTGCGTGCATTCCTTATCTCCCGTCGCTTTTGATAATCCTCCAGGTATCGATCCAGATAGACTTTATTGACGGTGGCCAGGATCGTATTGCGAAGAAGATCCTTTGCGTCGGACTGTGTCTTGCCAATCCCATCTCTTGCGGGGGATATACCGAACGCGGCACCGAGCATATTCTCAAATTCATCACAGAAATAGTCATAGGCGGTTTGAAGGGGATAATTGTCCTCCTGTATACCGAACATCAAGCGAAGCCCCTCCAGCGGAACAACGGGTTTGACTACGGCTATGAACAGAAGCCGCGCGAGGTGCTCCGCTGTGTATGACTTTTTTACGGGAGAGGGGATCAGGCCCTGCTTCACATAATTGCTCACCATGGAGCTTGTCAGCTCCGGCTCCCCCAGCGGCGCAAGATGGGCGTTGACATAGCGCACCACCTGCTCCAGGTAAAGTCCGACATCCGGTATCTGTGTATAGCGCGGCAGACGGAAACCATTAATATCCTCTATCATAGTCTTCACTTCCTTTTCCATGCAGTTATTATACACAGCTCCCGTTGCCCTTTCAACAGTTTTGTGAAATTCTTTTAAAGGTTTTTCAAAAGCTGTTGACGGAATGATAAAAACCTGATAGAATGCCTGTGTCGATTTGCAAAATCGGGTGAATTACTTCTTGCTATTCGGAGGCCACGCCATGAATCAGTTTCGTATCGTCGCAGACTCCAGCTGCGACATTCTCACGCTGGACGGAGCAGACTTCGTCAGTGTTCCGCTTACTATTCGCACAGACACAGAGGAATTTCGTGATGACGATTTTCTGGATGTGAACGAGATGGTCACTGTACTGCGCAGCACTAAGGGACGGTCTTACAGTGCATGCCCGAATATTGCTGACTGGACAGAGGCCTTTGGTGACAGCGGCGATGTGATCGCCTTCACCATCACCAGCAGTCTTTCCGGCAGCTATAGCACGGCCTGTGCCGCAAAGAAGCACTGTGAGGAGCTCGATCCATCTCGCCGTATTTGTGTTGTGGATTCCCTGTCGGCCGGGCCGGAGATCGCACTTCTCATAGAAAAAGCGCAGTCTGCGATGTGCGCCGGAGCCGACTTCGACGATGTGTGCAGGGACATCCAGGCATATCGCGAACGCACTCATCTGCTCTTTGCCCTGGAATCCATGCACAACCTTGCTCAGAATGGGCGGGTTAACAAGCTGGCTGCCACCATGGCCGGTGTTTTGGGTATTCGTGCCGTTGGGCAGGCCAGCTCTGAAGGTACCCTTGAGATGCTTGGGAAATGCCGGGGGCAGCGGAAAACCCAGGAATTCATGCTGCACGAGATGGAACGGCTTGGCTGCAAGGGCGGGAGCGTTCGGATCGGACATTGTCAGAATCCAGCCCTTGCACTGGAGCTTTGCGTCGAGATTCAGCACCGCTTCCCGGGAGTAGAGGTAAAGAGCTATCCGCTGCGGGGCCTGTGCAGCTATTATGCCGAGCGCGGCGGAATTATGCTGGGCTTTGAGTCTTGAAAGCCGGACAAGAGCCGGGTCAGTCCCAAACTCCGGGTAAGCTCCAAAGGGCGGCGTATAGTCCTGCATATCCACGATAACATTGAAAAAAGAAACGAAAGGGCTTGCCATCTGCTTTGCACAGACGGCAAGCCCTTTTGGTAGCTCGGAATGGTTTTCGATACACTTTTTTGCTTTTAGGGGGCGCTATCGCTTTTCCCTAAAATCAAATCTTACCCAAAGCCTTTAGGATTTTCTCCGGGGTCATAGGCCAGCTGCGCAGCCACACGCCGCAGGCATCGTGAATGGCGATGCCGATAGCAGGCGCCGCGCCGTTGCAGGCAATCTCGGAAATGGACTTGGCGCCATAGGGGCCGAACTTATCATCCACATCAATGAGAACGGACTTGAAATCCTCCGGAGCCTCATCGATCATGGGCGCACCATAGTCGGTGAGATTGGCGTTGATGCACTTGCCGCTCTTATCCAGCTTCATGTCCTCGTACAGAGAATGACCGATGGACTTCATCACCGCGCCATACATCTGGCACAGGGCAATCTCCGGATTGATAGGCGTGCCGGCATCCTGCAGGGCATAGAACTTCTGCACCTTAATTTCGCCGGTCTTTACATTCACTGCTACCTGTGCAAAGTGCGCGCCATAGGGCACGGAGGAGGCGTTGGTGACAAAGCTACCGTGGGCAACCATTTGTCCGCGGCCCGTGCCGCTGGTGGCGGTATGCACCAGGTCGTAGTAAGAAAGGGTGGCGCCGGAAGCCTTGGAATACACCTCGCCGGGGGCCCGGACATCCAGGTTCTCCACCTTCTCCTCCATTTGCAGGGCGGCCTCCTTCAAAATCAGCTCCTTGAGCTTCGTGGTGGCCACCAGAGATGCGTTGCCGCTGAAGAAGGTACCGGAGGAGGCATAGGCGCCGGTATCAAAGGCGCAGGAGTCCGTGTCGCCGGAAACCACAGTGATGCGGTCCATGGGCAGCTTCAGCACCTCCGCAACGATCTTGGCGGAGATGGTATCCAGGCCCGTGCCCAAGTCAGCGCCGCCGCTATTGAGGATGACGGTGCCGTCGGTCTCCAGCTTGGCAATAGCCTCAGCGTGATCCAGTCCTGGGAGACCCGAGCCCTGCATGATCATGGCAAAGCCTTTGCCGATTTTCCAGTCAGGATCATCCGACACTTCCTTCTTGCCCCAGTCGATCATGTCGCAGCCCTGCTCAATGGCCTCATCCAGGCCGCAGGAGCCCACAGGAACCACTGCTCCCTCGCGGCCCTCGCCCAATCCCTTGAGGATCTCCAGCATGTAGCCCTCTTCCACATGGTTTTTCTCCACCATGGTACGGTAGTCGACGCCCAGCTTATCAGCCAGCTCCGCCATGGCCATCATGATGCCGTAAGTGCCCTTGGGCGTGCCATAGCCCTGATAGGCACCGGCGGGAGGTGTGTTGGTATAGTACACCTTCAGGTCGTAGGCCATATTGTCCACCTTAAACAGGGGCATAGTCTTGGAGCAGCTATTCATAGGCACCGTCAGGCAGTGGTTGCCGTAGGGGCCGGTATTGGCACAAACCTCCATAAACAGGGCCGTGATGGTGCCGTCCTTCTTGCCGCCCATCTTCACATGGACCCGCATGGGGTGGCGGGTAGAGTTGGCGTAGAACTCCTCGGCCCGGGTATTGCGGTAATACACAGGCTTCTTGGTGATCCAGGCGGCGTAGCCGGTAAGCTCCTCCACCAAAATGTCCTGCTTAGAGCCATAGCCTCCGCCAACGCGCTCCTTGATAACATGGATCTTATTCTCGGGAATGCCGCAAACCCAGCTGACAATGCGGCGCACATGGTAGGGCACCTGGGTGGCGCAGTTCAGCACCAGTCGGCCGCTCTCCACATGGGCATAGCACACATGGGGCTCCAGGGGTGTATGCTGAATCTGACTGGTCTGGTAGGTCCGCTCCACAATGGCATCCGCCTCGGCAAAGCCCTTCTCCATATCGCCGATGCCGCCCTTATTGGACGCGGCGATGTTCTTATGAATGTCTGCGTGCAGGGGGAACTGGTAAACCACTTTTCCCTCCCGAGGATCGCCCTGGAGCTTATTGTACGCCTCCAGGTCATCGGGGGCTCCGGCGTTATACTGCACGGGGCCGTTGTGGACCAGGGGCGCACCCGGAGCCATAGCCTCCTCCACGGTGAACACCGCCTCCGTAGGCTCGTATTCCACCTTGATAAGAGACGCGGCCTTATCGGCAATTTCCGGTGTGCGGGCCACAATGCCCGCCACACGGTCGCCCACATGGCGGACCTTCCGGTTAAACAGGCGGCGGTCATGGGGCGACGGCTCAGGGGTACCCTGCCCGGCCTGCATATAGTATACATCCGGGCAGTTTTCCGCCGTGATGATGGCGGCCACGCCGTCCAGCTTCTCCGCCTCGCTGGTATCGATGGACTTAATATAGGCGCTGGCAAAGGGGCTGCGCAGCACATGGAGGCACCAGGCATTGGCCGGAACCTTATCCTCCACAAATACAGGCTCACCGGAAACCAAGGCCGCACCGTCGATCTTGCCGGCAGGCTTACCGATGATGTCCAGCTGCGGACGGAAGGACGGGGCGATCTCCGTCTTAAACTCGCCCTGATCCCGCAGCTCGCAGGCCAGCTTCACAGCCAGGTAGTAGTGCTCGTAGCCCGCATCGCGGATGAAAATACCGGTGAGCACATCTTTAATTTGCTCCCGGGTGGGATTGGGATGCTTTTCCAGCAGCCAGGTGAGGATCAGCGCCGCCGCCGGAGCATTATAGGCGCTCTGTACGATGCCCGCAGCCACCATGGCCTTTTGCACATAGTTCAGCTCGCCCTTCACCAGCAGAGACTCGGCCGTTTTAATATCGGCGCCCTCTGCCTGATAGAGCAGGATAAAATTGGAGTATTTCAGTTGACCGTTAAAAATAACGGTGTCGGACCCGGCAAAGCCCTCGGCGTCATCGCTGTCGCGGACGGAGTAGCACCCGGTGTGGTACAGCACATCCCGCAGGCGGTCCGTAGGCTCGCCGCGCAGAATAATATTCTCACCGTTGAGTCTGCATTTCACTTCCATTTGCCTTACCTCCCCAGTGTAAATACGATCTTTGCCAGGTACTTCTTATAGGCAGCGCTGCCGGAAATATCGTCGGTGAATTCCATGGAATCCGCCAGGTCCGGCGTGGTGCCATAGGCAAAGTCACTGCCGGAGACGCTGAGGGCATAAATCCCCCCGGACACCGCCGCCGTCACAGCCGCATGGCTGGAGGTGGTGTTGGTGAAGCGCTTGACCCAGCCGGTACGGTCCGCGTCCAGCACCACATACTCGATAAGCCGCTTGCAGCCGCTCTGCAGGTATTCGCCGATGGGCTTCATCTCCTCGCCGTGAGGTGTGATGGACTTGAGCACCGCATCCGCCGCCGTCAGGGCCGCAGCCAGGTAGCTATCCTGGCGGCGCAGGCCGATGTTGCCACCTACGGTGGCACTGTTGCGCTTGATGAAGGACGCGCAGAAATGGGCGGCCTCCTTGATAAATTCCGGCACCAGGTCACACTCGATGATCTGGTTAAAGGTGCAGCGGGCACCGATGTAGAGCTTGCCGTCCTGCACGAAAATATCGTCCAGGCCCAGGGCGCTGATGTCAATAAGATCCTTTCCCTGGGCGCTGCCGTTCAGGCGCAGATCGTCGGTGCCGCCGGCCAGATACACGGCGGTATCAGCATTCTCCTTGCGCAGCGTCACGGCCTCCAGCGGGGTTGTGGGATGATAGATCATGTTCATTCCTCCTGCTTATTCTACCCGGCCTTCCGGGTGACCGGCCACCAGGGCATCGATAAAATACTCCAGCATACGCCGGGTGGCGTTGCGGCGGTACTCGGGCATAGCGTGGGGCGCGATGACATCGTTGCACCAGGCATCCAGAAATGCGCCCTTCAAGGCGGGAAGCTCCGCCACCTCATGTCCGATGAGCAAGCTCTCCACCGCACGGCTGCGCTCCACCTTGGGGCCGGCGGCGCCGGAGGAGGCCCGGAAATCCGCCACTATGCCGTCCCGAATATTGGCGGCAGCGGAAAGGGTCAGCTTAGAAATAGCGTTTGAGCGGCGCATACCGATTTTGCGGAAGAAAATATGCGTAAACTCCTGGGGCGGGATGACCACCTTGGTGATAAGCTCGTCGCCCCGGATGGCGGTGACCTTGGTCTTGATGATGAAATCATCCACCTTCATCCGCCGCTCACCGTCCACGCTCTGAAGCACCACCTCCGCGTCCAGCAGGATCAGCGGCTGCGGCATATCACCCTTGGGGGAAGCGTTGCCGATGTTGCCGCCGATGGTGGCACTGTTGCGCAGGGCCACAGCTCCCATGCGGGAAGCGGCATCCTTGAGCAGCGGATGGGTCACAGGTGAGGTGTGAATTTCCCAGGAGGTAGACAGAGCGCCGATCTCCACGGTGCCGTCGTCCAGCCGACGGATGCCCTTCAGCTCCGGCAGGTTGGAGATAATCAGTATCGGCTTCTTAAAGCCCGGCACGATACCCGCGCCGCGGCTGTTGGCCACCATCAGGTCAGAGCCGCCCGCCAGGGGCTGGGCCCCGGTCTCCTTACGAATTTGCAGGGCTTCGGCCAGGGTTTGCGGCATATAGCATTTTACTTCTTCCATAATGCAGCTCCTTTCTCGGCGGCCAGATGGATAGACTCCACGATCAGGTCATAGCCGGTGCAGCGGCAGAGGTTTCCGCTGATGCCCAGGCGGATTTCATCCTCTGTGGGGTCGGGGTTCTCATTGAGCAGCACATAGGTGGCCATTACCATGCCCGGGATGCAGAAGCCGCACTGCACGGCGCCTCCCTCGGCATAGGCCTCGATGATGCACTTACCCTTTTCGGTGTCGCGGATACCCTCAATGGTCAGCAGCTCAGCACCCTGAATAGCGCCTACGGGGATGATGCAGGGGGTCACCAGCTTGCCGTTTTTAATGATGGAGCAGGCACCGCACTCGCCCTCGCCGCAGCCCTCCTTACTGCCGGTGAGACCGTAGTCCTCCCGCAGCACATCCAGCAGCCGCCGCAGGGGGTTGCCGGTGTAGACCACAGGCTTGCCGTTCAGCGTAAATCGAACATCGTTATACATTCTTCAGCGCCTCCTCAATATCTTCAGCAGGAATGGGGATGGAAGTAAACTTGCAGTTCAAGGCCCGCTCCACCGCGTCCACATAGGCCGCAGATGCGCCGTTGAACACCAGCTCGCCCATACCCTTGGCTCCGTAGGGACCCCAGGGATAAGGATTTTCCTGAATGTGACAGAACTGCTTGGGGAAGTCCATGGAGGTGGGAATGACATAGTCGGACATACTCTTTTGTTTGAAATAGCCCTTCTTGTTCTCCAGCTTTTCCATGGAGCCGTAACCCAGAGACTGCAGGATTCCGCCGTTGACCTGGCCGTGAACGATGAGCTCGTCAATGGCCTTGCCGATCTCATGGGAGGACCACACACCCAGGGTCTTGACCTCATTGGTGAGCTTGTCCACCTCCACCTCCACGATCACAGCACCCCAGCCGTAGCCCAGGTATGCATCGCCCCGGAAGGTGGCTTGATCCCAGGGGTAGCCCTCGGGATGCTCATACTCCACCTCGGTGGAGAAATCGCCCTCGTTCCAGCGCTCCTTCATCTCCAGCGCGGCCCGCTCCACCAGACGGCCCACGACCATCGTAGACCGGGAAGCGGCGGTGGGGCCGGAATCCACCACCTTGGAGGTATCGGGATTCTTATACTCAATATTGTCCATGGAAATGCCCAGGGTGGCGGCGCAGATCTTGCGCAGGGTGGTGCGGAAGCCCTGACCCATCTCCGTGGAGCCCACAAAAATCTCCACCTTGTCGCCGGTTTTGGTCAGCCGGGCGTGGCCCTTGATAATGGCCTGCTCGCCGTTGCCGGTGAAAGCGCCGCCGTGGTTATAAAGTGCTACGCCGATGCCCCGTCCGCAGCCGGGCTTATATTCCTTGATCTTATTCCAGTAGTCGGATTCCTTCGTAATGACATCGATCATCTCCGGCAGCTTCACATCCTCGATGATGTGGCCGTTGGTAGTGGTCTCGTCACCCTTCTTGGCCAGATACCGCATCTTGAACGCCAGAGGATCCACGCCCAGATGGTGAGCCAAGTGGGTCAGGTGGGTCTCGAAGCAGAACAGAGTCTGGGGCGCGCCAAATCCTCGGAACGCACAGGTGGGGAAGGTATTGGTGCCGATGCCCTCACCCTTGAGATAGGTGTTGGGGATAGTGTACACACCGTTGGCATGGAACACGCCCCGCTGCAGCACCACGAAGGAAGAGGAGAGGTACGCGCCGCAGTTGTAGTAGATATGGCCCTCGGTGCCGATGATCTCGCCGTTTTTCACAGCGGTCTTGTAGATACACTTGGAGGGATGGCGCTTCACACTGAACTGGGTATCCTCCTCCCGGTCGAAAACCATCTTGATGGGCTTACGGATCTTGTTTTCCGCAATGAGCAGCGCTCCGCAGAGCACATCCGGGAAATGCTCCTTGCCGCCGAAGGCACCGCCGGTGGTGCACTGGCGAATGATGATGTCGTCATAGGGAATGTCCAGCAGACCGGCAATGGACTTGCGGATGTAGAACGGGCACTGCGCCGAAGCGTAGAACACGAACTTCCCGTCCTCATAGTCGGCAATGGCGCTGTTGGTCTCCAGGTGGACATGCTCCTGGTAAGGGGTGGTCAGGGTCTCTTCAAAGATCTCGTCCGCCTCAGCGAAAACCTCCTCCATGGGCCTGCCCTTCTGGCAGAACAGCTCGCACATGACATTGCTGCCCTTCTCCGGGAACATGGGGCCTCCCACGCTGCTGATGCCCTCATCGATGGTCACGGCAGGGGTCTGCTCGGTATAGTCGATCTTGATCTGATCTCGCAGATCCTTCAGGACAGTCCGGTCGGGGCCCACCACCAGGCCGATGGTCTCACCCACATACAGCACATAATCCTCAGCAAAGCAGCGCCAGTCCTTCAGGATCATCCACAGCTCGTTCTTCCCCTGGGCGGGAATATCCTTGGCGGAAATAAAATAATAGCCCTCGGGCATTTCCGGCAGGTGGATGGCGTCGATGGTGCCTCTGGGGACCGTGGAGCGGACCATGTAGGCATACTGCATATCCGGCAGGGTCATGTCGCAGACATAGGTTGCCTCGCCCCGGGCTTTTTCAATGGCATCCACGCGGATGACCTTGTCGCCGATTTTCGTTGCTGGCATTGTATAGCCTCCCTTATGCATTTTTTATAAAAGGATATATTATTTACATATTACCATCATGCATTGTAACATAAAAAACGCCTTTTGAAAAGGGACACCGTGATTCTATTTTGCAAATAATGATACATTCCGTTGACAGGAAAGAAGAAATTTGGGTATACTACGGAAAAGGAGTGTTGCCTATGAAAATCGGATGTGTTTTAATGGCCGCGGGCTTTGGCCACCGCTTTGGCGGAAACAAGCTGACGGTGGAGCTGGGGTGCGGGGAAACGCTGATAGACCGCGCCCTTTCCACTATTCCCGCAGATAAGCTGGACCGGGTGGTGGTAGTGACCCAGTACCCCCAGGTGGCGGCACCGGCGGAAAAATACGGCTTCACATCCCTGCACAATCCCCACCCGGAGCGGGGACAGAGCGAGTCTATACGCATTGGTCTGGCGGCCCTGGAGGACTGCGATGCGGTGCTTTTTCTGGTAGCGGACCAACCCAAGCTGCAAAAGGAGACGGTGTCTCGGCTTCTGGACTTTGCTGCCGCCCACCCGGACCGTATCGTGGGCCTGGGCCATAACGGTCGTCGGGGAAACCCCTGCCTCTTCCCTGCCCGCTTCTTTCCGGAGCTGATGGCCCTCACCGGTGACTGCGGCGGCCGCTCGGTGATCCTGGCCCATGAAGACGATCTGCTGCTCCTGGAGGTCCCCTCCTCCCAGCTCATCGACATCGACACCCCGGAGCAGCTGGAGAAGCTGTGATAAAGCGCAAAAAACCTGTCATTTCGAGGGAGAATACGGACTCTCACGGTCGTTTCGCTCCCTCGGAATGACAGGATTCATTTGTTAACAGAAAAGCCTCGCAGAGTTTGCCGCCCGCAGGCGGCAGGCTGCAAGCCTTTTGGCAGAAAATTCCGCAGGAATTTTCGCCAGTCTTAAAAAGGACGGTCCCTCTCGGAACCGTCCTTTCAATTTGTATTATAGCAAGAATTACTTACCCATGTTCATCTGGGCAGCGACCTCAGCGGCGAAGTCCTCCTGCTTCTTCTCGATGCCCTCGCCGGTGGCGAAGCGCACAGCGTTCACAAACTTCACGGAGCCGCCCAGCTTCTTGGCTGCGTCGGCGATGTAGCCCTCTACGGAGCCGGTGAACAGGTCACCCCGGACGAACTCCTGCTGCAGCAGGCAGTTCTCCTGATAGAACTTGTTCATCTTGCCCATGACGATCTTTTCCTTGACCTGGGCGGGTTTGGAGGCCATCTTGGGATCCTGGTCCATGAGAGCCAGGGCCACCTTCTTCTCCTCGTCCAGCACCTCCTGGCTCACCTGGGACTTATCCCAGAAGCGGGGATTCAGGGCCGCGATCTGCATGGCAACATTCTTGCCGATCTCGGTGGCGTCGATGCCGCCCTCCACCGCCAGATTCACCAGCACGCCGATCTTGCCGCCGGCATGGACATAACCCACGGAGGTGTTGGTGTCCACACGGACAAAGCGGCGGATCTGCAGGTTCTCACCGATGGACATGACCTTCTCGGGCATAGTCTCGGCCACGGTCAGATCGGTGCCCGCATACTTGCAGTTCATCAGTGCATCCACATCGGCGGGATTGCACTCCAGAACGGTCTTGGCAATATCCTTCACGAAGGCCACGAAGGCGTCACTCTTGGCGCAGAAGTCGGTCTCGCAGTTCACCTCCACCAGGGCAGCAGCGCCGTTTTCCACGCACACATAGCTCATGCCCTCGGCAGCGATGCGACCAGCCTTCTTAGCGGCCTTGGCCAGGCCCTTCTCACGCAGGTACTCTACGGCCTTGTCCATATCGCCGTCAGTCTCCACCAGAGCCTTCTTGCAGTCCATCATGCCCACGCCGGTCATTTCACGCAGGTTCTTAACATCAGCAGCAGTAAAAGCCATTTTTATATCCTCCAGTTCAATGATTCATAAAATAAGGGGCAGGGACACGCCCTGCCCCGTTGGTTCAGCGGTAAAAGGAATCAGCTTATTCGGCGGCTTCCTCGGCGGGAGCGGCAG
>ERZ780167.2315-NODE-2315-length-15202-cov-26.266653_pt1 | contig 15202 bp, 7 predicted proteins | sample MGYA00510982_ERZ780167 | MGnify/ENA primary metagenome ERZ780167 (study PRJEB29588, sample SAMEA2146107) | human gut metagenome | biome: human gut; feature: human-associated habitat; material: faeces | place: Denmark | collected 2008/2010 ... | reverse complement strand
ATTTGCTCGTCATAATCTGACTTGCGAACTTCTGCTTACCTTCCACAAGCTGATAGAGGTATGCATCAAAGGTCTGCTCTGTTACATAGCGGTAAATATCTACCTGCGGATTTTCATTGCCCTGACGGACAATTCTACCGGAACGCTGCTCCAAATCTGAAGGTCGCCACGGACAATCCACGTCGTGAAGTGCGATAAGTTTGTCTTGCACATTTGTTCCTGCTCCCATCTTCTGAGTAGAGCCAAGAAGCACCCTGACTTCTCCCTTGCGGGTCTTTTGGAACAGTTCTTTTTTCTTCATATCCGTGTCGGCTTCGTGTATGAACTTCACTTCACTTTCAGGAATACCTCTCTCAATCAGCTTCTTTCTGATGTCGTTATAGACGGAAAATGTGCCATCATTCTTCGGCGTGGAAAGGTCACAAAACACAAGCTGTGCTGATTTCTTGTCGGCATTTTCTTTCCATATCCGATAGATGTTATCGACGCAGGCATTGATTTTACTGCCCTCAAAATCAGGCAGCATATCGTTTAGCATACGCTGGTCAAGAGCCAGTTTTCTTCCGTCATTCGTGATTTTCAGCATATTATCTACGCTTGAATCCACACCGCCGCCACGCACCTGCTCGGCTCTCTCTGCAAGGGAAGCAACCATTTCCTTCTGCATTTCCGACGGCTTTACTGCAATGTTATGGTACTTTGCTTCCGGTACTGGCAGGTTCAACATATCTGCTGTTTTAATGTCCGCTATCTCCTTGAACATCGCCATTAGTTCAGGCAAGTTATAGAATTTTGCGAACCTTGTCTTTGCTCTGTATCCTGTTCCTTCCGGTGTAAGTTCCACTGCCGTAATGGTTTCTCCGAAAGTGGAAGCCCAGGCGTCAAAGTGCTGCAACCCATTTTTCACAAGCGTGTTGTACTGCAAATATCGCTGTATCGTATAGAGTTCCACCATACTGTTTGAGATAGGTGTACCCGTTGCGAATACGGTTCCTCGTCCTCCGGTAATCTCGTCAAGGTAACGACACTTCATAAAGAGGTCGGAAGATTTCTGTGCTTCCGTCTGTGCGATACCGCCCACATTACGCATTTTTGTATAAAGATAAAGGTTCTTGTAATAATGGCTTTCATCAACAAAAAGCCTGTCTACACCAAGTTCCTCAAAGGTTACAACATCATCTTTTTTCGTCTGGTCATTGAGTTTATCAAGTTTCTGCTTGATAGATTTCTTTGACTTTTCAAGCTGCTTTATGGAGAAGTTTTCCCCTCGGTTTCGCTTGAGTTCTGCAATTCCTCCCGTTATCTCCTCAAGCTGCTGTTCTAAGATTGCCCTCTGTCTTTCAATGGACATCGGGATTTTCTCAAACTGTGAATGTCCGATGATAACTGCGTCATAATCTCCGGTTGCAATCCTGCCGCAGAACTTTTTACGGTTCTTGGTTTCAAAATCTTTCTTTGTTGCGACAAGGATATTCGCCGCCGGATAGAGCTGCAAATACTCAGCCGCCCATTGTTCGGTCAAGTGATTTGGTACAACAAACAGTGACTTATTACAAAGTCCAAGCCTTTTCGACTCCTGTGCTGCCGCTACCATTTCAAAAGTTTTTCCTGCTCCGACTGCGTGTGCAAGAAGCGTATTTCCTCCGTAAAGAATATGGGCAACCGCATTTTTCTGATGTTCCCTGAGTTCAATTTCAGGGTTCATACCATTGAAGATGATATGACTTCCATCATACTCACGAGGTCTGACGCTATTGAATTTCTCATTGTAGGATTTGCAAAGCCTTTCCCTTCGTTCAGGGTCAGACCATATCCAGTCCTGAAATTCCTGCTTAATCATTTCCTGCTTCGACTGAGCAATCGCTGTTTCCTTTTTGTTCAGGACAGCCTTCTTCTTTCCCTCATCATCTTCGATATAATCAAAGATACGCACATCTTTTAAGTTCAGCGTTTCCTCGATAATCTTATAGGCATTGATGCGGGAAGTTCCGTAAGTGTTATATGCCCTTACATTTCCTTTGTCATAGGATTTGCCCTCAATATTCCACTCACTCGTAAATGGGGAGAAGTGAACTTTGATATTCCACTGTGCATAGCGTGGTGTTTCAAGCAAATGAAAGATAAACTCCTGCACATCGTCCGGTGGCAGCCAAGTTGCACCAAGTCGCACGGAAATTTCACTTGCAGTCAGGTCTTTCGGCTGCACCTTTTGAAGTGCTTCTACATTGACCTTATAATCTTCCGGATAGAGTTCTGCCGAGTTCTTTGCAATCCTCAGCTTTTCCCTGACATTACCCGAAAGGTATTCATCAGCCATCAGATACTTCGGTTCGTAAGAATTTCCATACTCATAAAGCGGGTTTAGGAAGATAACACCCTTTAAGTCCTCAAAGATTTCATTCTCCGATTTACCGGAAAGCTCCATCATATAGTCCATATCAATCGTGGCTTTTTCTCCAAGAGATACCGCCAACGCTTCGCTTGCCGTATCAACAGAAGTAACCGGAGTATGCGGCTTAATTGTCCTCTTAGAAAACATATCAGCCTTACGTTCCAGTTCTCCGTCCTCTCCGATTATCTCCAATGCGGAAAGCAAAGAGAATGAACTGTCCTGCGAAAAAGCAGAGGTATTTGCACGGCTGTTAATGAGTCCGTACTTACCTGAAAAGGTATCATAAAGTCTGTTTAATCGCTCCTGCTCCGCTTTGATTTCGCTGTCAGGGTAATCTTCTGTCTGCAATTCAATCAGCGTTCTGACGGAATTTCTAATAGCAATCATACCCTTAATTCGGTTCTCTGCGGTTGCCGACACTTCCACCGGAGTCATACGGGAATTTTCACGATAGTAGATTTTATCGTCTACCACCGTATAGGAAAAGTTTCTCACTGTCGGGTCTGCCGGAATAGAATTATCTTCCTCCTCCAGTTCTTCCTCAGTTTCATATTCCGTGATTTCTCCGTGAATGTTTGCTACTGCTTCATCAAGCTGTGCTGCAAGGTCTGCATTTTCATACGGCACACAAGTTGCTTCCATACCGAAACGCCCCGATACCATTTTCATTTCTCCAAGTATCATTTCGGGGTGCTGCACAAAATAAGAGTTCATCTTAATTCCGTTCTCATCGGTATCAAGATGAACCCAATCCGGCTCAATATCTATCAGTCTGTCACGCTTTTGTAGGATAAGAATATCCGAAACGACTTCCGTTCCTGCATTACCCTTAAAGGTATTATTCGGCAATCGGATTGCTCCAAGAAGCTCTGCTCTCTGTGCAATATACTTTCGTACTGCTAAAGTTTCCTTATCCATTGTGCCTTTGCTCGTTACAAGAGCCATCACACCGCCGGGTCTTAACTTATCAAGGGACTTGGCAAAAAAGTAATCGTGTATCAGGAACTTATGCTTGTCGTATCTTTTATCCGATACCTTAAAATCTCCAAAAGGCACATTACCAACCACTCCATCAAAGAAGCTGTCCGGCAGATTTGTTTCTTCAAATCCTTGTGCCGCAATGGTTGTTTTCTGGTAAAGCTGCTGTGCAATCCCTGCGGAAATCGTATCAAGTTCCACACCGTAAATCTTACTGTCCTGCATTGCGTCCGGCAGCATACCGATGAAATTACCAATACCGCAGGACGGCTCTAACAAATTGCCCTCCTTAAAGCCCATTTGCTCCATTGCCTTATAAATGGCTGTGATAACTTCGGGCGGCGTGTAGAACGCAGTCAATGTGCTTTCTCTTGCCGAAGCGTATTCCTCTGGTGTTAATACCGAAGAAAGTTCCAGATATTCAGTTGCCCACGCTGAATTATTTTCATCAAAGGCTTCTGAAAGTCCACCCCAACCGACATACTTTGATAAGATAATCTGTTCTTCAGGCGTGGCAAATCTGTTTTCTTCCTGACATTTTTTGAGAAGCTGTATCGCCATAATATTTCTGCGGAAGCGTTCCTTTTTACCTACCGTTTCAACCTCATTTTCTCTGAGATTAAAGGTATGACGGTCTGCCATAGGCACATCAGGGTGCAGGTCAAAGCCTTTGACCTTTTTCTTCTGCTCCCAAGCCGGAACTACCGGCTCAGGCTCTTTATCATAACCGTTTCCTATGCGATACCCCTGACGATGCATCTCATCATAGCTGTCAAAGCCTGACTGTGAAGCTACTATCTCTCGATAATCCTCAATCGGCATACTGCCCATATTGGTCTGAACTTCTTCCGCTTCATTTCTTTCTTCAGCAGGTTCTTCCTTCACAATCAAATGCTCATTCATCGGGTTCTCTCGCACTTTTCTGTCAAACTCTGTGCGTGAAAATTCCTTATTGAACAGTGGCATATCATAGTCATAGAGCATTACTCTCTCATCATCAACAGATAAGATTTCATACTCAGAAGCACCGATATACACCTTATCGCCAAGATGATATTCATACTGCACATCTTGCGGCTGTTCTGCTTCTTCAGGTTCTTTTTCGGTTGGTTCAACCTCTTGTTCCGGCGGTGCATTAGAGAGTATCTCACGATTTCTTTTCGTTTCCGCAATTTTGGTTCTGCGTTCCTCTTGGCTTTCAAGCCATCGAGGATAGTGTTCTTTTTCCTTTGGATTTAAGTATCTGTCCATTCGGATAAGTTCCCCGATACGCTTCTCCACCTGCGACCACGAAAGTGTAATATGTGGATTTTCTTTACCGATACCTTTCGTAATCGTAATACCTTTTCCGTCGTGGCTCTCATCAATTCCCGCTCCGATTATGACGGGATAAGAGCCTCCCCAACCGTACTCATTTTTCAAAAAGTCTGCATTCTCTTTTGCAGAAAGGCTTTTTTCAAACTGTTCATAGATACGCATTTTACCCTCAGAAAATCCGCTTCCATTCGTAAGAACAGCGTCGATAATCTCCTGAGAAAAAGTAAAGGCAGAGGGTTTCTTTTCCTCTGCCTGACCTTCTAATATGAATGTCATCTGACCGTCCATTGACGGTAATGGTTTTATGCTGTCACTTAATTCTCCCAGTAATCGCATAGCTTCAAAATGTCGGGCAATAACAGCCCAATCATAATAGCTCTGTGCGGTTCTGCTGTCATATTTGCCCTCCCACAAATGCAGAACATTTTCAAAGGTCTTATATCCTACTGTCCTGCCGTCCTCTAGGGTAAGCTCTGTATAATCATTATTGAAAATGCTCTTTATATACTCTGTGCGGTCTTTGTTATCAAGATTGCGTTCATAATAATCTTTGATTTCTTCCAGACTTGCTGACAAATGTGGTGTCGTTCTGAGAATTTCATTGATTACCTCATCACGCCCAAAGAACGGAAGGTTTTTGTCCTCGTGAGTTCTATCGTAATACTCTAAACGAATATCACTTCCGCTTTCACGATTTCCTGTGCCGAGCTGCGAAGAGCGTTCATCAGACGAACCCATTTCATCATATCCTCTGCTTTCATCTGTTCGGTCACTCCCTCTTTCTGTGCCATCTGGCTCAGGATTGTTTCTTCCATCTTGCTGGCTCTCTGTTCCACTTCCGCCAAGTGCTGTGTCAGTTCGCCCCTCGTCAGGAGATTGTAGTAAAGGACTCTGTGATGTTCCTTCAGAAACTTTCTCCTCATCTGAGCGTATCTGCCCAAAGTCACTTCCGGCTGCTGTGGAAGTTTCAGGTTCGGAAGGCTGTAATCGCCCACCATTGTGTAGGTCAGTTCGTTCATTGTCCAAACTCCTTTCGTCGTTATTTTCAACCTTATTGTATTCATTTCTGTCCTGACCGACAATTATGCGATTTTGACGGTTAAGTGCGGTAATTGTTTTAGATACTTCCGTCAATCCCATTTCTGCAATATCACTGGTAGCAAAGCCAAGTGCATTGAGTGTTTCCTGCGTATTGAAGTTGGTAACATCTCTGAAATCATCAAGTTCAAAGTAACCGTCTGTATCAACACCAAGCCTTGACATCATCATATATGCCACACTGTTTGCTACGACATTTTTATAAATGGAAGCCACAATATCATTGTCCACTTCCTCAAGGAAACTGCCTTCGGTTGCATAGTAAAGGTCTTGCAGATAATCAGGGATATTATCCTCTGCCGCATTTCTTGCTGCTCCCATAATCGCTTCGGCAAGACTGCTCTTATTCTCAATCTCTCCGAAAGTGCTTTCCAATGTTTCAATCACATCTGCTTCGTATTCCTGACGCATATCCCAAATCGGAACTGTTCTTGAATATCTGCTTTCGTGGGTATCTGAAATATCAAAGTAATGTGTCAGTCTTTGCCTTGTACGGTTTTCATCAGCAAAAACAGCAATACCTCTTGCACCTCGGTTGACCCATCTGCCGAAAATTCTATTCCACTGTTCTATCTCAAGAACTGCTGTTGCGTCAGGTCGCTGTGCATATACAAGAAGCTGTTCGTCATAGCGTAACTTATAATTTCGGCAAGCCGAAGCCAAGAATGCCTGCCAGTTCTGAGGATTTGATACAACCGTTTTGCAGGTGCGGTTGTAAAGCTCAGAAATAAGGTCATATTTTCGTGCCATTACCCTTGCACCTCCTTATCGTTTCTTATCTCTGCTCCTGCATAGCAGGCTCTTTCTTCTCATTGTTACCTTTATTTTTTACTGCTTCATCAGAACCTCCGCCCAAATACGAAAAGAGTTTACCGGACTTTGTATTCTTCTGAAGCTCCATAATCACACCCATATCAGGAATCGTGATATTCGGGATTTTCAGGATTGCTTCCATATCAAGCTGCTGCAACTTTTTCTCCGTATCACAACCGGAGTCAAAGAGTTTATTCAGCACCTTGACCTTATTCTGAAAAGTTGCTTTGTCTTTCACGAAAATACCTCCTTAGCTAATGTTGATTACAATAGAAATACTGCCGCTCTGTTCTTCTTTCTGCGGATTACGTGAATACTCAGGAAAAAGGGACTGTACTCTCTGCCTTGCCCTGCGTATGGTTTCAAAACAAGGAAGTCCGTATGCTCGGTAATTAAATACAATATCCTCAAGCGGAAGATTTCCGGCAGGTATATATCCGTATTGGTTGTAATAATGCAGAATGAGAAGCATATCATCATACCTCGACATCGGGCATTCCTTTAAGATTTCAAGCACTCGGCTCTCCACCGTTTTCTGTTGTTTCATAATGTTCCTCCAAAAAATTAAAGGGACAGAGTTTTTACGCTCTGCCCCGACTGGTTAATGTTCGCTTGTTACTTACTTCTTACGGTTTTTAACCTGAAGAAAGATAAAGCCGCCGACAATAACGGCGACTAATGCGATAGCGATAATTGTCTTTGCTTCCATTACTCGTTACTCTCCTTTTTCTTCTTTTTGTGTGCAACAACAGAAGTTACAGCGATACCGACAGCAGAAAGTCCGGCAAGGACATACCAAAGTTTCATATTGGTATCATCTCCTGTTTTCGGCGTATCTCTTAACTCATTGTGCATTTTTACAACGGCTGTTTCATCAAGTTTGATAGTAACATTCTGGTCGGCAGGTGTGATATATGCGGCAGAGGCATTGTTTGCCACTTCGGATACGGTATATTCGCCAATACGAAGTCCCTCAATCACAATTTCGCCGTTCTTATCTGTTTCAAATGTCATATCATAACCGTTTGCTCCGGTTACTCTGAACGCAAAACCTTTGACCTTACCGTCTGAAGATGTCTTGACGATTTTCAGTGTTCCACGCATAGCTTCATTGATAAATCCAACTCCAGCCTTATTCTCAACGGAATAAGTTGTTTCGTCTTTCTCAATGAAAACAGAGTATTCTCCCTTATCAAGCAGGAAGCCCTCCGGTGCTTTTGTTTCACGGACAATATATTTTCCGTAAAGCAGCTCTTTCATCTCATAAATTCCGGTTTCGGTTTCTTCAAGATTTCCGATAAGTTCATCGCCATCATCAATCTTTCCGTTCTCATTGGTGTCCTTATATACCTCAAAGGTTGCACCCGTAAGCTTGTTATCCGGATATTCAGCGTCCACCTTCGTGAGTCTGATATTGCCGTGAACATACTCATTGACAATCTCAATTTCAACTACCTGCTCGGCTTTGCTGATATTGACCTCATACGCTTTTTCATCAAGAACAAATCCCTTTGGCTGCTCGATTTCTCTTACAATCCATTTGCCATAAGGAACTTTTGCAAAAGAAAAACTACCGTCTTTTGCAGAGGTAGTCGTCATAAGTGCAGTATCCTTTGTAAATTCTGTTTCTTCGGCTTTGAAGATACCGATAACAGCACCCTCAAGTGCTTCTCCATTCTCGTCAATCTTCTTACCTGATACAGAACCATAGATAAGTTCATTCTTGATTTCTTTTCCGTCATTCACTTTGATTTCAACCGTTGCGGTATCCTGACCTGCGTATTCAAATACAACCGGATACTTCGTATCAGAGAGAATATAATGCTCATCGGTTGCAATCTCCTTGACATAGTATTTGCCAAACGGAAGGTCTGACTTCATAACAGCAGTTCCATTTTCATTTACGCTGACAATCTCAATCAGTCCATCAGCCGGAATAACTGTACCGCTTGCAGATACAATATCTTCTGCGGCATAAAGACCAAAGCTGATGTTTTTGATTTCTCCGTTGTCGCCAATACCAAATGTCTTGTCCTTTTCAATGGCTTTTGCAAGGCTTACCTGCACTTTCTGTCTTTCGTTATAGAACGATGTGGAAGTTTCGGTAACAGAGATATTCTGACCTGCGTAAGTAAGCTCAACCGTATGTGTTTCGCCACTAATTACCATTCCATAAGGTGCGGTAATTTCCTTGACCTCGTATTTTCCGAGATAAAGTTCTTTGCTCTTCACAAATCCATCGGAGCTTGTTGTGATAGTATCTACCACTTCGCCCTTTGAATAGCGGAGTGTACCGTCCGGTGTACTAATATCTTCCGCAGCACGGACTTCATAAACTGCACCCTCAAGTCCTGCCACTTCATAAACAGGCTGATAGATAACATCACTGTCCTCAGAACCACTTACATTGACACCACTAAATACTTCTCCGGTCTTTTCAACCGTGATAGTACCTTTCTGTGCCATATTCGGTTTATTGACTTTCACAACAGTTACGCCGCCTTCCTCTGTGGAATTTTCTTCGGTAATATCAAAATATACCGGAGTATCATCAAGTACATATCCGTATGGAGCTTGTACCTCTACGATAGAATATCCCTTGCCGTAATCCAGTTTCTCAGGTGTGACAAGAGAACCATTTGCGTCGGTATAGAACACATCAATCGTGGTCGGTGTCGGATAAGTAAAGGTCATTTTGACCTGATTACCCTGCGGGTCGTAAATCTTAAATCCTGCTCCTGCATACGGAATACTCTTTCCGCTTTCTGCGTCCACCTTGACTACATTGACAAAGCTCTCGAAGTTACGGTTATTGATGAGATAACGATAAGTCTGTGCGTTCTGTGAAATGAACACATCAAAATCATCCATCATCTCTCTGCCTTCCCAACCGGAAGTCTGGTGTACGGTATAAATACCATACGGCATATCTTTTGTCTGACCGAAGCCATTTTCATCGCAAACGATAGTATCTCTCTCGTCTTTATTGGCTGCGTCATAGCTTCCGGCAGATTTCAAATAAATCTCAAAGGAAGCACCCTTTTCAGGTGTTTCAATCTTTGTTTCTCCGTCATCGGTATGTTTGATGATAGCCACATTGCCTTTGATTACCTGCTCGGTTACATCATTGGAAGTAAGGTTGTGTTCCACCTCATAAAGTTTCGGGTCTGCACCTACTTCATGGATAGTCTTATCAAGCAAATATCCCTCTGACGGTGTAATTTCTCGGATTGTCCAGTCGGTATCACAAACATATTCTTTGGTAGTGAACTGACCGTTTTCATCAGTAACATACTTATCTATAAGCGTTTCTCCCTTATAGATACCGTAAACTGCTCCCGAAAGTTTGGCATTGCCCTGTGCTTCGCCTTTCTCAGCGTCGCTCTTTGTTACTGTTACAGTAAATTTCTTCAAAATGTTATTGAAGTTTCTTGTGGTTACTTCTTTCCACTTCACTGGTGCAGTCTGATTTTTTGGCACAACATAACGGATAGCTGTGTCCACTTCCTCAAGAGTATATGGTTCAGAACCACTGATAAGCACATCTTTGAAAGTTGCCACACCGTCTTTGTCCGTAACTGCATACTGGTCAACAGCATCACCGGAAAGAGAAGTACCGAAAAGATGGAACTTCACACCTTCAACAAGGTTATCTTCTGAGGACTTCACTACCTGAAGGTCGCCACGCTTCAATTTGTTATTGAAATTGACCTTTGCAACCTGTCCTGCTACAACAGTAACTCTATGCGTTTCCTGCGGCTCGTACTTATCGTATGCCTGCTCGGTTACGGTATAGATACCCGGCATAAGGTTATCAATCTGGAACTTACCGCCATTGGCTGTTGTAACCGTCTGATTGATACCGTTTCCGGTAATCGTGAAGTTAATACCGTCAACCTTGCCGTCCTCACTGGTCTTTACAATCTGACAAGAACCATAGCTGACTTTCATCTTCACATAACCGTTGATACTGTCGCTTACTTCCTGAGCATAGCTGACAACATCCTGCACACTGGAGTTCTGACCGTGTTTGCCCTCTGACCATACAACCACACCTCTGCGGACTGCATTTTTCTTGGTTGCGGTAATCGTAAATTCCTTACTCGGTGCAGTATCCATAGAAACAGTAAGTTTGTTACCATTCACTGAAAAGCTCACTCCACTGATACTTGCCTTGAAATTATATTTGGACAGCACATTATTGGAGTCTGTCAGAGTAGTTGTGTACTTACTTCCGTTCCACTCAAGTTCTATTGTCTTTGCCGAACCGGATGATTTATTACAAAAGCTCGGTATGGTCGCATGGTTCTGTACACTCTGCACCATACTGTTGTAATAACTGAAAATCTTATTGCGAAGCGGATGCTTTGCATTGATGACATCTTTCACATTGCTGCAACCACTGGCTGCTACATGATTGAAGTTCACATCACGCTCTCCGATAACAGTTTCCCAGATAAGAAGCTGTGTGGCATAAGCCTGTGCAATGCTGTTTGCTGCCGCTTCATTCTGTGACCTCCAAGATGTCGAGATTGTCCCACGATAGCCATACTGTAAAATACGACCAACGAAAAGACGGATTTCATCTCCGGAAATAACCCCGTTGGATGCAAGGTTATTAAAATAATTTTCGTCATACTTATTCATTGTCTGACCGACCTTGAGCGAAATTCCCGGCTCAATACAATAAGCAACATTGCCTGAGTATGAGCCAATAGCCTTAAGATTGGTAAAATTGGAACGTCCGGTATGCCAACCATTTTTCAAGGTCAAATTGCTGTGTCCCCATACCCCATCGTAATTAGCATCACCATCACGAGGGAAATCGACCATATAAACATCGGCTTTTTCTCCCGAAGCAGCATATGCTGTTGTCGAGCCAATGCCTGCAAAAGTGGTCACACACATAAGGGTCGCCAAGAAAAGCGACGTGACTCTTTTGAATTTTGACTTTATCATTGCGTTTCCTCCTGTAAAAATTGAAAAACACACCGTATCTCTACGATGTGCCTTTGTGGATTTTCTTTTACGACAAGATTTACCTGCCGAAAAACAAATGCGGATTTTTCGTTAATTTTTCATTTTACCATACACCTCCAGTCCGTTCATACTGTGCGATTGCCCCTTAGAGATAGACATATACTTTGAGATAGTTATATTCAAGTGAGATAATATATATCATTTTCGGTAGGTAGAAGTATAACTAAGGGGTTAGAGTGTGAGAAAGGGGAACTGTAAAACAGGCTATCTGCTGTCACGCTCTGCACGATTACGCAAGAACTTGTTGTAATGCTCCAATGCCTTGCAGACAAAATCCTCCGTCTGACTGACGGGAATGTTTTTCGGGATAAGCTGTCTTACTCTGTCGCCCCTCAACACGATTTTTTCCTTTTGGTTCGGCTTTTCCTCAGACATAACAGCGTGGATTGCTTCTGTTGTAAGGTTGCCCTCGTTGAATAACTTTCGCATACGGATTGTCTGGTCGTGTGACGGGGTTGCGTCATTCAGGTCGATTTCGTCAACCACATCACGCTGGCAATCTTCATCAAGGTAAGAAAGTTCTACGGCAGGACGCATTTTAATACGCCCCTCATCAACAAATTCAAGCAGCTCGGGAACAAGGTTTGTCAGGCGGACATAACGGTGTATCTGATTTCTACTTTCGCCACATTCCTCGCTCATTAAATCAAGACTTTGCTTTCCTCGTAAATCAATCCCCACTGGGGATGCATTTTCTTTGCTCGGTCTGCCTGCTTGCCTTTTCATTGCTTCCAAACGCATTTTATAGGCAAAGGCTTTTTCACTTGGCAATATCTCTGACCTCTGGAAATTACTCTCAACCATTAAAATGGTCGCTTCATCTCTGTTCAGGTCTACAATCTCACTTCTCAGGGTTTCAAATCCTGCCAGTTCACAAGCTCGCTTTCGTCTGTGTCCTGAAACAAGTTCATATCTGCCGTCCTCTTTCTGCCTTACCGTTGCCGGAGTAATAACCCCTCTTTCCTTAACACTCTCCACAAGCTGCATCATATCTTCATCGTCCCTGACCTTAAACGGGTGGTCGGGAAAATCATCAATCAGCTCCAATGGAATATCTCGGATTTTTGAAAGCTGTTCTTCATCTCGCTGTGCCTGCGTGGTAAATAAATCATCGAGCTTCGTGAGAGTGAAGTCGCTCTTTCTTCCTGCCATCGGCTAACACCTCCTTTGTAAATTCAGCGTATGCCTTAGACACTGTGCTGTTTGGCTCATAAGCATAAATGCTCTTGCCTTTGGAAGAAGTTTCAGCGGCTTTTACGGCAATCGGGATTTGTGTTCGATACATCCTTATCTGATTACCGAAGTTTGCCCTGAGTGCTTCCACCGTACTCTTTGCAAGGTTTGTTCGGCTATCCACCAAAGTAAGCAGCATACCGTCTATCTTAATATCCGGATTGATATACTTCTTTACTTTTGAAATGGTCTGCACAAGCTGTGTCATACCCTTTGCAGGCAAATACTGAGCCTGAACCGGAATGATAACACTGTCTGCCGCCGATAAAGCATTGAGCGTAACCATACCAAGTGAAGGCATACAGTCTATAATTACATAATCATATCTGTTCTTCACTTGACTCAGATAATTCTTGAGTGTAGTTTCTCTGCTCATTGCGTTTACAAGGTTAAATTCCATTGCTGAAAGCTCAAGGTTTGCCGGAACAAGGTCAACACCTTCTTCGTGGTGCAGGATACCAACCATAGGGTCTGTCATCGTTTCATTGATTACATCTGTGAGTTTCGTTGCAAGCGTGATACCCAAGCCGTCTGTATCCTGCCAACCAAGACAAGTCGTTAAATCGCCCTGCGGGTCTGCGTCTATGAGCAATACTTTCTTGCCCTGCATTGCAAGCCCGACTCCAAGATTAACTGTTGTGGTGGTTTTTCCGACTCCGCCTTTCTGGTTACATACGGAAATCGTTTTGCAGTTTGACACTTCTTTTTGCCCTCCTTTCTGAAAATTCATAGCCACCGCATTATGGCTATGTACCTGACCGACTCATTTCCTAATCGGTCATAGCAATATTTGTTCTCAACACCCCTTGCCAAGCAAAATGCTTATGGGAAGTCACTAAGGAACAGACTGCTTATCTGTATCATAGGATTCTAACCTCTGCCGGGTACTCCGCCAGCTCCGTAGAGAAGTATCATTATCATTCTGACTGTCATCGCCATATCAGGAGCAACCTGATACTCATAACCGGAGTTCTCGCTATTCTGAAATACAGAAATCACGGCGTACCTGCTAAAGTGGCTATCATCAGAAATAAAGTCTTAGTGAATGACTTATTCAATTTTCAAGCGAAAAGGCTTCCGTTTTTGCTATCCGGAATGAACCCCTTCACTCATTTGGACAAAGGGGTATGAAATGCACACCCAAAATCTCCGCTTTTCCAAAAATATTTCAAAAAAATTTTTGGAAATTAAAAAAGCCGCCTGCTCCGGTTAGGAAACAGACGGCAAAACACGTTCTAAATGTATTCAATTTTCAATTTCTTTTTCTTTGCTTCAAGCACTTTGCAGAGGACATCATCTACTGCATCGGTGTATCGTCCCTGAGCTGCTAAATTGTTCTTCAGTTCAATGAGCGATTGTATCACTCGGCTTCGTTCTTCTTCATTTAAGTATAGATGATAGGTTTTCTCTCTCATTGGCTGTCCCTCCATCTTTCAAATGTATTTTTGATTATCTCCACATCTTCCTCTGTATCAGAAGAAATAAATATATGTACGCTCTGAAAAGCTTTCTTTAAATTATTGGCATAATCCAGTTCTGTGCCTTTCATCGGCAGTTTAATCAGCCTTATTCCTCTTTGCTTACACATATACGCTTTCATTATTTCTATATTCTCGTCAGCACTTCCCGACTCAATAGCCAACTTTTCTGAAGGTATGTATGTTTCAAGCGGAACTCCAAGCAATCGGTCAGAACCAAGTTCTGCTTTCAAGCCTTTCTTATTAGAATAATAGCTGACAGCCAAAGCAGGAAATAGAGATAAATATTCTTGCTCACAAATTCGGCAGCCTTTATTCAATATCGTCCTTTCATTTATCTTCATACTCCATGAATGACCGTGCCTGCATTTCCACCATGCTCTCTTTGCTGAAGTTCGTGATACCTCTGTCGGCTTCCATTTATTCTGTTCATAATCCCATTCACTGAGAAGCTGACTGTCCGTTGTCGCCAAATCATTATATCCGGCAAGGACTTCTCTCTCTGCACAAACGGGGCATACCGTACCTTTCACACGGGCATTGACAACGGATTTCCACTCATTACCGCATTTTCTGCACTTCCACCAGACGTTTTTCCTCGACTTTGCATTTACTTCATCAGGTTTCAAAGGCAAGTTCTTCTCCGACCACTCCGAAGCAATTTCAGGGTGTGTTGTCTGCAAATCGTTAAACCCTTTCGAGAATATGTACCCACTGCAATACGGGCATTTACTCCCACCGGAACGGGTAGAAATAAGGGTGTTCCACTCTCTGCCGCAATCCTTACACTTCCACCACGCCTTACGATTGGCAAAGACCGTAACCTGAGTTGGAAGTAACGGATAATTTCTGT
>ERZ780167.2278-NODE-2278-length-15365-cov-5.191444_pt1 | contig 15365 bp, 10 predicted proteins | sample MGYA00510982_ERZ780167 | MGnify/ENA primary metagenome ERZ780167 (study PRJEB29588, sample SAMEA2146107) | human gut metagenome | biome: human gut; feature: human-associated habitat; material: faeces | place: Denmark | collected 2008/2010 ... | reverse complement strand
GGCGGCCACAGCCTTGACCCACATACCGCTGCGGCCAAACAGCGTCTCGCCGATGATGAGGGACGCCAGGCCGATGACGACCATGCCGGTACCGAGGTTGATATCCGCCGAGCGCTGGTACTGGGCCAGCACCGCGCCGGACAGGGCGGTCATGGCGTTGGAGATGCAGAGGCCTACCGTGATGGTGAACGCCGTGTTGATGGAGGATGCGCGGACCATGTCCGGGTTGTCGCCGGTCGCACGGATGGACAGGCCCATCCGAGTGCCGAGGAACAGGATGAGCAGCACGCAGACCACAACTGTGACAAGGGCCGCCACCAGCAACTTATAGGGTGCATTCTCGCCGAGGATGCTCTGCGCCACGGTGAAGATCGTGGTTGTTTTCAACATAGGTACGTTGGAAGAAAACCCCATGACCGCCAGGTTGACGGTGTACAGCCCTGTGTTGGTGATGATGCCCGCCAGAATGGACGGCACCGCCAGCCGCGTTTGCAGAAACGCCGTGATGAACCCGGCCGCCGCACCGGCCAGCAGCGCCAGCGGCAGACCCAGGAACGGATGGCCCGCCACCGCGGCGGTAGCCGAAACAGCGCAGCCCAGGGTGAATGCGCCGTCGGTGGTCATATCGGCGATGTTCAGCACGCGGAAGCTGAGGAACAGCGCCAGGGCAACCAGCGCGTAGATAAAGCCCAGCTCCAACGCGCTAAGCACAGTGGCAAGGGTGAACATAGGGTAACTTCCTCTCTAAAAGTAATGGTACAGTCTATTATACAACAATGTAGGGGCGGATTCCATATCCGCCCGCGGGACGCTGCGGCTGCGCAGGCATCCCGGGCGCATATAGAATACGCCCCTACGGTCTCTTCCCGGAGGGTTTATTCCGCCGTGGTCACTTCGACGACCTGACCGGCCAAATCGTTGAAGGCGCTGTAATCGATGCCCAGGGCGTCGGCGGTCTCGGTGTTGACGGTGATGATGCCGCCGTCCATGACGTGGTATTCAGGCACGGTGCCGGTCTCGAGGATATCGAGGGCCATGTCGGCGGTGTAGGTGCCAAGCTCGGTGTAGTTGACGCCGCAGGTGGCGAACGCGCCGGCCGTGACGAAGCTGTCCGCACCGGTATAGAATGGGATGCCGCCCTTGGTCAGTGTCTCGGAGACTGCGGCGGCAGCGGCCATGACGACGTTATCGGTCGGGGTAAAGACGGCGTCGACCTGGCCCACCATGCTGGACGCGGCGGTCATGATCTCATCGTTGGTGTTGCCTGTCTTTTCGACGTAGGCAATGCCCTTGGCATCGAGGTAAGCCTTGGCTTCGGCAATGGGGGTCGTGGAGTTGGCTTCAGAGTTGGAGTAGAGCAGGCCGACGGTCTGGATGTCAGGCTGGACGGCAAACATCATATCCATGATGGACTGGGTGTTCAGCGCGTCGGAAGTGCCGGTGACGTAGTCGATATCGGTCAGATCCGCGGCGGCGGGGTCAGAGATGGCGGCGTAGATGACCGGGGTCTTGGTGCTCTCAGCAGCGGTGGCCATGCACTGGGCAGCCAGCGTTGCAATGGGGATGATGGCGTCGTAGCCGTCAGAGACGACCTGGGTGCCGATCTGGTTCAGCGTCGTGGCGTCGTTCTGGCCGTTGAAGTCCTTGTACTCAATGGTGATGCCCTTCTCGGCGGCCTTGGCGTCCAGCTCGGCCTCGACGGCGGTGCGGATCTCGTCCAGGCTGGCGTGGTCGAGCTGCTGCACCACGGCGATCTTGTAGCTCTTGGCGTCGGTAGTGGCTTCAGCGGCGGTGCTCTCGGTGGAGACGGCGGCGTCGGAGGAAACGGCGGTGGAGGTGGTATCAGCGGTGGAACCACAGGCGGCCAGGCTGGTCATCATAGCGGCAGCGGACAGAACAGCAACGAACTTTTTCATGGCAAGCTCTCCTTTATTTGTAAAACAGGTAATGTTGTAGTTGCAGGGGCGGTCATTGACCGCCTGCGGGCGAATAGGTCTGCGGACTCATTTTACAAATTCAGGCTTGCCATCGCTCTTTCATCAGGTCTATCTTCATGTTTTCCTCTCCCCTCAAAGTTGAAAAACAAAACTGCCCTTGCACAGAATTTCTCCTGTGCAAGGGCAGATAAAACAAATCTGTGGTGCCACCTTGCTTGCCGTGCATAGTATAAAAACACGGCCACTCCGTAGGGAACCAACATTCCCCTGCTCTATAACGGGAGCACCCGGCGCTGGATACTGGGAGCAAGGCCCCTTTCCCCATGCCCTCCGCGAACCATTATGCTTACCCGCTCTGTATCCCCTTCCCAGCGTCGGGGACTCTCTGTGACTGCGCTGTGAGCTTTACTTTCGCTTCATTGGTTTAAAGCATTTATACCACAAGCCGGTGCGTTTGTCAACACCCTTTTGCAAATTTTCTTGCGGTGTTTATTCTGCCTGCGCTGTTTCCGGCGAAGCCATGTTGTTTTTATCGAGTACAAACAGTTTCTGTACCAACTCCCCCACCGGGGCACCGGCGTCCTTTAACAGGCATTGGCGGGTCAGGTAGGGGCTGTCCTCGCCGTCCAGCGCCAGCACCATATCCTTGCCGCGCAGCGCATCGCTGCCCAGGTATTCGGTCAGGCTGTCGGCGTCCCAGGCAGTCTCGGCGTCGTCGGGGGTAAAGTTCCCAGCGTTGCTCCATGTTCCGTAGATCGTGGCGATGGCGCAGACCTTGTCGTGGTCCTCGCCCTCATCATACTTCTGCTTGTCCAGCTGGGTCTGCAGTTCGGCGGCCAGGCTGCCCTCGGTCTGCACAGCGCTGGCTTCGTCGGTGAAGATTAGAATTGCATCATTCTTATAGGTTTTCAGCAGCTGTTTGGCGTCGTAGAGCGGCAGTTCGCTGTCGTCGGCCACGTTCAGCGTGCCCTGCATGGCGTAGTACAGGCGGGCTGCGGCGGCGTAACGGTCGCCGAAGAACCGCTCCATCTGGCGCGGGTAGCTGGCCATGGCGGACTTGAACCAATACACGGCGTCGGCGGTCGTGCCGCTGCGCAGAGCTTTTACCGCCTCGGCGATCTCGGTTTCGGGGTAGTTGTAGCTTGCGTTCGCCAGCACAGACAGCGCTTTGCCCACGGTGGCGCTGCGGGCGTCAGCCCCCAGGCCCGCCGCGTGGAACACGCCGGGGTAGCTGCGGTAGATGCCCTCCCACAGGGTGCGGGCACTGTCACGGTCGGCGGCGGGCAGCACAGCCAGGTAGCCGTCCAGGCTCTCTGTATTGCCGGTCTGCAGGTAGTTGTCCAACAGCACGCCGGCAGCCGCGCCATCGGGCACGGCCACGACCCGCACACCGGAAGTGTACAGCCGCTCGATCAGTGCGCCGCGCAGCTCGCTCCCGCGCAGGTTGTCGGTGTCGGCCACGTAGACGCGGTAGTCGTCCTTCCCGAAGTCCGACGCATCCAATGGGTAGGTCATGTCGAAGCGATGCAAGTTTTTGGCATTGTACTCCTCTACCGGGTCGGTCACGTCGGCAGTCTCCCGGGTGGCAATGACCAGCTCGCCCGCAGCCTCGGCGGCGGCGGTCTCCGGCGTGGCGGCAGCGACTTCCTCGGCGGTCTTATCGTTGTACAAAAAGTCCTGCAAGGCCTTGATGTTCACGACCCAGTCAGGGTCGTACATCAGGCGGTTGTCCATGCCGGTGCGGATGCCGTAGGTGCCTTGCAAAGGCATCGACATCTGCTGCACATCGCAGCCCAAAAAGCCCGGCAGCTGCACAAGCAGGGCGGCGATCTCGGACTTGGTAAAGTTCGTCTGGATCAGCGGCAGCACGGTGTTCAGCAGGCTGTCCAGCTCCACGACGCTGGCGTTTTTCACCTGGTCCAGCACAGCCTGGATGACGGTGCGCTGACGCTCGACGCGCTTCCAGTCGTTGTCGATCTTGCGCAGACGTGCGTATTGCAGCGCCGTGTAGCCGTCAAAGTGGTTGAGGCCCGGGTCAACGTGGTTGACAATAAGCATCGAGTTGGAGGGGACCTCCCAGTTCAGCGCCTTGGCCTCCTGTTCGGTGATGTCGATATCGACGCCGCCGACGGCATTCACGATCTGGACAAAGGAGTTGAAATTGACGCGAACATAGTGGTCGACCTGGACGTTGAAGCAGTCCTCGACGGTTTTCATCGTCAGCTTGGGGCCACCGTAGCGGAAGGTGTGGGTGATCCAGTCGTATTGGTCCTCGTAGCCATCCAGCAAAATCGGTACGCCGGTGCCGCGTTCGATGGAGACAAGGCGGATGATATGATCCTTGATGTCCAGCGAAACCAAAATCATGCTGTCAGCGCGGGCATCATCGCTGAACTCGGTCGTATCCTCGGTGCCGTCCAGCTGGTTCAGGTGGGTGAAGGCATCGGCATCGTTGACGGCCTCGGTGCGTTCGTCGGTACCAATGAGCAGGATGTTCAGCACGTTGTCGTCAGAGAAAGGGCTGCCCTCGGGCATCGTCATCTCTTTTTCGGTGTGGGCCAGGCCGGTGCCGTCCAGGTCCTGGTCCTCGCCCGCGTCAATATCGCCCATTTCCTCCACGCTGCCGTCGTTGTAGCGCAGCAGGTCGAGCTTGCCGTTGATGTACAGCCCGGCCACGGCCGCCAGCACCGCCACGACCGCTGCCGCAATTATGGCGATACGCCCGGCCCTCGGCAAGCGGCGCCAGAAGTTGGGCTTTGACTGTTCGGTGGTTTGTTCTTCTTTTTTGGTTTCTACTTCGTTCATAGTTGTTTACTTTCCCCTATGTAAAATACGCCGCCCTGCGGCACGAATATCACAACAATAATACAAAAATGCCGTCCCGGCAAATATGGTCAGGCCCAGCGCACGCCAGGTGAACCAACCGTGCTGGATGCTGTGGGTGCGCAGCACGATGAACCACGCCGGGGTCATCAGTGTGCAGAGCAGCAGCGGCAGCGCCCGGACAAGCTGCTGCTTATCCCGGATGCTTGCCACAAACAGCGCCGCCAGCAGCACAGCCACAAGGACCAGCGGCCAGAACAGGTGCTTTTCCGCCAGTGTTTCGTATACAAAACGTATTATATTACTCCATGTCAATTCCATGCCGTGCCAGCTGTCGGCGGCGGTGCGCACGCCCACCTGGTGCAGCGCGTCGGCAATGACGTTCTGCCCGGTCACAAGCCCGGCCAACACCCATTTGGACGCCCAGCACAGCAGATACCCGACGCCCCATGAAAGGCTTCCGCCCACCACAATGCCGCACTGGGGCACACCTGCCCGCAGCCGCTGCTGGGGCTGTAGCAGCCAGCAGACCAGCGGCAGGCCGAGCGTCAGGATCGGCGTGACGAGCAGGTCGCAGAAGGCCGTCACAACGCCCAAAACCAGCAAGGCCAGGCAGACGCTGTCACTGCGGCGGGGCTTGGCCAGCACCCAGACGCAGCCAGCATAGGCGGCGGCAAAGCAGGTGAAATACTGCACCTGATGCGGCACCCAGAACACCGTGACCAGCAGCTGGCTGACGACGAACCAGAAGGCCGCCCGCAGCCCGCAGCGGCGGCGCAGCAGCCACACCACCGCCGCAAACAGCGCCGCCAGCACCACATACTGCACGACCCGCACGCCGGTAATGGTCGTGACCAGCAGCAGCGGTCGCAGCCAAATGAGATACCCGTGCCAGTACCGCGCGTAGGAGAAGGGCTCCAGTTCCGGTGCGTCGGTGCGCTGCGCCCCGGCGGCCCAATCCTTTTCTATGTACCATTGCAGGTCGTCGGCCAGCGTCTCAAAGTTATCGACGTTGTAGGCCGTGTTCGTCATCATGGCTCTCAGCGGCGGGGCCTCATCGGCGGCAGCGGCCTCGGTCAGCATGATGGTGTCGGTATAATTGTCCATCTGGAACAGCTTGAAGCCGAAATATTCAGGGTACAGCCCCTCACCTGCGATGGTCTGCGCGGATTCGTAGACGTGGTCCCGCACCCGATCCCCAGGCAGGGCGTAGGCCGCCAGCAACAGCACAAACAGCGCCGCCAGCGTAACGGCAAACGCCGCCAGTGCCCGCAGGGGAAAGGGTAGTCTTTGTTGTTTCGTGTCCGCCATGGGGCACCTCTTTCCGATAAAAAATCTATTTTATTATAAAACAAAAGTCCCCCGGTTTCAACCGTGGGACTGTGAAAAAACTATGACACCATATCCGTCTGCCGGGATACGGACAGCACAATGCCCATTTCTCCCAGCAGCATCAGCAAGCTGGTACCGCCGGAGGAAAAAAACGGCAGGCTGATACCCGTATTCGGTATTGTGTTCGTTACGACCGCAATGTTCAAAATGGCCTGCAAAATGACCTGCACCACAAAGCCCACCGTCAGCAGCGCACCAAACTTATCCCGCGCCCGCACCGCAATGGACATACCGCGCAGCAGCAGCAGCAAAAACAGCGCTACCGCCAGTGCCGCGCCGAAAAAGCCCAACTCCTCGCACAGGATCGAGAAGATGAAATCGTTCTGCGGCTCGGGTACGTACAAATATTTCTGGCGGCTGTTGCCCAACCCCAGCCCGGCCAGCCCACCGGACGCGATGGCGTACAGGCTCTGGATCGTCTGGTGTCCCTCCCCCAGTGGGTCGGCGAAGGGATCCCGCCAGCTGGCCAGGCGGTCGGTGGCGTAGGGGACCAGCTCCGGCAGGGCCGCCACCGCCGCCGCGATGGCCGCCACGCCCAGGCCCCCTGCCAGTCCGAACCACTGCAGCCCGGTCCCACCCACAAACATGAGCACCGCGCCGATGGACAAAATCAGCAGCGTGCCGGATAGGTGCGGCTCCAACAGCATCAGCACCGTGACCGTGCCCAGAATCAGCGCGAAGGGCAGCACGCCGGTGGAGAAGGTTCTCATCCTGTCATGATTCAGCGATATGATGTGGGAAAACACCAGCACCACCGAGAATTTTGCGATCTCGCTGGGCTGCAAGGTACCCAGCCCCGGCAGCACGATCCACCGCTTGCAGCCGTTGTACTCCGGCATAAACAGCACTATCGTTAGCAAAACCAGCGACAGCCCCAGCATCGGCCAAATGTGGTAGTCCACTAGGCTGGCCGCGTACATGGCCGCCACGCCCAGCGCCGCAAACAACAGCTGCGGCCGGATGTAGGTGTAGGCGTCGCCGCGGCGGTACAGCGCCACCGCATATCCGGCCGAAAACAGCATGATCAGCCCATAACTGAGCAGTGCCAGCAATATAATCAGGAACGGCACATCGAACGTGGGCAGCGCCGCCGCCCGGGCCTTGAATTTTTGCACCAACACAGCCATACAAAACGCCCCCTGCGCAGAGTGTACGCAGGGGACGGTGGGTTTATTCCTTATTTATGCAGGTCCAGGCTCAGCATCGTGTAGGCGTTCTCGCCCTGCTGAACGCTCTGAAAGCTGGCCTCGTAGCAGGCTTTCAACACTTCCATGTTTGGCTGAGGTGCATCGGGGTCGGCGATCGTGCCGGTAGCCTGCGCTTCGGTATAGTTGTCAATGACTTGGGCACAGATGCGCCTGCGGTCCCGCAGCGGGGCCATCAGATTGGCCATCCACTGCTGGTACATACCGTGGTAATCACTGCCGTGATCCGCAAACAGGAAGTAATATTCCTGCTCGACTTCCAGGGGCGAGGCCTGGTGTTTGTAAAAGTCGGCCAGGGCGCCGCGCTTTTTGTCCGTGGCAAATCCACGGACGTCCGCCAATCCGTTGGGGAAAAGCTCCGGGTGGCGTATCCATTTTGAGTACGGCTCCACCTGGACTTTTAGTGCCTCGAAAATTTCGAGGAAATCCTCTAAGGCGATCTTCATTTCGCCCTTTTCCCACTTTTGGATCGTTCGCTTGTCACGGCCAAGGCGGTCTGCCAATTCACGCTGAGAGACATCTACACTCTCTCGTGCTGCAACGATCGCTTCGGCCACACGTAATCGATATTCGGACATAAGTTTCTATCTCCCCCATCATTACCCACTTTTGCCGGAAGAAGTAAAAGCAGCCGTACATTTTACGCCGCCAAAATTTCTAGCATTGGTTGTGTACTTTGCACATGGGGCTGTGATATATTGGTAGAAGCACCACGAGAAAAGCCACATAAACTATATATGTATTTTACAGCAATTTCCATTTATTGTCAATGCGTTTTGTGATGTAACATAATAAAATTGGGTGAGAATCGTGTATATCTATCGTGTCGTTCGTCAACAACTTTCCATACCGGGAACAGGCTGCTATACGACCTTTGGCATTGCCGCGCTGCAGCTTTTGGCCGGGCAGTGGCAAAAAGTGCGCTTTATCGCAGATGTATCGCTCAACCAGCAGCTTGTGGAGACGCTGGCCGCCGCCTGCACCACCTGCCAGCTGGATCCCCGCCAGCTGGCGGATGTGGTAGAGGATGCGATTGTATAATTTAGAGAAAAGTGTGCAAATTTTGAAATAGCACTAAAATTACCCGAATACACCAACGGCGCACCACCCTGATCAGGTGATGCGCCGTTATTTTTCTATATAGAAGATGCAGATTCAGGTCAAGCCACCTGTCATCGCACCGCAAGCCCTTCGTGTTGCAGGTATTATCCCGTACTTCACAAAAAATGTAAATCGTTCCAAAGTATGATGCCGCAGAGCAAAAGCCACGTTTGAAATTCGTCAATTTTTAGCAAATTTTATTGCCTTCATTAGATAATTGTAGACAAAGCGCACAAGCAATGCTACAATATAGCTATTCTGGGTTTTATTGTCCCCCAAAAGTAAGGAGAATCGCCGTGAAGCTGAACAACCGCCGCACTATTCTGGTGGGTCTTGCATTTTTGTCGATCTGCACATTCTGGCAGATGTACGACAGCGTAATGACCCTGATTTTGACCGATACCTTTAAATTGAACGAGACGTTCGCCGGGGCCATCATGGCCGCAGACAACGTGTTGGCGCTGTTTTTGCTGCCGTTCTTCGGGGCGCTGTCCGATAGAACACACACCCGCATCGGGCGGCGCATGCCCTTTATCGTGGGCGGCACGGCGGCGGCGGTCATTTTGATGAACCTCATCCCGCTGCTGGACGACCGCTATGCCGCCCACCCCAGCACCGGAACGTTAGTGCTGTTTATCGTGGTGCTGGGCCTGCTGCTGGTGGCCATGGGCACCTACCGCTCCCCCGCTGTGGCCCTGATGCCCGACGTCACCCCCAAGCCGCTGCGCAGCCGCGCAAACGCCATCATCAACCTGATGGGCGCGGTCGGCGGCATCCTGTACCTGGGGCTGGCCGCCGTGCTGTACCCGGCGTCCAAAACGAAGGGCGTGGAGCACGTCAGCTACCGCCCGTTGTTCTTCATCGTCTCGATGATCATGGTCGTGGCTGTTGTCGTTTTGTACCTGACCATCAAGGAGCCGAAGCTTGAGGAAGCAAACCAGAAGCTGGAGGCCGCCCACCCCGAGTGGAACCTTGCCACCGACGACGGCGCAGGTCACGAGGTTTTGCCGACCCCGGTCAAGCGCAGCCTGGCGTTTTTGCTGGTCTCAATCTCGCTGTGGTTTATCGGCTATAACGGCGTTACAACGTGGTTTACCAAGTATGTAGAGGCTGTCATGGGCGAGGGCCTGGGCGGTGCGTCCACCTGCCTGCTGGTCGCCACGGCGGGCGCAATCGTCTCGTACATTCCCATCGGTACGCTGGCCGCCAAAATTGGCCGCAAGCGCACGATCCAGTGCGGTATCGTGCTGCTAGCCACCTGCTTTATGCTGGGTTACCTGCTGACCACGATGTACACCTCGATCCAGCCCATCATGTACGTGGTGTTTGCGCTGGTGGGCCTGGCGTGGGCCGCCATCAACGTGAACTCGCTGCCCATGGTGGTGGAAATGTGCCGCGGCAGCGACATCGGCAAGTTCACCGGATATTACTACACCTTCTCGATGGCTGCGCAGGTCGTCACGCCCATCGTGGCCGGCTCCCTGATGCGAGCCATCGACTACCGCGTACTGTTCCCCTACGCCGCCCTGTTTGTAGCCCTGAGCTTTGTGACCATGTGCTTCGTCAGGCACGGCGACACCAAAGCCGAGGCAAAGAAGGGGCTGGATGCGTTTGAGGATATGGATACGTAAACAGCCTTTTCATTATTAAACTTTTAGGGGCCGTTGCACTAACAGCCCCTATTTTGTATGAAAATGCGTAAGACCATTGGCCTTATGCCAGAGCCTTGCAAAAATCACTTGTGGGGGTTCTTGATGGCGGCCTGTCGGCCAAAAGCCCCCGCAAGTGCCCTAAAATATCGCTTATTACCGCTATTTTTGTGCCATTTCATTCCATCCCCGCGTTCATTATTCTGGGGGTTCCTGCACAATTTTGCCTACACGAATTTGCGCATCAGCCCCCGCACCTTCCCTCTCACACTGAACGGTACAATGGTTCTGCATCAGTTGCAACTCCCATATAAATCGTTCTCCGTCAATGGAAATAATGCGCGGGACAAATGCGTCCAGAAATTCCCGGCTGACTTTTTCATCCGGGAAGAGGTCATTCCAGGTGAACACATCCCCCATCTCCGGCACTTGCCATCGCTCCTGAAGTCTCGCCAGCAGTGCCTTCTCCTGACTGATTTTTGTGTCATAGCTTCTGCGCAAGGCTTTGTAGGCTCGTTCTACTACAAGGCCTTCTTCTTTTGCGCTCTCCAGCTCGGCCACGTCCTTCAAGATCTTCGCCATCCGTTTTTTGCATTGACGTATCTTGTCCTGCGACTCCCTGCTGTAAGTTTGTTGGCGGCATAGTTCGCGGCAACCCTCACGTATTTCTTCCCGGTACTCTGACCATGCTGCCGCAAAGACTTTTTCTGCCATTTTCTCCAACACCCAGCTATGTACTGTGTTGGTTCTGCACTTCATCCCCGTCTCAGCACCTGTCTGCGGGTTTGCGCGCCGGCACCCATAGCGTATGCTGTTGGGTGTCTTAAATTGTCGATACATTCCGGCTCCGCAGCTGCAGAACAGGCGGCAAGCCCATTTATCTCCCGACGCTGCTCCTGCATTCCAGTATGTCTGCGCTGCCGGTCCTTGTTTTCGCGGTCCGCAGCTTGCTCTGCGCCTTCTGCATTTTTCCCACAGCTCTTCCGATACAATGGGCGGGAAATTTCCCTTGACATACTCCCGCTCCTCTTCCGGAATGCTGACTGATTTGTGGGTAAGATAGTCCGTGCAGCTGACTACCCTGCGGTACATATAGCCCTTGTAAATCGGATTTTTTATAATCCCGCGAACTTGCATAGTTGTCCAGCTATCGGAGTCATCTTTATTCCGGATCCCCTGCATATTCAGCTCATCCGCTATGATCGAACAGCTTATACCATCCGCGTACATTTCAAATATCTTCCGTACAGCTTCGACCTTGTCCGCCTCAATAGCAAGGGTCTTATGCTGCCTATCGTAAACATAGCCAAACGACGCATTGTGTGCTGACGGTTCACCTCGTTCTCTTTTCACCTGCTGCCCCGCTCTGGACCGCTCGCTGATTTTCCGGCTCTCTTCCTGTGCCAAGCAAGCCAGGATCGACAGACGAAGTTCTCCGTCACTTTCCATCGTCCAGATATCTTCCATGACGAAATACACTTCGACGCCGCACTGCCGCAGCTCTCGCACCGTTTCCACCGTATCTACGGTATTGCGGGCAAACCGCGAGACCTCCCGCGTCACGATCAGATCAAACTTGCCCTCTTTGGCATCGCACAGCATCTTCATGAAAGCCCGACGCACTTCTTTCACGGTTCCGGTCACGCCATCGTCCGCATACTGATTCACAACTGACCAGTTCGGGTACTGCGCTGCCAGCTTATGATACCATTCCATCTGGCTTTTAAGCGCTGCCGTCTGTGCTTCCAGCTCCGTGGAAACGCGCCCGTAGAAGGCCACCTTGCGTGGACGCCTGAGTGTTTCATCCGAATAACTCACTGATTATCCCTCCTAGCGCCTTCAGTATACCGCATTGTTTACGATTCCAAAAATGTACAAGTAGATGTTTTACTGAACTGCTTAGACGAGATATATCTCTACGCTTATATCCCGCCACCGAGCCGGATGCAGCTTGACGCCGGCCTTCCTCTGCCAATCGCTTGCCTCTTCAAAATCGATGATCTCCCTTGCAAGCGGAATGGGTTCTGCCAGAAAGCTCATATGCAATGACTGGCAGTCCTCATAGCGGTAATCCAGATGACGGCGTCTCTTGGCATCGCCCTCCTGCAGCAGAAAGCCGTGAGTCCTCATAGGCGGGACCACATAAGGTTTTTCCCCTTTCTTCTGTTCCACAATGTCCGGTGTGGTCTCAGGGTTGACCAATTCACCAGCCTTGTAGGTCCTGATCTGCTGGATGCGGGGTTTTTCCTTGGTCTCTGGCGGTTTTGGTTTGATTTTTTCCGTGAGTGAGAGCAGCCATATGTACCGTTCTCCGCTTTTGATGATCCGCCGCACATACACATCCAGAAAGTACTCGTTGATCTCTCCGCCTGAAAAGTCTGCAGAATCGCAGAGGGATGCTTCCAGCTTTTCCAGATCCAACTGTTCTTCTGCGCTGTTTTGCTGTTCAGCCTCCTGCAGTGCTTTCTCCGTTGCCATGACTTTTTCGTTCACCTGCGTGCTCATTTTCATGAACTCCGCGAGAGATATCCTGCTCTGTGCACGTCCCTGCACCAGTTTGTCCATCTCACCGTTCAGATCCTCCAGTTGCTTTTTCAGTGAGATTACCTCTGGTGACTCTGTATTGTTCTGCAGGTACTCATTCAATTCCTCGCCCAGCTTACGCAGATCATCGTTGTGTGTTACCCAAATGGTCTGATACATCTTCTTTGCGATCATTTCCATTTTCCAGTCCCAGGTATATGGCAGTGGGCACGGCACGCCAAAGCCCTTTTCGTCCCGGACCCTTTTGCTGAGTTTTTTGGTAGCAGAGCACATAAGACGGACATCACTTCTGCCATTGCGCCTCTTGTCATGCCCTTCACACTGGTATCTGGCACCGCATTCACAGTAGAGCACCTTCGCCCACTTGTTTTGCGGAAAACCTGTACCAAACCCGTATGTCCTTCCCTCTTTGTCCACATTGTGAGCAGCACGGTTCTTTCGGATCGCAAAGCAGGTGTCCCACAGCTTCTCCGAGACGATCGGCGGGAAGTCTCCCTTGACAAGGGAATAATCGCGTTCACTGTGGTAAATGCGCTCCTGGCTCAGGTAATCCTTCACATGTGACTGGTTATAGGCCTTATAGCCCTTGTAAACGGGCTTTCGCAGTACACGCGACACTTTACTCGCCGTCCATGTGCAGCCGCCTCCGCCGTCTTTCCGGCCCTCTGCCATCAACATGTTGGCCACTGCGGTTTCACCATAGCCGTTCGCGTACAGCTCATAGACCCGACGAACGGTATCGGCCTGTTCCTCGTTGATGGTGTAGGTTTTATTGACCTTGTCCAGGTCATAGCCGAGAACATTGCCGTTACCGTACAGTACGCCATTTTCACGGCTGATTTTTTGCCCCGCCTTGACACGCTCGCTGGTCTTGCGGCTCTCGTCCTGCGCGATACTGGCCATGATCGTAAGGCGAACTTCACCATCCCCGTCCATTGTCCAGATGCCGTCATTCACAAAGTAAACTTCAACGCCATACTGCTTCAGTTCGCGCGTAGCCTTCAGTGCATCCACCGTGTTGCGGGCAAATCTCGACAGCTCACGGGTCACGATCAAATCAAATTGACGCTGCCGGGCGTGGTCCATCATCTGCATAAACGAGGGGCGTTTCTTCATCTGTGTACCGGTGATGCCCTCGTCAATATACTGCGCCACCACGGTCCAGTTCGGGTTGCGTTCTGCAAGGTTTGCATACCATTCCATCTGGTTTCCCAGTGCAGAGATCTGTTGCTCATGTTCGGTTGAAACGCGGCCATAGAACACCACGGTGCGCGGCCGGTTCTTATAGGTCCCAAGATAGTCTTCCATTTCTCTTTTCCCGCTTACAACAACATTACGCGGCGAAGCATGTCTGCCGTATGCGATACATTCTCTAGCGCAAGGCTCATTTGGGCCCGTTCACGTTTTTCCGGGTCTTCTTGCAGGAGGCACTCCAGCGTGTCCTGCAGCTCCTCCACACGCCGTATAATCAGTCTGTAATCCACCGGAGGATATTCGATCGGCGGTTTCTCCGCAATCAGACAGCGAATATATTTTTCTCTAGTCATTCGACTATGCGCGACTTTTGCATTCAACACTTCGAGTTCCTGCATGGGCAAACGCACCTTGATTTCCTTGTAGCCTTCCTTGAGTGCCATAACAATCATCCCTTCTGCTGCATTTCCGTGTAGCTTGGATCTCTTCTGGTTTCATTGTACTCGTTCTCGAACTCAGTGTGAAATGTACACTTTAAACATCTCCGCATAATTCCAAAAGCTGCAGGGAGGAATTGTACGGGGTCGCCTTTCTATAACGGCACAAAAATGCCGTGGAAGATGATTCCTCCACGGCACGATCTGTCGTTATAGCTGTTGCGTTTCTCTCCCTCTGCCATTCCAGACAGGCAACCCTTCCCGGCGCTGTGCCCTGCATCCCGTTGCCGGGGTACAGTATGTTTCCTCGCTTCTTGGCACGCTCCCTATCCGATCCTGGCGCTGCTTCCCCAAAGCGGTACTGCAGAGGACGCTATTCTCTTGTTAGAAGGTTTTTGGCCTTCTATACTATAAGAGATGTAAATTTCGGACAAAAGCACACCTCGAATTCGTTAAATTTACAAAAAGTTCACAATTGAAGCTATCCCCCAATGAAGAAAGGCACTGATGCCCTTTAGCCCATCGTAAAGGCTCAAAAGAAGCAGATGATGTAATGCATTTCTCACAAAATGTAGCTGAGTTCTTTATTGGTCGCATCCATCAAATAAGTTATATGCTCAATTCTTATTCGTTGCCTGTTCTGCAATTTAGTTGTGGGGGGTCTTGATGGCGGTAGGTTTGACTATGTGTTGTAAAAAGTACCCTGAATTACACCCACTATCGCTTTATCGCTATTTACTTGCCATTTCGGGTCTGCTCACGCCGTTATTTACGTAGGATTGTACAATTTTTACAGTGCAAGTTTGCACATCAGTTCCTGCACCATCATTTCACACTGAATTGTATAATATTTCTGCATCAGTCACGGTCGTTCACTACCGATAGTAATATTGTTCGAAACAAACGCCTTCAAAAATTCCCGGCCGACTTTTTTCATTCGAGAAGAAGTCTCCCAAGTTGAACACTCTCCTTGTCCGGCACTCACCATTGCTTCTGAGATCTCGTCAGCAGAACCTTTTCGCGATTGATTTAGGGCAATACCGCATAATTCTAAGTGCCGATACGGCGAGCGAGGTGCGGCAG
>ERZ780167.2270-NODE-2270-length-15403-cov-14.436930_pt1 | contig 15403 bp, 10 predicted proteins | sample MGYA00510982_ERZ780167 | MGnify/ENA primary metagenome ERZ780167 (study PRJEB29588, sample SAMEA2146107) | human gut metagenome | biome: human gut; feature: human-associated habitat; material: faeces | place: Denmark | collected 2008/2010 ... | reverse complement strand
GGAGCTCCCCCGATGGGGAGCCAAGAACGTTCTGCCGCTTAACTTAATAGCATTAACAGGCAGAGGGCGATAGGCCTCCTATATTTATGATTTTAACTCATTTCCAATGACTTCTTCATATAGAATAAGCATACATGTTCCGGTTTGCATAAAAAAGTGTATACTATAAGAAGAGGGACAGATCAGAATTTCTTCGATCAAGAGCTCCTGATCGTCCATTCTTCCGTATGATTCTATGCCAAAAGGAGGAGTCACTATGTTCCGTTTCACATTACCTAGAGATATTTATTGTGGTCATGGAGCCATTGATGAGCTGTCTTTGCTGAAGGGTCACAAGAAAGCTTTCATTTGCACAGGTGGTCATTCCATGCGGGCAGGCGGTTTCCTTCAGAAGACTGAAAAAGTGCTGAAGGACGCAGGACTTGCCACCTATACGCTCGAAGGCATCACACCGGATCCATCCATCGAAGAAGTGCAGAAGGGCGCGAAGCTGATGGAAGAATTCCAGCCGGACGTGATCGTAGCGATCGGCGGCGGTTCACCGATCGATGCAGCCAAGGCCATGTGGGTCTTCTATGAATATCCGAATGTGACATTCGATGAGATCAAAAAGCCATTCTCTTTGCCGCCGCTTCGTCAGAAGGCGATCTTCGTCGCTATCCCATCCACATCGGGGACAGCGACAGAAGTCACGGCTTTCTCTGTCATCACCGACTACTCGACAGGCATCAAGTATCCGCTCGCTGATTTCAACCTGACGCCGGATCTTGCCATCCTTGACCTCGACATCCCGTTCACCATGCCGAAGAAGCTCACCGCGCATACAGGGATGGACGCGCTGACACATGCGACCGAGGCCTATGTGTCAAAGTTTGCGAATGGCTTCACGGAACCGCTCTCCAAGCAGGCTGTCTCCGATATTTTTGACAACATCGTAGAGTCGTATCATGGAGACAAGGAAGCCAGAGGCAAAATGCATATCGCGCAGTGCCTTGCCGGCATGGCCTTCTCAAACGGACTTCTGGGGATCACACATTCTCTGGCGCATAAGATCGGTGCCGTCTTCCATATCCCGCATGGTTGTGCGAATGCCATCTTGATGCCGTATGTCATCCAGTTCAACAAGAAAGCCTGTCTTTCGCGCTATGCCGATCTCGCTCGCGTGGTCGGCCTTCCGGGACGCACAGATGCACAGCTTGTCATTTCCTATGAGGAAGCTATCCAGAAACTGAATCAGAAGATGGACATCCCGCTGACACTCAAAGACTATGGGGTGCCAGAGGAGCTGTACCTTGCCAAGAAGGATGCCATCGCTGAGAATGCCGTCCTCGATGCCTGCACTCCGGAGAACCCGCGTGAGGCAGATGCGGAAGCTATGGCCAAGATCCTCGAATGTGCTTACTATGGGAAGATTGTAAATTTCTGAGAGATCGGCTTTAGCGAAAAAGGTGACTGCCAATAAAAAAGCACTGTGAGATCCACAGTGCTTTTTTTGGTGCGAGCGAAGGGACTCGAACCCCCATGCACAAGGCGCAGGATCCTAAATCCTGTGCGTCTACCAATTCCGCCACGCTCGCATGGCTTGCGATATCTATTATATAAGGTCGGAACCTTTTGGTCAATGGGTGGTGAGGGGGCGACTTTTCGTGAGGGAAAATTTTTATCCTTCGATATTGAATGATTTGAATATTGTGATATAATACTATATAGAGAGATGTAAATATAAATACAGGGAAGCCGCTAGGCGGCTGAACTGCGGATTTTCCCAAAGGAGGGAACGACTATGAAAAAGTATGTATGCACTGTATGCGGATGGATTTACGATGAAGCCAAAGGTGATCCGGATAATGGCATCGCCCCGGGGACCAAGTTTGAAGATCTGCCGGCAGACTATGTATGCCCGGTCTGCGGCGCCGGCAAGGATGAATTTGAAGTTTACGAAGGATGATTGTTAATTATTGTTCATGAAAACAATAAACAATACTTGACAATAAAGACGATGTGAGGTAATATAGAATCGTAAACAAAAGGAAATCACCATTGGCCGTGATGATTCCACTCATTGTTACAAATCTTTCTCAACAACTCCAAACACCTCTAAAAAGCCTCCCTTCGGGGAGGCTTTAGGCGTCTCATGGGGAAAGCGAATGTAAAAAGGCGGTGTGACAAAACATACAGGTTTTTGTCACACCGCCTTTGCTGCCGAAAGAGGCGTCTCAGAGCTGTGCCGTGCAGTGCGGGCAGCGGGTCGCATCATCTGCGATCGCTTCTTTGCAGTAGGGGCACTTTCTGATTTCCTTTGGCGGAGCTTTCGGGAAGAAGTGGTTGATCTGCTTGATGGCGATAAAAATGACGAAAGCAATGATCAGGAAATCAATGACTGCATTCAGGAATTCTCCGTATGCGATGACCGGGACGCCGAGTTCTTTTGCTTCGGCGAGCGTGGAGACCGGGGTATCGCTCAGAGGGATGAAAAGGTTGGAGAAATCGATACCCCCAAGAAGGTAGCCCAGAGGAGGCATGATGACATGGCTGACCAGAGAAGAAACGATCTTTCCGAATGCAGCGCCGATGACTACACCGACTGCCATGTCTACTACATTGCCGCGGAGGGCAAAGTCTTTGAATTCTTTGAGCATACCCATGAGGGAACGTCTCCTTTCTAAAAAATAAAGAAATTATTTTTCATATCTTACCACAAGTGGAGGAAAGTTGGGAAGAGTAGAGTATAAAAATGGCAGATCGAAAAAAGAGAGCATCTGACGAGGGGACATAGAGACCGGGGCACTGTATTCTTTTTTTTCTTACAGAGGTTTGACACATTCCTTTATCTATGCTATAGTATGTCCAATAAGCGATGAAGAAAAAGAGTACGCAGGGATTTCTTCTCTTAGCGAGTCCGGACAGTGCAAGCGGGCAGAGAAACCTTGCTGAAGTGCGTTTCAGAGCAAGGAGACCGAAAAGAAGTAGGCTCTCCCGGGGATTCCCGTTACAGGATCAGAGTCTGTTTGGACTTAAAGAGGCCGATGCGGTGACGCAACGGTGAAATTGGGTGAGAATCACGAGTCTTTCGTCCCATGGGGGAGGAAGGGCTTTTTTTATTGTTTGAAATGAAGATCTTGCCCGATGCGGCAATGTTTCGCGAGCCTTGCTGCATCCATAGAATCTGCTGCTGAACTCTTTTTCATTGATCGCCATAGTAGGAATAGTAGGAAATGATAGGAGGAAATGATATGAATAAAAATGAGGATGTCAAAAACTTAGCACAGAGCGTGCTGAAAGAGCACCAGACAAAAAAGCAGGGACGGCAGTTTATTCTCTGGATCCTGGCATTGGTCGTGGGCGCCGCTCTGGGCTGGCTCGGGATCAAGCCTTTGAATGAGCTCTTTAATTTTATCGCGACGGTATTCACCCGTTTGTTCCAGTTCATCGCGGTACCGACGATCGCGCTCGCTGTCATCACGACACTGGCTACACTCGGCGGCAAGAAGGAAACCGGTCGCATTTTTGCACACGCGGTCGTCTACACGCTTCTCACTACCGTCTTTGCGGCAGGTATCGGGCTTGCGATGTATCTCTGGGTGACACCGGGGAATCTGCCGACGGATCTGGCGAGTGCAGGGGCTTCGAGCGTGCCGCAGAAGCTGGGAACGGTCACATACTATGACCACATCTTGAATGTCATCCCGAATAACATTCTGCAGCCATTCCTGTCCGGCAATGTACTTGCTGTCATGCTGATCGCAGCCTCCTTCGGTCTCGGGCTTGCCTTCATGCCGAAGACGGAGAATCGCGAAGTCCTCCTGAAGGGCATCCTTGGTTTTCAGGAGCTTCTCTTTACGTTGATCAAAGCGCTTCTTGCCATTCTTCCTGTCGGCATTCTGGCTTTTGCAGGGCAGCTCTCCGCCCAGATCGAAGCAGGGGTCATCGTAGGGGCGCTCGGGAAATACACGCTCGTCATCATGGCAAGTAACGGTATCCAGTTCTTCCTTGTCCTGCCGCTCTTCCTTCTGGCTCGTGGACTGAATCCGATCGATGTTTTCAAGAAAATGTCTCCTGCCATTGCAGTCGCTCTCTTCACCAAGAGCTCTGCGGGCACACTCCCGGTAACGCTTGCCTCGGCGGAGAAGAATCTAAAGGCGAATCCAGCTGTTTCCCGCTTTGTACTTCCGATCTGCACGACCATCAACATGAACGGATGCGCAGCCTTCATACTGATCACTTCGCTCTTCGTCATGCAGAATGCGGGGATCGAGCTTTCGATGACGACCATGCTCACATGGCTCATCGTCGCAGTACTCGCAGCTGTCGGCAATGCAGGCGTACCGATGGGATGCTACTTCCTGACGCTTTCCCTCATGAGCGGTATCGGCGCACCGATCGGTATCATGGGGCTCATCCTTCCGATCTATACGATCATCGATATGATCGAGACAGCAGAGAATGTCTGGTCTGATTCCTGCGTCTGCGCGATGACTGACCATGATCTGAAAGGGAAATTGAATCAAGAATAGAAAAAACCGCTGTCCGAATGGTTTCGGACAGCGGTTTTTAGGTGTGGTTCAGGGTTCAGGGTTCAAGGTTCAGGGGTGTGGTGGCGGCTTCGCTGAGATCCTTCGACTCAGTTCGCAGCTGTTCTGGCATTCGTTATTTCACATATGACGTTTCTCGCCGCTCAGGATGACGAAACGGGGAGATGCCCGAAGGTCTCTTGATGACAGGTTATCCCAAGGGGCGTGCCGTCCCTTGATTGGGGATGAAAGCGGGGGAGCAGGTTCTACAGGTTCAGAGGGGGGCAGCGGTGGTGGTGCGGCGCATTTCGTCATCCTGTGCGGAGAAAAACGTCGTGTGTTAAGGAAACGCTGATTCAATCGCAGAATCAGATTCCATATGGATTTTTATACATAGCTTCGTCATCATCTCGATAGAGTCGAAGTCATATTTTTCTGTGAGATCGACTTCTGCCTCGGCGAGGGAGATCGGATCCTGGTCGAATGCGGAGAGGCGCATCCAGGCAGCGACCGGTACGCGGTCGACTTCTTTGCCGGCAAGGGCGGCTCTGGCTCGTTCTTCTCTATTTATAAAGGGTCTCCTTTCTGTATAAGAAATCATGAGATTAGCCATATTGTAGCATAGGAGAGAAGGGGGAACATGGTATAATGAGCAATATATACTTTGCAGCGAAGCTGCCGCTACAAGTTTGAAAGCAGGGATGACTGGCTAGGGATTAGGAGTCTCGAGTGACTGGTGACTAGTGACTGGGATTCTCCGGCATCGTCATCCCGAGCGCAGTCGAGGGATCTTTACTGCACTGCGGGAATCAGCGTGTATGCGTCGAGGGAAAATGATGTCCTGGTGCTGCCTCACATCAGGCGATGAACGTTCTGCAATAAAGATCGAGGGCTACGCTCGAGATGACGACGGCGCGAAGTGCTATCAAAATTCTGCGGCGCTTCCATATTTTTATGCGCCGCACCACCATTTCGCATTTCTCATTTCTAATTTCTCATTCAAGCGAGGCTTTCACCAACAATCAAAGGGCAGCACGTCCCATGGGCTAACCCTGCACCCGACGACCTTTAAGATCTAGGAGCTTTTTATGAAACTGTTTCGGACACGCTTTTCTTACCTATATATATGCTTTTCTTTCTTCTTGGCGGCTGCGCTCTGGTACACGGTGAAGATAGACTGTCTGGATCGGGCAGGAGAGCTCAAAGAGGCAGGGCGCGCGCTCCTAGACTTTTGGGACGTGCCGATCCTTCTTTTGGGGACGGCGTTCTTTTCTCTTTTACTGCCCAAACTGGTCGATCGGCTTTCCGGCTTTTCTTGTTCGAGGAGAACGGCAGCAGATCGGACATGGTTTCTTCCGGCATTCCTTCTGATGGTGCTTTGGCAGCTGCCCTTCCTTCTCTCGTTTTATCCGGCGCCAGGAATGAATGACACGGTCTTCATGATGGAGAATCCGCTCTATGCAAGCGTGCAGTTTCCCTGGCTGTATTCGGTGATATACGGCTATGGTGCGGGCTGGGGAAAGGAGGCGCTGGGGAGCCGGGAGCCGGTCATCTTCTTCTTTTCTCTGCTGCAGCTCCTTTTGATCTCCTATGGGCTTACCGCCTTTGCCTTCTGGGTGAAGGGACGTGTGCATGATCTTGCAGGATGGGGGCTGTACGGGTACTTTCTCTTTTTTCCGATGGTGGGGAATTATAGTATCGCGGCAGTGCGCGATGGCCTTTTCTCGCTGGGGCTGCTCTTTTTCGTATGGCTCTTCCTTCGGCGCGCGGAAGGGGAGCCCTGGGGGAGGGCGTCTCTTTGGATCCTTGCTGCGGCGCTTCTTGCGATGCTGCTTCGCAGCAATGGCCTCCTTGTCGCGCTGTCGGTATCCCTTGCTCTCTTTTTTCTGGAGAAGCGGAAGGAGATCCTCCTCTTTTTTGTGATCTTTGCGTTGCTCTCCATTGTCCCCGCCCAGGTCATCCAGCGCACCCATCACTGGGAGCCGCTCTTTCAGGAGTCTATGGCGATCCCGCTCCAGCAGCTGGGGCGGACAATGGTACTTGGCGGTGAGCGAAGTGAGGAAACGAAAACACTGATGGAAAATCTTCTCACCGAAGAAGAGTGGAAGAAAGAATACTCACCCTATACTGTGGACTTTGTAAAGTGGCATGACCATTTCCATAGAAACTGGCTGAATGGGCAGAAAAAAGAATTCCTGTCGGCATGGGTGGATACCGGTTTGAGAAATCCGCGGATTTATGTCGAAGGCTGGCTGACGGAGACATATGCCCTGTGGAATCTGGATCCCTTCGAGTATAGCGTGCAGTCGCGCTTCGGCTGGGCGCTTTCAGATGAGAATACGAAAGACATGAAGCCGGCAGACAATGACCGCATGGCGACAGGGGATTTCCCTTTGCCTCTTTGGCTCAAGGCCGGGCTGGCGAATGTCTCCTATGAGGGAAGCCATTTCATCGGGACGGGGCTTTCGCTCTGGATCGCGCTCTTTCTGGGGCTCGTCTGGATCAGACAGGGGAAAAAGGAATATCTCTGGGCGCTTTTGCCGCTTCTAGTGAATACAGCCACTCTCCTCCTCTCCACGCCGGCCTCCTACGTTTTCCGCTATTCCTTCGCCTATGTCCTCTGCCTGCCCGTGCTGGGAATCCTCACGGTGGTGGGACGTAGTGAAAGTGAAGGGTGACAAGGGAGATGGGTGCAAGAGGTTCAATGCGCCGCACTATCCCCTTAGAACCCTTTAAGTTAGAAAGCAGAAAAAACAATCTATCCTTTATGCGAATCCTCATAGGTTAAGCGGGTTCTGAAGGTTCCAAAGGTTCACAGGTTTCTTATCTTTTGCGAATATCATATATTCTAAAACTCCGCGGCGCTTCCAGATGATGATGCGCCGTACCACCCCCTTAGAACCACTTGAACCCTGAACCCTGAACCTTGAACCCTTAAAACCCATCATACCTGCTGTCCCTAGTCCCCAGTCATTATTTCCCAAAGGAGCCCTCTCTATGAATGAATCACAAAAAGCTGCCATCCTCTCTGAAGGTCCCACGCTTTTGATCGCGGGGCCGGGGACGGGGAAGACCTATACCATCATCCAGCGCGTGCTTTATCTCATCCGCGAGAAGAGGGTGAAGCCGGAAGAGATCATGCTGGTCACGTACACACAGAAGGCATCAAAGGAGCTGACGACGCGTCTCACGGATGTGCTGTCGAAGGCGGGCATCGAGGTGAATCTGCATGAGATGTACATCGGTACCTTTCATCACATTTGCCGAAAGATCCTGAAAGAATTTCAGGAGTATACGCATCTTCCGAAGAATTATCTGGCAGTGGATCAGTTCGAGCAGCAGTACCTGGTGTATGAGCATCTTTCGGAATTTGCGGCGATCCCGGATTTCCGCCGTGTGGTACAGGATTCCTATCTGAAGCAGGGGAAACTGGTGGGGATCTCTCCATGGCGCCAGTGCCAGACGATCTGCCGCTATGTGAATGGTCTCTCCGAGGAGCTGCTCTTGCCGGAAGAGATGTGGCGGACATGCGGGAATCAACTGGGCGGGCGCATAGAAGTACTTGCGCGGATGATGATGAAGTACACGCGCCTCGAAGAGGAGGGGCACTTCATTGATTTCTCCCGCCTGCAGAAGGAGACATATGCGCTTCTTTCTTCCCATCCGGAGATCCTTGACCGGCTGCAGAAACGGATCCGGTACATCATGATCGATGAGTATCAGGATACGAATTTCATCCAGGAGCAGCTCATCCGTCTTCTTGGGGGCTGTTCTCAGCAGATCTTCGTGGTGGGGGATGATGACCAGAGCATTTATCGCTTCCGTGGGGCATCCATCGGAAATATTCTGGGATTTTCGAAGACCTATGAGACATGCCATACGTTCAAGCTGGATACGAATTATCGTTCGCATCCGGGAATTGTCCGCTTCTGCATGGACTGGATGCGCGGACTCAAAAGCTGGCGCGGAGCGGATGGGCGGATGTTCCGCTATGTGAAGGGGGACATTCATGCCGCGTCAGAGGAAACGGGGACGCCCGTCCTTCGCATCACGGGGAAGGATCTTTCCGAGTGTCACGCACGGATTGCTGATTTCATCGAAGGGCTGAAAGAACGGGGGCAGATCACGGACTATAACCAAGTGGCGGTACTCTGTTCGTCCGTGAAAAGCAATGCATCGCGCGCTTTGCAGCTGCAGCTTCGACGGAAGGGGATCGCTTCCTACGCGCCGCGGGCGGGCTGGTTTTTCAAGCGACAGGAAGTCGAGTGGCTGATCGGGATGCTCCTATTGCTTTTTCCCAGTTTTTCGGATTCCATGGAAAATCGGGATGACATGCAGGAAACGAGGGGGATTCTCGATACATACTTCGAGTGTATGGGCGTCGCGCGGATGATGCTCGCAAAACCCGGGCACCGAGCGCTGAAAGATTGGCTGGACCGCACGCGGAGTGTCATTTCCTATGAGAAGAAACTCCCCGCCTCTTTTTTGCACCTCGTCTACCAGATGCTCTCCTTTGCACCATTTTCCGATATTTTGGACAGCGCGGTTCGGGGTGAATCGAATGCAGCCAGAAATCTGTCCGCCATCACGCGCCTGATTGCCCGTTTTGGCTTTTTCCTGCCAGAGAATCACGGGCATGGTGAGGAGACGGTGGAGGACGTGCATCTCTTCTTTTCTTGCTATCTGCGGCTGTGGTTTGAAAACGGCGTGAATGAGTATGAAGATGAAGAGCGCTATGCGCCCTCGGGCTCCGTATCCTTCCTGAATATCCACCAGGCAAAGGGGCTCGAGTACCCCGTTGTCATCGTGCCATCGCTCGATGAGCGGGCGCGCTGGGATGCAGAAAGTGACCTGATTTCCCGGGTGGTGGAAAAGGTGAGCGGACGAAAGCCTGCTGAGCCACCGAAGGAAATGAAAAATTTTGATTTATGGCGCAAGTACTATACGGCCTTCTCCCGCGCGGAAACGCTCCTCGTCCTCGCATCTTCTCAAAAGAAGGGGGATACTTCGGAAGCATTTCAATGGATCATGCCCGCTCTTCCTGCATATAATGCGAAAGAAGCAGACTACCACCACCTCACCTGCCGTCCGGTGGGGCGGAATGTATGTAAGCCGCGTTTCGCCTTCACGTCGCAGATCGCTCTTTACGAAGAATGTCCGATGAAGTATCTCTGGCATCGCGTCTACCGCTTTGCGGGCACACAAGGAAGCCATGCCATGTACGGCGAGCTTGTCCATGAGACGATCGAGGATATCCACCGCGCGGTTCTTCGCGGAGAGGCCGATCGCGTGACGCCCTCTGTGATCTACGGCTGGATGATGGCGAATTACATTTCCCTGTCTGATAAAGAAAATAGCTGGCTCCCTGAGGCAAAACTGAAGCAGGCCTTTTCAGAGATCCTTGGATATGTGGATTTCCGGAAAGGAAACTGGGATGATGCGCTTGCTGCCGAATGCCCTCTTGAGCTGGTCAAAGATGACTACATTCTGAACGGCACCATCGATCTTCTCTCGGGGGATGGGGATAAGGTGCGCGTCATAGACTTCAAGACAGGGAAGAAACCGCCGATGGATAGTCTCCTTATGGAGAAATACCGAAGCCAGCTCGAGGTATATGCCTACCTTGTCGAAACGAAACTCGGCCGCTCCGTGGAAAGGCTCGTCCTGTACTTCACCAGTGATGCCGAGGATCCATGCGTTGTTTTTCCTATGAGCAAAGAACGCGTGGAGAAAAGGATGGAGGAATTCGATGAGACGTCGAGGTGGATCCTGGCGCGTGATTTTGCGCGTCGCTGTGAAATGAAGAAGAACGAGCTTCCGACGGCGTGCCGGTTCTGTGATTTCAGAAAATATTGTGGAAGATAATGGGTTCAGGGTTCGGGGTAGCCATGGGGGCGGGTCGCCCTTTGATTCCATTTGAAAGCCTCGTTTGAATGAGAAATTAGAAATTAGAAATTAGAAATGGTGGTGGCGGCTTCGCCGCAAATATATATTTTGCAGCGAAGCTGCCACCACAACCCTGAACCCATCAACCTGAACCCATCAACCTGAACCCTGAACCCTGAACCCTGAACCCTGAACCCTAAATAATAAATATATGATTATAATAAGCATGATACATAATGGATACCATATCATTACCTATCTATTCATATCATTTATTAAAACCATGATTGATACCAATTCATACAGGCTATTGATTTTGCGCCTTTCACTGGTTAAAATAGTACTATCAAACGCTAAAAGCGCATCAGAATGACGTGATCATCGTGTTCATTCTATTTTATTGAGAGGGAGAATCTCATGAGACGAATCCATAAAGTACTGGTAGCCAACCGCGGCGAGATCGCGATCCGCGTATTCCGAGCCTGCAGTGAAATGGGCATCCGCACCGTGGCTATCTATTCGAAAGAAGATATCCTGTCCCTGCACAGAAACCGTGCTGACGAAGCCTATCTGGTCGGTGAAGGGGATAAGCCGATCGACGCATACCTTGACATCGAAGATATCATCCGTATCTGTAAGGAGCATGACGTCGATGCCATTCATCCGGGCTATGGCTTCCTCGCTGAAAATGCGAAGCTCGCCCAGCGCTGCGAAGAAGAAGGCATCATTTTCATCGGGCCGAAGGTCGAACATCTCATCATGTTCGGTGACAAGGTGAATGCCCGCATTCAGGCAGAAAAAGCGCAGATCCCGATGATCCCGGGGACCAAGGGCGCGGTTCACAGCTTTGACGAAGTGAAGGCTTTCGCAGAAACCTACGGATTCCCGGTCATGATCAAAGCCGTCAATGGCGGCGGCGGACGCGGCATGAGAAATGTCGACCGCATGGAAGATCTGGAAGAAGCGTACAACCGTGCGCGCTCTGAAGCAAAGATGGCCTTCGGTGATGATGAAGTCTATGTCGAACGCTGCATCATGAACCCGAAGCATATCGAAGTACAGGTCATGGGTGATGAGCACGGCAATGTGGTGCATCTCTTCGAACGTGACTGCTCCATCCAGCGTCGTCACCAGAAGGTCATCGAAATGGCGCCGGCATGGTCTCTTCCGAAGGAACTCAGAAAGAACATCTGCGATGCAGCTGTCAAACTGATGAAGAATGTCCACTATGTGAATGCCGGCACGGTCGAATTCCTGGTCGATCAGGATGAAAAGCACTTCTATTTCATCGAAGTCAATCCGCGTGTCCAGGTCGAACACACCGTCACGGAAATGATCACCAATGTGGATATCGTCAAGAGCCAGATCCTCATCGCTGAGGGCTATGCGCTTGACGGACCGGAGATCGCCATTGGCCAGCAGGATGAGATCTGGTACAAAGGCGTTGCGATCCAGTGCCGTATTACCACGGAAGATCCGCAGAACAATTTCATGCCGGATACCGGTAAGATCATTGCCTATCGTTCCGGCGGCGGACCTGGCATCCGTCTCGATGCCGGCACGGCTTACACCGGCGCCGTCATCACCCCATACTATGATTCTCTCCTCGTCAAAGTCACCGCGCATGCCCTTCATCCGAAGGACACCATCCACAAGATGCTCCGCTGCATGGAAGAATTCCGCATTTCCGGCGTGAAGACGAATATCTATTTCCTGCAGAACATGCTTCGTACCCGTGATTTCCAGGAAGGGCTCTGCGATGTCAACTACATCGACAGAAACCCGTGGCTCCTGCAGGAACCGGATATGATTTCCGACCGCGGCACGAAGCTGCTCTCCTACATCGGCGACATCACCGTCAATGGCTATGCCGGTGCCGGCCATCAGGAAAAGCCGGATTTCAATCCGCTTCCGCTGCTCGATGCAGACAAGATCGAAGCGCCGAAAGGCACCCGGCAGCTGCTCGATGAAATGGGACCGGAGAAATTCTCCAAGTGGGTCATGGACCAGAAGGAAGTCATGTTCATGGATACCACGTACCGTGATGCGCACCAGTCTCTGCTCGCGACCCGTGTCAGGACCCATGACATCATGAATGCCATCCATTATACGGCGGTCCATGTCCCGCAGCTCTTCTCCTTCGAGAACTGGGGCGGCGCGACCTTCGACGTGGCTTATCGTTTCCTTGATGAAAGCCCGTGGGAACGCCTTCGCCAGATGAGAAAAGCCGCACCGAACATCCTCTTCCAGATGCTGACCCGCGGTGCAAATACCGTCGGCTATACCAACTATCCGGAAAATGTTGTCCGTCACTTCATCGATCAGGCGGCTGACAATGGTGTCGATGTATTCCGTATCTTCGACTGCCTGAACCAGCTCAGCCATATGACCGTCACCATTGATGAAGTCCGCAAGAAAGAAAAGCTCGCTGAAGCCTGCTTCTGCTACACCGGCGATATCATGGATCCGAACCGCCAGAAGTACTCCCTGAAATACTACACTGACCTTGCGAAACAGATGCAGGATGCCGGTGCGAATATCATCGCGATCAAAGATATGGCAGGTCTCCTCAAGCCGGAAGCTGCGTATGCCCTGATCTCTGCGCTGAAAGATGCTGTCGATCTCCCGATCCATCTCCATAGCCATGAAGGCGGCGGATGCACCCTGTACTCCTATGCCAAAGCCGTCGATGCAGGCGTCGATATCTTAGACGTTGCGACCGGCGCACTCTCTGGCGGTACCAGCCAGCCGTCCATGACCTCCATGTACTACGCACTGCAGAATAACCCGCGCCAGCCGCAGCTGGATATCGATGCGCTTGAGACCATCGACCGCTACTGGCAGGGCGTCCGTCCGTACTATGCAGGTGTCGACTCCAAGATGACGAATCCGAATACGACCCTTTACCAGCATGAAATGCCTGGCGGACAGTACTCGAACCTGCGCCAGCAGGCAACGGCTGTCGGTCTCGGAGCCCAGTGGCCGGAAGTCTGCCGCATGTATGCGAAGGTCAATATGATGTTCGGCGATATCATCAAGGTCACCCCGTCCTCCAAGGTCGTCGGCGATATGACCCTCTTCATGGTACAGAACCATCTGACCGAGAAGGATATCTATGAAAAGGGAGATACCCTCGACTTCCCGCAGTCCGTTGTCGACTTCTTCGACGGCAAGCTCGGCATCCCGTATGGCGGCTTCCCGGAAAAACTCCAGCAGATCATCCTGCGCGGACAGAAGCCGCACCTCGAAAGCCAGCCGGAGAATGTCGACTTTGAAGAAGTCAAGATGGAAATGAAAGAGAAGCACATCCCGACCCGCGAAGAAGATGTCTCCTCCTACTGCATCTATCCGAAAGTCTTCTCCGACTACATGGATCGCTATCACAAGTATGGCGACCTCTCTCTCCTTGATACGCCGACCTATTTCTTCGGCATGAAAGTCGGTGAAGAAATCCGCATCAACATCGATGAAGGCAAGATGCTCCTCGTTCGCCTTGATAATGTCACAAAACCGGATCTGGAAGGCAACAGAGAGCTTCAGTTCGAGCTGAACGGCATGCCGCGCGAGATCAAGATCCACGACGCTCATGTGGCAGAGTCTGCGAATACCTCCAGAAAAGCGGACAAGGACGTACCGGGCGAAGTCGGTGCGACACTCTCCGGCTCCGTGGTAAAACTCCTCGTCGAAAAAGGCTCCTCTGTCAAGAAGGGCGACCCCGTCATCGTCACCGAAGCGATGAAGATGGAAACCACCATCACCGCGCCGATGGATGGTATCGTGAGTGAGATCCATGTCAAGGCTGGTCAGCGCATCGAATCCGGCGACCTCCTCATGCTTATCGAATAAGAGTAATACATAGCGCTTGAAAAAACCGCTCTGCCAAAGCAGGGCGGTTTTTGGTCGTGAGAGCAGCTAGGAGGGAATTGATTTTCCTATCCTTTTTTTGTTAAAATATAGACAATAAACAATAGACAATGAAGGAGGATGAAAAAAGTGTTCACATTTTACAAAAAATCGCAGAAGGGGCAGGATCTTGTCGAGTATGCGCTGATGCTTGCGATCATCATCGGTATCGGATGGGGGATCTACTCCCAGACAGGAGTCGCAGACTCGATCAAGAATGTGTTCGGAAATGCATCGAGCCTTATGGAGACGGCAAAGAAACAGGGGACGAATATCAATTGGGAAGAAATCTTCCAATGCCTTAAAGAAATACAAAAGAATGGCAATTATAGCTCAAGAAATACGATGTCGGGAATGAGCTATAAGCGTGGGATGATTCAGTCCGGCTGGCTCACGGAGGATGACAAGAAGAACAGCACGATCGGGAAGCTGGCTTCCGAGCTGGGTGCGACCATGTGGACATTTTATAATGGCGAAAATACAGGAAAGTTGGGAACTGAAGGTGGCGGATTGTATTGGACGACGGAAGATCTGAAATCCGCTGAGTTGCATCGCGAGGGGAATAACGATTATAGCCAGGAAACCGTTCTTTCCTATCGCTATGATCCATCGACGGGTCAGTACTCCGTGATAGAAAATCGTGCTTGGCTAGGTCAGATTGGTCGTCCTGATTGGACGTTCAGTCATAATGCTTTAGCGCAGGCACCGGCAGAGAATGGCAAGCCGCCAGCGACTGTGTTCGGTCCCTTCGACACCTATGCGAAAGCACAGGAAAAGTACAATGAAGTGAAGAAGAACGAGCATGGGGGAAATTACTATTATATGAAGTAAAGCAGAAAAAGGATTCTAATTCCTGTCGCAGGCGGATTGCTTCGTTTTCAGTTTGCTGACAGGTTAGAGCATGATAGTCTTTGCACAAAGGCGATGTGAAATAACGATCATTTCATTTTCGCGTTCCATCTGCCGCGGGGGACTTGCATCTCTCATAGAAGTGACCGGGAAACCTTATCCCCGCTGTTTTTCATGCCATAGTCACCCTATCCGCCCCTGCGGGTAATGCTATTAAGTTAAGCGGAAGAACGTTCTTGGCTCCCCATCGGGGG
>ERZ780167.2266-NODE-2266-length-15431-cov-4.864659_pt1 | contig 15431 bp, 12 predicted proteins | sample MGYA00510982_ERZ780167 | MGnify/ENA primary metagenome ERZ780167 (study PRJEB29588, sample SAMEA2146107) | human gut metagenome | biome: human gut; feature: human-associated habitat; material: faeces | place: Denmark | collected 2008/2010 ... | reverse complement strand
GACCGCACTGGTGGGCTGCTTGATGCCCACGATGCGGGCGGGCAGCACCTTGGAGTTGTTCACCACCAGCAGGTCGCCGGGCTCCAAAAAATCCGGCAGATCCCGGAAGATCTTGTGCTGGATGCTATCATCCTTCTGGCTCAGGACCATCAGGCGTGCAGAGTCGCGGGGGCTTGCAGGTTCCTGCGCAATGAGCTCTTTGGGTAAATCGTACCAAAAATCTTTTTTTAACATACTGTGCATTTGCCTTTCCGATGATTGACACGGGTACCGCATCAATGATATTATAAAATTTGTATAGACAGTATCTATTATATTGCATAGAGTGTCTGTTTTCAAGTCTCTGTGCAAACCAGAGAGCACATTGTTCGTCTTTTTGAAAGGAAAGGTGCTGGAAATGGAAAAACAGTATAAAGTGGGTATCGTAGGCGCAACCGGTATGGTGGGTCAGCGTTTTATTACGCTGCTGGAGAACCACCCCTGGTTCAAGTTGACCGTCCTGGCTGCTTCTGGCCGCAGCGCAGGCAAAACGTATGAAGAGGCTGTGGGCAGCCGCTGGGCCATGACCACCCCGATGCCCGAGAGCGTCAAGGGGATGATGGTGCAGGACGCTTCCAAGGTGGAAGAGGTCGCCGCACAGGTGGACTTCATTTTCTGCGCCGTCAACATGCCCAAGGATGAGATCAAGGCTCTGGAAGAGGCCTACGCCAAGGCAGAGTGCCCGGTGGTGTCCAACAACAGCGCCAACCGCTTCACCCCGGATGTACCCATGGTGGTGCCCGAGATCAACGCCGACCATATTGAGATCATCCCCGCACAGCGCAAGCGTCTGGGCACCAAGCGCGGCTTCATCGCCGTCAAGTCCAACTGCAGCCTGCAGAGCTATGTGCCCGCGCTGCACCCGCTGATGAAGGAATTTGGTGTGAACAAGGCTCTGGTGTGCACCTATCAGGCAATTTCCGGTGCCGGCAAGACCTTTGACCGTATGCCGGAGATCGTGGACAACGTGATCCCCTACATCGGCGGCGAAGAGGAAAAGAGTGAGCGCGAACCCCTGAAGCTGTGGGGCCACATCGAGGGTGACCACATCGTCAACGCCGAGAAGCCCACCATTACCGCGCAGTGCTTCCGTGTGCCGGTTTCCGACGGTCACACCGCTGCCGTGTTCGTGAGCTTTGACAAAAAGCCCACCAAGGAGCAGATGCTGGAGGCATGGGCAAACTTCCGCGGCCCCGCACAGGAGCTGAACCTGCCCAGCGCACCCAAGCAGTTCCTGCACTACTTCACTGAGCCCGATCGTCCTCAGCCCAAGCTGGACCGCAACACCGAGAATGGCATGGCTGTCTGCATCGGCCGCCTGCGCGAGGACACCCTGTTTGACTACAAGTTCGCCTGCATGAGCCACAACACCCTGCGCGGCGCTGCAGGCGGTGCCGTGCTGCTGGCTGAGCTGCTGGCAGCAAAGGGCTATTTTGACTGAACAACACGTTCCTGACGGAGCGTACAAAGGAGTTTTATACTATGAAGAATCCTGTCTTTACCGGCGCGGCGGTGGCAATCATCACCCCCATGTACGAAGATGGCAGCATCAACTTTGATGAGCTGGGCCGCATCATTGAAGATCAGATCGCACGGGGCACCGATGCTATTGTGATCTGCGGAACTACCGGCGAATGCTCTACCATGACCGATGAGGAGCAGCTGGCCGCCATCAAGTTTACGGTCGAGACGGTCAACCACCGGGTGCCTGTTATTGCGGGTGCTGGTTCCAATGATACCGATCACGGCTGTGCACTGGCAGCAAAGTCTGCTGCCTGCGGTGCCGATGCCCTGCTGCTTGTGACCCCCTATTACAACAAAACAACGCAGGCAGGTCTGGTGGCTCACTTTACCGCTATGGCCGAGGCGGGCGGCATCCCTGTTATCCTGTATAATGTACCTTCCCGTACCGGTCTGAACATCACCCCCGAGACAGCACTGGAGCTGAGCCGGAATCCGCTTATCAACGGCATCAAGGAGGCCTCGGGCAACATCTCTCAGGTGGCCAAGATCGCTCAGCTGTGCGGCGACGAGCTGAACATCTACTCTGGCAACGATGATCAGGTTGTTCCCCTGCTGTCTCTGGGCGGCAAGGGTGTCATCAGTGTGGTCTCCAATGTCAAGCCTGAGCTGGTGCACAACTGCTGCAAGGCATGGTTTGAGGGCGACACCAAAACTGCCTGCAAGCTGCAGCTGGAGATCCTGCCCTTGGCGGATGCACTCTTCTGCGAAGTAAATCCCATCCCTGTCAAGTACGCCATGAATGTGCTGGGCTGGGAGGCCGGTCCCTGCCGTCTGCCGCTGGTCGAGCCCAGTGATGCCCACAAGGAGAAGATCGAGCAGGCACTGGAGGCCGAAGGTCTGATTCAGGAATAAACGAAACAACGCACAATGCCCGGTGGAATTGGTTCCTCCCGGGCATTTGCCGTTACAACAGAAAACGAGGAAACAAAAATGACAGATATTATCATTCAGGGCATTGGCGGCCGGATGGGTCACGCCCTCTGCGAGATGATTGCAAACCGGAGTGACTGCCGCGTGGTCGCCGGGATCGACCAGCAGGACGGTGAGCAGAACGGCATCCCCGTATACGACAGTCTGGATAAGCTGGACGGCAAGGGCGATGTCATCATTGATTTCAGCGCTCCTGCTGCTGTGGAAAAGGCACTGACCTATTGCGAAGCACACAGGATGCCCATCGTGGTCTGCACCACTGGCCTTTCCGAAGAGCTGCAGCTGAAGGTGGTGCAGCTGTCCCGCATTGTGCCCGTGTTCAAGAGCGCCAACATGTCCATCGGCATCAACCTGCTGTCGGAGCTGTGCAAGCGTGCATCGGCCATTCTGGGTGCAGACTATGATGTGGAGATCGTGGAGCAACACCACCACAACAAGCTGGATGCCCCCAGCGGCACTGCCCTGATGCTGGCCGATGCCATCAACGAAGAGAACAACGGCGCATATCATTATGTTTACGAACGTTCCTCTGTGCGCCAGAAGCGCGACCCGAAGGAGATCGGCATCAGCTCCGTGCGCGGAGGCAGCATCGTGGGCGACCACGAGGTGCTGTTCTGCGGTCCGGACGAGGTCATCACCCTCAAGCATACTGCATATTCCCGCAGTGTTTTTGCAAATGGCGCAATAAATGCTGCTGTCTATCTTGCAAAAAAGGAGCCGGGCCTGTACAATATGGGTAACATGATCGCAGAGCTGTAAGGTCTCTGCGTCTTCCACCATTTTGAGCGGCAGGAGGGCTGACGAAATGGAACAGGCAAGACACGCGGCATCCACGAAACGACATTCGCGGCACGAACTGCAGAACCGGCGAAAACGAAAACCCGTTTTTCTGAGGATGATGGGAGTGCTGCTGGTGGCTGGTGCGGCATTGACCTGCTTTGGCTTCTGGCGCTTCCAGACTCCCGGCATCGTGCTTGGCCCCTTTGAGGACGAGCCTTCGACCGCTGAAAGCGTTCCCCCGCCAGAACCGGAACCGCAGCCTGTTACTACCACACTGCGTTTTTCGGCCACCGGGGACAATCTGATCCATGCTCCCATCTACAAACAGGCAGCCCGCCGGGCAGCGGAAGGCCAGCGATATAATTTTGACTACTGCTACGAGCACCTGCTGGATTTTTATGCCGCGCAGGATGTAAACTGGATCAACCAGGAAACACTCTGCAGCAAGGAACTGGAGCCTTCCACCTATCCCTGCTTTTCTACCCCCGGTGAATGCGCAGAGGCTCTTTACCGGGCAGGCATCCGGGTGTTCAGTCTTTCCAACAACCACACCTACGATAAAGGTGCCAAAGGTATCGCAGCAACGCTGCGGTTCTGGGACGAGATGCCGGAAGATGTGGTCACGACCGGCCTGTGGTACGGAGAGAGCGATTATAGTACCATCCCCCTGCAGACAGTAAACGGTGTGACGATTGCCTACCTCTCCTACACCGACCACACCAATGGCATCCCGCAGAGCAGTGCCATGACAGCCAATGTCATCTACACCAGCCAGCGGGATGTGATGGAACAGCAGGTGCGCAGGGCACGTGAGCTGGCCGATTTCGTGGTGGTGGGAGTTCACTGGGGCGTGGAGGACAGCCACGAGATCACCCAGACCCAGCGGGACCTCGCCCAGCAGCTTTCCGACTGGGGTGCGGATGTTATTCTGGGCACGCACCCTCATGTGGTGCAGGATGCCGAGTGGAAGACCTCTGTGGATGGCCGCCAGACCTTTGTAGCCTATTCCCTGGGAAATTTCCTCAGCACCCAGAGCAAACCGGATCAGCTCATCGGTACCATCCTGACATTGGAACTGAACAAGACGACGGACCCGGATGGCAGCATTCACTGCGCTGTCGCTTCCCCGCAATTGCACCCCACCGTGACCCACTATGATGCCGGTAAATCCAACGTCCGCACCTACCTCTTCCGGGATTACACGTCGGAGCTGGCGCAGGCACACGGTGTCCGGGCCGCCTACCCCAGCTTTGGGATAGAGTACATCCAGAACGTATTACAGACCAACATCAACAGCGCGTTTTTGGCGCTCGCCTGAATTTGCAGCCCTTTGGGGCAGATTGGAGTGTTCATTATGTATGGTGTTTCCAAAATCAACATTGAGCCCAGCCTGATGATGATCAGTGTGCAGGATGTGGAGTTCAAGGGCAACAGCCTGGCCCGCTACCTGCAGATCTTTGCCGATACCGGCGTTGTGGTGGATATGATCAGTCAGAGCGCCCCTCACGGTACCAACATCGATTTCAGCTTTACCGCATCTGCCAGCGATCTGACGCTGGTGATGAAGGCCATCTCTGCCGCCAATCTCGACAAGGATGCCAAGGCCTCCCCGCTGATCAGCGTCGGTTACTCCAAACTGAACCTCTTCGGTGAGGACATGGTCACCAGCTGCGGTGTAGCTGCCCGGGCCCTGAATGCACTGGCCATGGCTGACATCGAGGTTCTGCTCATCACCACCAGCGATCTGGATATTTCTCTGCTGGTGCGCAGTGAGAACGAGGACTCCGCTTACGATGTGCTGAAGAAAGCCTTTGAGCTGTAAGCTGCCCTTCTCTATAAACATTACACAAACGTAAAAAGCCCGGCGGTATCCGATTTATGGATGCCGCCGGGCTTTTATCATACGCTGGTTCTAAAAGATTACAGGGTCACTTTGTGGTAGATCTTCTTGCCCTTCTTGATGACGATACCGTTCTTCAGCTGATCAGTGGTAAAGCTGACAGTGGGAGCAGCTACCTTTTCACCATCCACCAGGACACCGCCCTGCACGACCAGGCGGCGGGCCTCGCCGTTGGAAGCGGCCAGACCGACCTTGACCATGAGGGTCAGAATGCCGATGGAGCCATCGGTCAGATCCGCTTCGGTCAGCTGAGTGGAGGGCATATGCTCAGTGTCGGCAGCACCGCTGAACAGGGCACGGGCAGCGTTCTGGGCCTTCTCAGCCTCTTCCTCGCCGTGCACCATTTTGGTCAGCTCGTAGGCCAGGATCTCCTTGGCCTCGTTCAGACGCTGATCCTTCCAGCTGCTCATCTCATCGATCTGCTCCAACGGAAGGAAGGTCAGCATCCGGATGCACTTCATCACGTCAGCATCGCCGACATTGCGCCAGTACTGGTAGAACTCAAAGGGACTGGTCTTGTTGGGGTCGAGCCAGACCGCATTGCCTGCAGTCTTGCCCATCTTCTTGCCCTGAGAATCGGTCAGCAGGGTAATGGTCATCGCGTAGGCATCCTTGCCCAGCTTGCGGCGGATCAGCTCAGTGCCGCCCAGCATGTTGCTCCACTGGTCATCGCCGCCGAACTGCATGTTGCAGCCGTAGTGCTGGAACATGTAGTAGAAGTCGTAGCTCTGCATGATCATGTAGTTGAACTCCAGGAAGCTGAGCCCCTTCTCCATGCGCTGCTTGTAGCACTCGGCCCGCAACATGTTGTTGACGGAGAAGCAACCGCCCACCTCGCGCAGCAGCTCGATATAGTTCAGCGGCTTCAGCCACTCGGAGTTATACAGCATCAATGCCTTGCCGTCGGAGAAGTCGATGAACTTTTCCATCTGGCGCTTGAAGCACTCGGCATTGTGCTTGATGGTCTCCTCGGTCAGCATCTGGCGCATGTCGGTGCGGCCGGAGGGGTCGCCGATCAGGGTGGTGCCGTCGCCGATCAGGGCGATGGGCTTGTTGCCCGCCATCTGCAAACGCTTCATCAGGCACAGCGCCATAAAGTGACCCACATGCAGAGAATCGGCCGTGCAGTCAAAGCCGATGTAGAAGGTGGCCTTGCCGTTGTTGACCATTTCGCGGATCTCTTCCTCATTGGTGACCTGAGCGATCAAGCCGCGAGCCACCAGTTCTTCATAAATACCCATTTTCTTACATTCCTTTCCTATACGATCTGTGATGTTGAAGATTTTTACAAGAGGGGTAGCAAAATAAAAACGCCCCCTGTCCTTAGACAGAGGGCGATAAGTTATCGCGGTACCACCTCATGTTCGCCGCTTCCTCACGGAATACGGCCTCGTCGGGTGCTGACACACCCTATCGCTGTAACGGGCGAACCCGACACATCCCTACTAACCCCAAAATACAGGTTTTCAGAAGGCTGCTCCGGGATGTATTCACACGCGCCGCCCTCTCCTCTTTTCACCAGCCAGAGGTTCTCTTTGCAGGCGCAGAAGCGTGTTACTTCTTCCCTTCATCACGGTAACAGTATCAAGTTGCCACTATTGTAGCAGATTTTTTTCGTTTGTCAACACTTTTTTCGCAATATGAAAAATATTTATAAATCCCTCTCATAAGGTGAATTTATTCCGATATCTCCGCCCGAAATTTCTCCGCCTGGGTCAGCAGTTCCTCCGCACCCTGCAGCATGGTCTCCGTCACGTGGCTGCCGCCGGTCAGACGGGCCAGCTCCATCTGACGCTGCTTGCTGCACCCGCGTAAAGGTGCGGCCATTGGCTTCGCCCTTTTCCACAGAGAAATGGGTATCCGCCATGGCGGCCAGCTGGGGCAGATGGGTGACGCACAGCACCTGCTTATGGCGGCTGATGCGGGCCATCTTTTCGGCCACCTTCTGGGCGGCCCGGCCGCTGACGCCGGTGTCCACCTCGTCGAATACCATGGTGGCCACGTGATCCTGCTCGCTGAGAACATTCTTCATGGCCAGCATAATGCGGGCCAGCTCACCGCCAGAGGCGATCTTGTTGATAGGCTTCAGTTCCTCGCCCAGATTGGCGGACATGAGGAAGCGCACCTGATCCATGCCGGTGGCGTCCAGCGGCTTCTCGGCAAAGTCCACCTGAAAGCGGATCTTGCCCATATCCAGCTGCTGCAGCTCCGTCAGGATGGCCTGCGACAGGGTCTCCCCCGCCGCTTTCCGGGCGGCGGACAGCTCCGCCGCCGCTTTCCGGGCGGCTTTCTCCGCCTTGGCGCAGTCCTTTTCCAGCCGCTCCAGTGCGTCGCCGGCATAGGCAATATCGTCCAGTTCCCTGCGGCAGTTGTCCAGATACGTCAGCATGTCCTCCACGGTGGCGCCGTACTTCTTTTTCAGGCGGTACAGCTGATCCAGCCGGCCCTCCACCTCGTCCAGCTCGTTAGGGGAAAAATCGAAGTTCTCCCGCTGCTCCGCCACGGAAAAGGCAATGTCATAGGCCTCGCTGTAAGCGCTTTCCAGCCGCTCGTACAGGGCGTTGAAGCCCTCGTCCAGATGGCGCACGGTGCCCAATGCGTCCTGCGCCTGCCGCAGCAGATTCAGGACACCGCTGCCATCCTCGCCGCCGTTGAGGGCATAGTCCGCGCCGGACACGGCGGAAATAAACTTTTCGGCGTTCCGCAGCAGATTGCGGCGGCCTTGCAGTTCTTCCTCCTCGCCGGGCTTCAGCTTGGCCCGCTCCAGCTCATTGATCTGGTATTGCAAGGTGTCCATTCGCCGTGCTTTTTCCGCCTCGTCCATTTGCAAGGCGTTCATTTTGCGGCGAATTTCTGTTAAGCTATTATACTTGTCAGCATATGCTTCCAAAAGGCTCTCCACCTTTCCGAAGCTGTCAAGGTACGCCAGATGCTGCTCCTCGTCCAGCAGCTGCTGTCCGTCGTGCTGGCCGTGGATATTCACCAGGCGGCTGCCCAGCGTCCGTAGCTGGGACACGGTGACAGGCCGTCCGCCCACACGGCAGACATTCTTGCCGTCCGTGCCGATCTCACGCTGGAGCATCAGGTCGCCGTTTTCGTCCGGCGATGCGCCCAGCTCCTCGCACAGCGCGGGGTCTACATGGGAGAACAGCGCGCTGACAAAGGCCTTACTGGCGCCGGTACGGATCAGGTCGCGGGAGGTGCGCTGGCCCAGCACGGCGCTCATAGCGTCGATGACGATGGACTTACCGGCGCCTGTCTCGCCGGTCAGGGCGTTGAAGCCGGGACGGAAAGCGATCTCCGCCTCCTCGATAATGGCGATATTCTCGATATGAAGCAGTTCCAGCATAGCGTTCCTCCCTGCGCGATTCAGCGCAGCATCTGTTTCACCTGTTCGCAGAAGTCAAGCGCCTGGATCGTATCGTGGAACACCAGAAAGATGGTGTCGTCACCGGCCAGTGTTCCCACGATATCGGTATCGCCCATGTTATCCAGCGCAAAGGCCGCACCCTGCGCCATACCCTCGATGGTTTTCAGCACCACGATGTTCTGGGCCGTCTCTACGCTGACCACGCTCTCGCGGAAGATGGTGCGCAGCTTGTCGGCAAAGTTCAGCTTCGTTTTCTGCACCGACACGGCATAGCGATAGCGGCCCTGCCCGGTAGGCTCCTTCACCAGATGAAGCTGCTTGATATCCCGGGAAATGGTGGCTTGCGTCGAGCGGATGCCCAGGTCGTTCAGGCGCTGCAAAAGCTGCTCCTGCGTCTCGATGGCTTCCTCGCTGATGATCTGCAGCAGCTTTTCCTGTCGCACATTTTTCATTTTTCGCAGCCTCCCATTTTATAGTCAAGGATCTCGCAGAAGCTCTTTTTGCTGAGGCGCACAAGCCCCATGGCAAACTTGGACTGCCGCACCCGCACCTTATCGCCGTTTTTCAGAGAAAACGCCTTGCCGCCGTCGGCGGAGAGATAGACGAACTTCCGGTTGGCGTCCGCCGCCTCGATGGTGATCACATGCTCCGGCGACAGCACATAGGACGTGGCGCGGGTGGAGTGGGGACAGATGGGCGTGATCAGCAGATTCCGGGCTGTAGGCTCCACGATGGGGCCGCCCGCCGCCATGGAATAGCCGGTGGAGCCGGTGGGGGTAGAGATCACCACGCCGTCGCCTGTGACCTTGGTGAGGCGGCCCTCCTCTGTAAAGATATCCAGCCTTACAACCCTTGCTACAGATCCCTTTGACACCACCGCGTCGTTCAGAGCGATGTTGCTGTACACCGCGTTGCCGTTCCGGAAGATGGTCACATCCAGCATCATACGGGACTCCACCACGAAGTCCCAGCTTTGCAGGTCACGCAGGCGCTCCAGCTCGTTGGCCTCCAGCTCCGACATGAAGCCCAGGCTGCCCAGATTGATGCCCAGCACCGGCACGTTGTGCAGTGCCGCCGTGCGGCTCAGGTGCAGGATGGTGCCGTCGCCGCCGAAGGCGATCATCAGGTCGGCAGACTTGATCTCCTGCTGGAGCTGCCGCACGGGAACGCCCAGCTCGTCGCCGTAGCCGTCCCGGTGGAACGGCAGGCACACCACCGTTTCAAAACCGATCCCCTCCAGAATGGCCTTGGCGTCCTTGGCCACCTTCAGTTCGCTGTCCCGGTAGGGATTGGGGCATAGGATCACTTTCTTTTTCACTGCGCTTCCCCCTCTTTCAATGTCTCATGGGATGCTGTCACCACAGCGCGCAGGTCAATGTCCGCGTCCTGTTCCTCGGATTTGCGAAGGTATCCCAAATATTCAATATTCCCCTCCGGGCCACGGATAGGAGAATATGTAATTCCAAGTATTGTAAAGTTATTTTCCTTTGCATGCTCCAAAAAGTGCTCCAGCACCTCCAGATGCACGGCGGCGTCACGGACAACGCCCTTTTTGCCCACCTTTTCCCGGCCCGCCTCGAACTGCGGCTTGATGAGACACGCCACCTCACCGCCCTGCCGCAGCAGCGGGTACAGCGCCGGAAAGATCAGCTTCAGAGAGATGAAGGACACGTCGATGGAGGCAAAGTCCAGCGGGTCGGGCACCTGCTCCGCCGTCAGAGTTCTGGCGTTGGTTTTTTCCAGACACACCACCCTTGGATCGGTGCGCAGCTTCCATGCCAGCTGATTGGTGCCCACGTCCACGGCGTACACCTTGGCCGCGCCGTTTTGCAGCATGCAGTCGGTAAAGCCGCCGGTGGAGGAGCCGATATCGGCACAGGTCTTTCCCTCTAACGTGATGGGCCACACCTGCATGGCCTTTTCCAGCTTCAGGCCGCCCCGGCTCACATACCGCAGCGTCTTGCCCCGCACCTCGATATGGGCGTCGTTGGGCACCGCCGTACCCGGCTTGTCCACCTTCTGGTTGTTGACGTACACGATGCCCGCCATAATGGTGGCCTGCGCCTTCTGGCGGCTCTCCTGCAAGCCCTGCTCCACCAGCAGGACGTCCAGTCTTGTTTTATTGCTCATGGCACGCCTCCTTCAACGCGGCCGCCACGCTTGCCGCATCCAGCCCGCACTGAGCATACAGCTGCGGCACGGTGCCGTGACAGGGGATGGTGTCCCCCAGGTTCTTCAAAATAAGCCGCTCCGGCATCCGGCCACACTGAGCCAGAATGGCCGTCAGCCGCTGGCCTACACAGCCGCTGCCCACGCAGTCCTCCAGCACTAGCAGGCGCTTTTCACTGCCCAGCGCCGCCAGCACCGCGTCGCCGTCCAGCGGCGCGATGGCGTTCAGCTTCACCACCCGGGTCTCGACCCCCGCTTCATGCAGCAGCTCCGCCGCCGCCAGCGCTTCGTTGATCAGGACGCCGTAGGTAAGGATGGTGCAGTCCGCTCCCGGACGCACCTGCGTAAAGGTCTCATTGCCGCAGCAGTCCTGATACGCACCCTCGCCGCCGCGGGGATAGCGGACAGCAACAGGGCCGGTCAGCTCCAACACCGTCCGTCGCAGCATCTGCCGCAGCTCGGCAAAGCTGGCGGGGCACAGCACCGTCATGTGGGGCACCTGAGAGAGATACAGGGCATCGAAGCAGCCGTGGTGCGTCTCGCCGTCCTCGCCCACGAGGCCCGCCCGGTCAACGCCCAGCACCACATGCAGGCCATCCAGCGCCACATCCTGAAGCAGCTGGTCGTAGCCCCGCTGCAAAAAGCTGGAGTATACGGCAAACACCGGGACAAGTCCCTGCTTCGCCATGCCGCCCGCCATGGACACGGCATGTCCCTCGGCAATGCCTACGTCAAAAAGGCGGTCGGGATATTTCCGGGCGAACTCCGTCAGTCCGGTGCCCTCCTGCATGGCGGCGGTGATGGCGCATACGCGCCCGTCCTCCCCTGCCAGCGCGGTCAGCTCCTGGCCGAACACGTGGGAGAAATCCATTTTTGCAGTACGCAGTGGCTTACCGGTGACCGGATCAAAGGGCGATACGCCGTGATAGTCGGCGGGGCGCTCCTCGGCGGGAGAATAGCCCTTCCCTTTTACAGTGCGCACATGCAGCAGCACGGGACAGCGCTGCTCCCGCGCCCATTGCAGAGATTGCGTCAGCGCTTCCACATCGTGTCCGTCCACCGGACCCATGTAGGAAAAGCCCATACTCTCAAACATGGAGCTGTCCGGCAGCAGCGTCTTTTTCAGCGCCGTCTTGATGTCATGGCTGACGTGATAGAGCTTTCCGCCCACCGGGCCGTTCCCCAGCAACTGGCGGTAACGCTTCTTGAATTCATAGTAGCCCGGCTTCGTCCGCAAACGGGACAGATGGCGGCTGACCGCGCCCACGTTGGGTGCGATGGACATGCCGTTGTCATTCAAAATGACGATCATGGGCTCGCCGGAGGCTCCGGCATTATTCAGCCCCTCAAAGCTGAGGCCGCCGCCCAGCGCACCGTCACCGATCAAGGCGATCACGTCGTAGTTTTCATGGCGCATGGTGCGTGCTTTCGCCATGCCCAGCGCCACCGACACAGAGTTGGAAGCATGTCCTGCCATAAAGGCGTCGTGAACGCTCTCATAGGGCTTGGGGAAGCCGGAAAGCCCGCCAAACTGCCGCAGGGTATCCATCTGCTCCCGGCGGCCCGTTAAAATTTTATGCACATAGCACTGGTGTCCTACGTCGAACACCATCCGGTCGCGGGACGTGTCAAACACCCGGTGGATGGCGACAGTCAGCTCCACCACGCCCAGATTGGATGCCAGATGGCCGCCGGTCTTTGCCACGCTGCGCACCAGAAAGGTGCGAAGCTCATCGCAAAGCTGACGGGTCTGGGTACTGTTCAGCCGCTTCACATCGGAGGGGCTGTGGATCGATTCCAGCATCAGGGGTCATTCCTCATTTCAGCGATAGAGATGCAGCGCGTGCATGATCCGCGCCACCCGGTACACCACGGCGGTACATTCATTGATGGCCACCTTCTTGAACAAAGCCTTGCCGCCGATGGTCAGGCCGGAGATCAGCGCCGTCACACCGATGGAGATCATCACGTTGGTGGTGCTGAGATCCCGCTGCAGGGCAGCCACGATCACCGCCGCGGTAGAACCGCTGACGATGCCGCAGATATCGCCCACCACGTCGTTGCACACGGAGCTGACGCGGTTGGCGTTGGACAGCAGACGGATGGCCTCCTTGCCGCCCTTTTCCTTGTGGGCGGCCATGGAGTGGAAGGGCTTCGGGTCGGCCGCCGTCACCGCCACGCCGATCATATCGAACACGATGCCCAGGGCGATAAACGCCGCCAGCACAAGGCCCGCCACCACATAGCCCGCTCCGTTCAGCGCAGTAGAGGAGAAAAAACTCAGCAGCGCGCTGAGTATCACCGCCATGAAAAAGACCCGTAAGGGCCAGTGGTCGTTCTTCTTTTTGGGCTTGTTTTTGTCACTCAAGATGAAAAAACCTCATTTCAAAACACCGGACTTACTCCGGCGATCAAAGTCAAAAACTGAACAGGGCAGCATTGGGAGTAAATCTTGCGGCTTAGGTACGGGTTGGATTTCCCCACAGCACGCCTCTCGTCGCCGATCAGGTGGTTTCCCCTTAGGTGCTGTATCACGGCGTTGCCGCGTCGTGATACCCGACTGCCACTTAGTCCGCACTGCAATCCTCCCAAGGCCCCACAGAAATGGACAGCCTAGGTGATTTCCACTGCAGTCACGCCGCCTCTTATCCTCTTTTGCAGGCAGGGTTTCAAGGGAATCGCACGCGGACCCTGGCCGGGGTCTTTGGTGCTTCAGCTCCCCTATTCACCGTGCCCACGCAAGGCAGGCTACTCTGCACACAGCGTTCACGGCACAAAGGCCGGGTAGCACCGCGATGCAGGTTTCTTGCCATCGGGGTCGATGACGTCAACTGCCTCGTACACAGGTCGCTTACCACAGGGGGAGTACGCCTGTGCACAACAGCAGGTCTCCACGGAAGCAGGGTCGGGTCCCTCATGCCATTGAGGGGCGCCCTACATCCGCAGGCGGGCATTTCGCACGCCTCCCTCCAGCACCCACCCCAAACTGGGCGTAAGAAGCAAGCACCAGAGGTTTCACAGTTGTGCCCTTTAAAGGATTTTTAGGCCCTTCTTAGGAGACGGCAGATCTGACTAGGATACTGCGCCGCTGTTCAGTAATTTCATATCATATCACACTTTTCTCCGTTTCGCAACCGCTTTTATGCAGAATATTCTGTATATTTTGACCTCCGCCGCAGCGTGCAGAAGTCTTAACAGAATTTTAACATAATCTTTATAAAGTATTGAAAACTATCTTGCCAAATGAGGAATGCTGTGGTATACTTGGTATACGTACCAAGGACACACAGTTTTTCACCGGAGGACAGCGCCGCGCTCTCCGGCACGCTGAATGTATCACGCTTTATCCATATCTCCTCGTGTAGATTTTAGGCAGAGAAACGGACAGACGCTTTTGCGTCTGTCCGTTTCTCATTTCTTATCGTTATTTCGCCAGCGCCTCGGCCCACTGGCCGTACTTTTCGATGTTGGCGTCACGCTCAGTGGCGTCCTTGCCCTGGGTCAGAATGTAGACCTTGATCTTCGGCTCGGTGCCGGAGGGGCGCACCAGAATGGTGGTGCCGTCCGCCAGCTCATAGCGCAGCACGTTGCTGCCCTTCAGCTCCATTTCGGATACCGCGCCGGTGGCGCAATCCACCACGCTGCCGTCGGTATAGTCCTTGCGGGCCCCAGCCACACCGGAGATCACAGCGGGCGGATTCTGGCGCAGGGACTTCATCAGATTCGCCATCTTCTCCAGACCGTCCAGACCAGGCATCACCAGATTGTAGGTCTTTTCGCCGTACCAGCCGTACTTCCTGTACAGCACGTCCAGCGCGTCGTACAGGGTCATACCCTGAGTGGCGTACCACGCGGCCATCTCCGTCAGCAGCAGAGACGCGGTAACGGCGTCCTTATCCCGGACATAGTCGCCCAGCATGTAGCCGTAGCTCTCCTCATAGGAGAACACCACCTTGCCCTGACCGGCAGATTCCAGCTGGTTCTTCTTCTCGGCCATGAACTTGAAGCCGGTGAAGGTATCGTAGCAGGTGACGCCGTGGGCCTCGGCCACCTTGCGGGCCATCTCGGTGGTGACGATGGTTTTCAGCATCACGGGGTTTTTCGGCAGCTTACCGCTGCGCTTCATGGCGCCGTACAGGTAATCGCTCAGCAGTACGCCGGTCTGGTTGCCGCTGACAGGCTGGAACTTGCCCTCCTTATTTCGCACCATAATGCCCACGCGGTCGCTGTCTGGGTCGGTGCCCACGATGAAGTCGGCCTTCACCTTGTCGGCCAGCGCAATGGCCAGATAGAAGCCCTCGGGGTTCTCCGGGTTGGGAGATACCACCGTGGGGAAATCGCCGTCAATGACCATCTGCTCCGGCACGCAGTGCAAATGCCTGATACCCAGACGGGTCAGAGCCTCCGGCACCAGCTTATAGCCGCAGCCGTGGAAAGGGGTATACACCACCTGGAAGGTATCCGCCACCTTGGCGACGGAATCGTAATCGTTGACCATATCCATGACATTTGCCATGAATTTGCGGTCGGTCTCGTCGCCCATGGTCTCGATGAGGCCCGCCTTGACGGCCTCGTCAAAGTCCATGCGCTTCACGCCGGTGAAGATGTCAATCTTCTCCAGCTCGGCGGCGATGGCGGCGGCGTGGTGGGGCGGCAGCTGCGCACCGTCCTCCCAGTAAACCTTATAGCCGTTGTATTCCTTGGGGTTGTGGCTGGGGG
>ERZ780167.2263-NODE-2263-length-15436-cov-6.854626_pt1 | contig 15436 bp, 15 predicted proteins | sample MGYA00510982_ERZ780167 | MGnify/ENA primary metagenome ERZ780167 (study PRJEB29588, sample SAMEA2146107) | human gut metagenome | biome: human gut; feature: human-associated habitat; material: faeces | place: Denmark | collected 2008/2010 ... | reverse complement strand
AAAACCCCCGCCGCCACCGGCTCCAGCGCCGCGCTGAGGCCCCAGAACACGGCGTAGCCCGCCGCCGCGCCGAGATACGCGCAGATCGCGGCCGGGCCGAACGGCAGCACGCATACCGGCGCGAGCGCCAGCGGCACAGGCCCGTCCAGCAGTCCCGCGCCCGCCAGCACAAAGCAGAAGCCGCCCGCGCCCAGCGCGCGCAGCAGCCCCCGCAGCAGCGGCCGCGCGGCAAGCACCTGTGAAAGCCGCTGCCGCAGCCCGCCCGGATCCGTCTGTCTGATGTCCATAGCGCCGCCTCCTTTGTTCCTTCGTCCACTTTACCGCCGGGGCGGCGGGAAAACGGTCGGGAAATGGCGCGGGAAACCCTGCGCGGCGCGAAAAGAAAATCCGCGTGTCGCTTGCGTTTATGGGCAAAATGACGTAGAATGGAGAAAATCCTGCGCGGACGCCCGCGGGCGTCCGCCTGAAAGCGAGGATACCCGTTTTGGGAAAGGAAACCGAATACAAGCTGGAGGTCGGAGATCTGCAGCTGCTCGACTGCATCCTCTGCAGTGAGCCCGTCGCCAGCCGGATGCAGGCCCCGTTCGCCTATATCCGGATGCAGACGACCTACTATGACACGGAGGACGGTCTGCTGGAGAAAAACCGCTGGATGCTCCGCCTGCGCACGGAAAACGAGCGCAGCGTCGTCACCATGAAGACGCCCGGCGAGGGCCATACCCGCGGCGAGTGGGAAGTGGAGAGCGAATATCTCGACGAAGCGCTGCCGGAGCTTGCAAAGCTTGGCGCGCCGGAGGCGATCGGCCGTCTGGACGCGGAGGCGCTGCTGCCGGTCTGCGGGGCGAAATTCACCCGCATCACGGCGCCGCTCCGGCTCTCGGAAAAGACGAGCTGCACGCTCTGCGGCGATCTCGGCGAACTGACCGGCGGCGGGAAGCAGGAGCTTCTGTGCGAGCTTGAGCTCGAGCTGCAGGCGGGCGAGGAGGCGGACGTGCAGGCATTTGCAAAGACGCTTGCCGAGCGCTTTCATCTTCACGAGCAGCCGCGCAGCAAGCTGCAGCGTGCCCGGGCACTGACACAGTGAAATCAAAATTGATCCCGCCGTCCGGCGGAACACGAGGGGAACACCATGGATATCAACAAAAACGCCAATCTCAGCATGCTTTGCGACTTCTATGAGCTCACCATGGGCAACGGCTATTTTGTCCAGGGCATGCAGGACCGCATCACCTATTTTGATATTTTCTTCCGCAGCGTGCCGGATAACGGTGGCTACGCCATCGCCGCCGGGCTGGAACAGGCCATCGAATATATCCAGCAGCTGCACTTCGACGAGGACGATATCGCCTACCTGCGCAGCCGGAACATGTTTGACGAGGGCTTCCTCAGCTACCTCCGGGACTTCCGCTTCACGGGCGATATTTGGGCCGTGCCGGAGGGCACGCCCATCTTCCCGCGCGAGCCGATCATGACCGTCCGCGCCCCCGCCATCCAGGCGCAGCTGGTCGAGACCTTCCTGCTGCTCACGCTCAACCACCAGAGCCTCATCGCCACCAAGGCCAACCGCGTCGTCCGCGCGGCCAAGGGGCGCGTGGTGCTGGAGTTCGGCTCCCGCCGAGCCCAGGGCGTCGACGCCGCGGTCGACGGTGCGCGCGCGGCCTATATCGGCGGCTGCAAGGGCACGGCCTGCACGCTGACCGACCAGCTCTACGGCGTGCCCGCCGGCGGCACCATGGCCCATTCGTGGGTGCAGATGTTCCCGTCGGAATACGAGGCGTTCAAGGCCTACTGCGAGACCTATCCCGACAACCCGACCCTGCTGGTCGATACCTATAACACGCTCCGGTCCGGCATCCCGAACGCCATCCGGGTCTTTAACGAGGTTCTGAAGCCCCGCGGGCTGACGAAGTGCGGCATCCGCCTCGACTCCGGCGACATGACCTACCTGACCCGCAAGGCACGCAAGATGCTCGACGAGGCCGGCTGGCAGACCTGCCAGATCTCGTGCTCGAACTCGCTCGACGAGTATATCATCGAGGATATCCTCAACCAGGGTGCGCAGATCGACATGTTCGGTGTCGGCGAGCGGCTCATCACCGCCAAGTCCGAGGCGGTCTTTGGCGGCGTGTACAAGCTGACGGCCATCGAGGACGAGCAGGGGAACATCATCCCCAAGATCAAGATCAGCGAAAACGTCGGCAAGATCACGAACCCGCACTTCAAAAAGGTCTACCGCCTCTTTGGCAACGACACCGGCAAGGCCATCGCCGACTATCTCTGCGTGCATGACGAGACGGTCGACGACAGCCGGGATCTGGAGATCTTTGACCCGCAGGCGACCTGGAAGCGCAAGAAGGTCTATAACTTCACGGCCAAGGAGCTGCTCGTGCCCATTTTCCAGGGCGGCGAGCTTGTCTACCAGCTGCCGGCGCTCAGCGAGATCCAGGCCTACTGCGCCCAGCAGGTCGATACCCTCTGGGACGAGGTCAAGCGCTTCGACAACCCGCACACGTACTACGTCGACCTGTCGCAGAAGCTCTGGGACATCAAGGACCGGCTGCTGCACGAGGGCGGAAAGATCAGTTAAACAATAAAAACAGCATCCGCCCGGCAGAGCCGGACGGATGCGCGTCTATGGAGGGAACACTATGACCATTCGCGTGGGGATCATCGGGCGGAATTTTGTCGTCGACTGGCTGCTGGCGGCGATGGAGCAGGTGCCGGAGCTGCGCCCGGCGGCGATCTATTCCAGATCTGCGGAGACGGGCCGGGCGTTTGCGGAGAAGTATCATCTGGATGCCGTCTATACCGATCTGGAGGCTTTTGCCGCGGCGGATACGTTCGACGCGGCCTACATCGCCAGCCCGAACCGCTGCCACTTTGAACAGGCCCTGTGCCTGCTGCGGCACGGCAAGCACGTGCTGCTGGAAAAGCCGGGCGTCCTGACGGCGGCGCAGACCGGGACGCTCATCGAGACGGCGAAGGAACACCGCGTGGTCTATCTCGAGGCCATGCGGCTGGTCTTTGACGACGCGCTGCCCATCATCCGGGATGCGCTGCCTGAGATCGGGACGCTCCGCCGCGTGACGGCGGAGTTCACCCAGTATTCCTCCCGCTATGACCGCGTGCGCGCCGGGGAGCAGGGCATCAACGCCTTTGACCCAAAGCTCTGCAACGCGGCGATCTTGGACATGGGCTGCTATCCCATCCACGCGCTCGTGTCGATGTTCGGCGCGCCGGCGCACGTGTCGGCGGAGGCGTATCATCTGGAAAGCGGGTTTGAGGCCGGCGGCATCGCGCTTCTGCGCTATCCGGGCTTCGTCTGCGAGGCCATCTGGTCCAAGGTCTGCAGACAGGCGTCACCCACGACCTTCATGGGCGAGGACGGCTCGATCCTCCTTGACGACATCAACCACATCCGCCGCATCTGGCTCGTCCGCCGCAATGGTGAGATTGTGGAGCTGCCGTACCGCGAGAAGCTGCCCAACAACATGATGTACGAGCTGCGCGAGTTCGCAGGCTATATCGCCTCCGGCACACAGCCGGAGAAGCGCAACCGCGACAGCGTGATCACCGCGTCCGTCATCGAGCAGGCCCGCCGCCAGACCGGGACGCTGTTCGATGGGGAATAAACCAAAAAAACGCGCAGCCGGGGGATCCCGACTGCGCATATTTTCATGCGGAAAGCTGACGAGGTGCATGGCAGGACTGCACACCCTTCTTCGAATGGATGCTACATCCGTTACCCGGACAGCCAGCTCCGAAACGGCAACCTTGCGGCACACAGGGTGGTCCGCTTAGTGCTGCTTGGTTCCCCACCTGACACGATTCACAGAGCCCTATTGCGCAAGACCAGATCTTCAACACCGCTTATCCGGGTCAGACGACACAGCATACACCCTCGGTCGGGAATTCCTCCCCGCTGTAGCGGATTGCGGGTAACAGGGCACCGCTATCTCCCCAAGTAGTGCAGCCTTGCCACGCACCTCGTCGTGACAATGACGATTCAGTCCAGTTTGCTTTCGACGAAATCGACGAGCTCGCCGACGGTCGCGATCTTGTCCTCAAGCTCGAGATCGACGCCCAGCTGCTCCTCCAGATCCATGACCATTTCGACGGTATCCAGAGAATCGACGCCCAGACTTTCAAACGTGGTGTCGCGGGTGATCTCATCGGCCGGAATGTCCAGCTGCGAGGCCAGATACGCCTGAATTTTCTCAAACATCCTGAATTCCTCCAAGGTTTCAATTTGCATAAGACTATGATACGAATATTTTCCCGGATGTCAAGAAGAAAAGTGTAAATAATCTGTTTCGGGTCAATTCAGGAAGTCGCGGAGCTTTTTGCTTCTCGACGGATGGCGCAGCTTGCGCAGGGCCTTGGATTCGATCTGGCGGATCCGCTCGCGCGTGACGTCGAATTGCTTGCCGACCTCCTCGAGCGTATGCGGCTTGCCGTCGACCAGACCGAAGCGCATGCGCAGCACCTGCTCCTCCCGCGGCGTCAGCGTGGACAGGACTTCCTCGAGCTGCTCGCGCAGCAGGGTATAGGTGGCCTCCTCCGACGGCTGGGAGGCCTCGTCGTCCTGGATGAAGTCGCCGAGATGGCTGTCTTCCTCCTCGCCGATGGGCGTTTCGAGAGAGACGGGCTCCTGCGCGATCTTCAGGACCTCTTCGACCTTGCTCTGCTCGATGTGCAGCTCGTCGGCGATCTCCTTCGTCGTCGGCTCGCGGCCGAGCTTCTGCACCATCGCGTGCGAGGTGCGCAGCACCCGGTTGATGGTCTCCACCATGTGCACGGGGATGCGGATCGTGCGGGCCTGGTCGGCGATGGCGCGCGTGATCGACTGGCGGATCCACCAGGTGGCGTAGGTGGAGAATTTATAGCCCTTCGTGTAGTCGAATTTTTCCACGGCTTTCATGAGGCCCAGATTGCCCTCCTGGATGAGGTCGAGCAGCTGCATCCCGCGGCCGACATAGCGCTTGGCGATCGACACGACGAGCCGCAGATTCGCCTCGGACATGCGCTTGCGCGCGGCCTCGCGGGTCTTCTCGTCGCCCTCGGCCATGGCTCTTGCGACTTCCTGTTCCTCCTCGGGCGAGAGAAGCTTGATCCGGCCGATCTCCTTGAGGTACATGCGCACGGGGTCGTCGAGCTTGGCGGTCTCCACGTCCTCGGGCAGGGCCTCGGGCGTTTCCAGATCCTCAGGCAGGCCCTCGTCCTCGATGGCCTGCATTTCGCTGAGCGTGGGGTTGTCCATGTCGGCCGAGCCGATCAGATCCAGCACGTCCGACACGTCGATCTCGATCCCGGCCTGCTCCAGAATGTCATAGAACTGCTCGGTCTGCGCCTGCGTGGCGTCGACGTCGTCGAGCGTTTCGACCAGATGCTTGGAGGAGACCTTGCCGGTCTTTTTCGCCTCGGTGATAAGGGTCTCGAGCTTTTGCCGGTTTTCAGCGGTCAGTTCCATTTTCTGCAGAAGTTCCAGTTCTTTTCCCATAGCTTACCCTCCGTACTGTTTTGTCGATTTCATCTGCTCGGCGAGCAGCCGCAGACTGTCTTCCGAGCGGGCGCGGGTCCGGCCCTCATATTCTTCCTGGATCACGCGCAGATAATCCGCGAGCGCCTCATCCGAGACCGGAGATGTGTCCTTGCTCAGGATATACGACAGGTGCGACATCTCCTCCGGGGTGAATTCTCCCTCCATCGCGGCGAGCGAGACCGGCCGGCCGGACTGCACCCGCTGGCGAAGCTGCGTCAGCACCCGGCCGAACAGATCGACCGAGCACGCCTCCGCCGGGAGCTTCACGCCCGCAATCAGCTCCGGCTCGCGCAGGAGCATGCAGATGAGCCCTTCTTCGGCCGTGGCCGAGCGCAGGTTGTCGTAGTGGATGGCGCGGATCTTCGGCGCGCGCTGGCGCGCGATGTCGAGCTCCTGCGCCTCGCGTTTGCGCTTTTCGATGGCGCGGGACTTGCGGTAGGCCTTTTTGACCTCCAGCTGCATGGCCTCGGGCGTGATGCCTGCGGCCTCAGCCGCGCGGCGGCCGTAGATCTCGCGCTGCACCGCGTTCGGGAACGAGGCGATGAGCGCGGCGGCCTGCGAGAGAAATTCCACGCGCTGCTCGTCGAGCGTCAGGTCGAATTTGCGCCGGAGACTGTCGAGCCGGTATTCGGCCTGGTTCTGGCAGCTGTCAAGCAGGACCTCAAAGCGCTGCGCGCCGTATTTTTTCAGAAATTCGTCCGGGTCCTTCGCTCCCTGCATCCGCAGGACGCGCACCTGGATGCCGGTCTTTTCGAGCATCGGGATGGCGCGGCGCGTGGCGTTCTGCCCGGCCTCGTCGCCGTCGTAGGTCAGGATGACCTGATTGGTGTACTTGGCGAGGATATTCGCGTGCTCCTCCGTCAGCGACGTGCCGAGCGAGGCCACGGCGCAGTCGAACCCGTACTGGTGCAGGGCGATGGCGTCCATATAGCCCTCGGTGAGGATGATGCGGCCCTGCTTGCTCTTGCGGGCGACGTTGAGCGCGAAGAGATTTTTGCGTTTGTTGAAGATGAGCGTCTCCGGCGAGTTGAGGTATTTGGGCGTCGAATCGTCCATCACGCGGCCGCCGAAGCCGATGACGTTCCCCCGGATGTCGATGATGGGGAACATGAGGCGGTTGCGGAAGCGGTCATACACGCCGCCGTTTTTGCCCCGGATGGAGAGCCCGGCGTCGATGAGCTCGTCGAGCCGGTAGCCCTTTTCCTTCATGGTGTCCGTGAGCGTCGCCCATGCGTCCGGGCTGAAGCCAAGGCCGAAGCGCTTGACGGTGTCCATGCTGAGCGCCCGCTTCTGTATGTACGCCTGCGCGGGCTTGCCCACGGGGGAAAACAGCTGCTGGCGGAAAAACCGCGCCGCGTCCTTGCACAGGGCCCAAAGGCGCTCCTGCTTCTGATACTGCGAGTGGTAGGCCTCGTCCTCCGGTACCTTCATCCCCGCGCGCTTGGCGAGGAAGCGGACGGCGTCGGGGAAGTCCAGCCCCTCGATCTGCATGATGAAGTTGACCACGCCGCCGCCCGCGTGGCAGCCGAAGCAGTAATAGATGCCCTTGTCCGGGGCGACGGAGAACGAAGCGGTCTTCTCCGAGTGGAACGGGCAGAGGCCGAAGAGGTTCGAGCCCCGGCGCGTCAGGCTCACATATTGTCCCACGACCTCGTCGATGGGATTGCGGTCGATGAGCGCGTCAAGAAACGGCTGCGGAAATGCCAAGGCAGAAACCTCCTTTCAGTTCAAATGGGCTCTTCCGGTGCTTACCGCATCTGCCATGTCGTGGGGATGAAGAGCTCGGAATACTTGTAGACCGCGTAGCGGTCGGTCATACCGGCGATGTAGTCGCAGACGATGCGCTCCATGCCGTCAAAGTCCAGCTGCGGCAGAAAATCCGCCGGGAGCTTTTCCGGGCGCCGCATGTAATATTCAAAGAGACGGCAGAGCATGTCCTTCGCCTTGGTCTCCTCGCCCTTGGCGACGGGATTGGTGTAGACCCGGGCGAACATGAATGTGCGCAGCCGGTCCATCGCCTGCGCGATCTCCGGCTGCATGCCGAGCGTGCCGGTGGCGATCGTGTTGTCGATCATATTCTCGACGAGCGTGTTGATCCGCTGCGAGTGCGAATGGCCGAGGATCTCTGCGATCTCCGGCGGGATGTCGTCCTCGGTCAGGATCCCGGCGCGCATGGCGTCGTCGATGTCGTGGTTGATATACGCGATGCGGTCGGACGTGCGCACGATCTGGCCCTCGAGCGTCTCGGGGATGAAATCTCCGGTGTGGCCGAGGATGCCCATGCGGACCTCGTAGGTCAGGTTCAGCCCCGTGCCGCCGCGCTCGAGCTTGTCCACCACGCGCAGCGACTGCTCATTGTGGCGGAACGGCTTTTCCATCATGCTGGAAAGCGCCTTTTCGCCCGCGTGGCCGAACGGCGTATGGCCCAGGTCGTGGCCGTAGGCCGCGGCCTCCGCCAGATCCTGATTGAGCCGCAGCCCGCGGCAGATCGTCCGCGCGATGCGCGCGACCTCCAGCGTGTGGGTCATGCGGGTGCGGTAATGGTCGCCCTCCGGCGAGAGGAAGACCTGCGTCTTGTGCATCAGCCGGCGGAAGGACTTGCTGTGCAGGATGCGGTCGGCGTCGCGCTGGTAGCAGGTGCGCACGTCGTTGTCCTCCTCCGGCGAGGGGCGGCCCTTCGTCTCGGCGGCCTTCTGGGCCTGCGGGGAGAGAACGTCATATTCCTCCTGCTCCATCCGTTCGCGCACGGTCATATCGGTCCCACCTTACAATGTCAGAATAAACGGAAATTTTAAATTCCGTGTGGCGTTTGCGTGAATTTTTTGAAAAGCTGTGATCTGGCGTTCACCGGATGCGCACGCCGCGCAGCTCCGTGCCGGTCGTTTCCGGCGCGAGGCTCCCGGCGGAAAGCTCCTGCAGGGCCTTCCGGAACGCGGCTTCCTCCGGCTGCGGCAGGAGGATCGTCAGCGCGATCTGCGCGCCGTAGTCTGCGTCCCGGACCAGCCCGCCGCGCTTGTCCGCCTCGAGCTTCACGCGCTCAAACAGCGCGTAGGGGCAATCGAGCCGCAGCACGCTCCACGGGCGCAGCTCGGAGATGCCCGCGTCGTCCAGCGCGTCCTTCGCGGCCTTCGTATAGGCCCGGCAGAGCCCGCCCGCGCCGAGCAGGATGCCGCCGAAGTACCGCGTCACGACGCACAGCACATCCTGTACGCCCTCACGCTCGAGCACGTTCAGGATCGGCTGTCCGGCGGTGCCCTGCGGCTCGCCGTCGTCGCTGTAGCGCTTCTGGCCGGTGTGCAGGACGTAGGCCCAGCAGTTGTGCCGGGCGTCATATTCCCGCTTCTTGACGGCCTCGAGCTGCGCCCGGGCCTCCGCCTCGGTCGTCACGGGGAGGACGAGACCGAGAAAGCGGGATTTTTTTTCGATATATTCCGAATTTCCCTCCCCCGTGGGGATCCAGAGCTGCTCCATCAGACTTCCTCTGTTACATACTGACGCAATCTGCCGAACAAGGTTTCATCGACGATGGCGTCAAGTTCGATCCCGTTTTCCGTATAGCTGCTGGACAGGACCTGCGCCGTGTCGTGCAGCGCGGCGACCATGCCGCCGACCGCATACGGCAGCAGGAGCTTCACATGGTGCTTGCCCCGGCCGAGCAGCTGCTCGACGGCTTCTTTGAGCGCATCGAGGCCGAAGCCGCTCGCGGCGGAGATGGCGACCTTGTCCTGCCCGCGCGGGATCTCGTCGTCGGCGACGAGATCGCACTTGTTGTAGCATTCCAGGACCGGCGTGCCGGGCGCTGCAAGCTCCGCGATCAGACGGTCGACGACCGCGATGTGATCGTCGCGCTCCGGGTCGGCGCTGTCGATGACGTGGATGAGAAGATCCGCGTATTCCAGCTCCTCGAGCGTGGCGCGGAAGGCCTCGACCAGATGGTGCGGCAGCTTGGCGATGAAGCCGACCGTGTCCGACAGCAGCGCCTGGCAGGTGTCGGAGACCGTCAGCTGCCGCGTGGTGGTGTCGAGCGTGTCGAACAGGCGGTTATTGGCGGGGATGTCGGCACCGGTCAGGCGGTTGAGCAGTGTCGATTTGCCCGCGTTCGTGTAGCCCACGAGGGCGACGACGGGCAGATCGTTTTTCTGCCGTCTTCTGCGCTGCTCGGCGCGGACCTTGCGCACGTCTTCCAGATTTTCGCGCAGCTTCTGGATGCGTGAGCGGATGTAGCGCTTGTCGGTCTCGAGCTGCGTCTCGCCCGGGCCTCTGGTGCCGATGCCGCCGCCGAGGCGGCCCATCTCCTCGTTCCAGACGGTGAGCCGGGGCAGGTAATACTGATACTGCGCCAGCTCGACCTGGAGCTTGCCCTCGCGCGTCTTGGCCCGCTGGGCGAAGATATCGAGGATGAGCGCGCTGCGGTCGAGCACGGTGGTCTTTAAAATATCCTCCAGCGTGCGCGTCTGCGAGGGCGTGAGGTCGTTATCGAAAATGACCATGTTCGCGCCCGTGGACAAGACCAGCTGGCGCACCTCCTCAGCCTTGCCCTCGCCGATGAACGAGCGGGGGTCGGGCGTGTGCTTGTTCTGCAGGATCTTGCCGGCGCATTCGCCGCCGGCGGTATTGAGCAGGGCTTCGAGCTCATCAAGCGTCGTCTCCGTCGCGGTCTCTTCCTTTGGAAAGCAGTCCGCGTTGAGGCCGACGAGCACGGCCCGGTCGATTCGTTTCTGATTCAGTTCTTCCATGTATCGTCTTCCGTCAGTTTCTTGCAAATTGCGACATATATGAAAAAAGTCCGCACCGATACGCGGTGCGGACTGTCTTCTTACTTCAGGCCGTATTTCTTGTTGAAACGGTCAACACGTCCACCGGTGTCAACAAGCTTCTGCTTGCCGGTGTAGAACGGGTGACACTTGGAGCAAATTTCAACCTTGATGTCCTTTTTGGTAGAACCAGTCTCAATAACTGCACCACACGCGCATCTGATAGTAGTCTGTTCGTACTTGGGATGGATACCTTCCTTCATGAGTTTCACCTCTCTCATCAGATTTCTGTAAAAAGGCAGACTGCCCTTCCCTTGGTTCAAACGCCTAGATATAGTACCACAGGATGCGCCAGAATGCAAGGATAATTTTCAATTTTTCTTCTGGAACGCAAAAAACAGCCTGCAGCCGTCGGGCTGCAGGCCGGCTGTGCCGCTTACTGGAGGTTCCGGCGTTTGCGGAGCATGAAGTAGGTGAGAAAATAGAGGATCGCGCCGAGGACAAGATCTGCGAGCAGGGACAGGAGCATGGTACCGTGGAAAAACTGGGCGACGGCGTGCGGAGCCTCACTGACGACGACCATACGGCCGCCTGAAAAGACATTTTGCAGCAGGTGATTCAGGAGGGAGCTGTCATCTGCAAGGCCTGCAAGCGTAAAGACGCCGAAGATCTGCTGCACGGCCTGAATGACAAAATAGAACACGACGGAAAGAAGCCCCTTATGGTTGGCAAAGCTGTAGCCGATGGACATGGGCGCGTAGAACAGCAGGCAGGTGACAAGCAGGCTGACGAACAGCATCGCAAAGGTCTCCAGCGCAATGGCGATGCCGTTACCGGTGTAATAGCTGCCCAGCTCGCGCAGTCCGGATATAAAGTTGTTATATAGCTCTGCCGACACGCCGCCCTGCCAGATCACGATGGCGAGGGCAAGCAGCTCCGCCGCAAACGTGAAGAGGAAAAAGAGCGCGGCGGTAATCAGCTTCGACCAGAGCAGGCTGTGGACACTGACGGGAAGCGTGAACATGAGATAGCCCTCGTCGGTAAGGAAGTTCTGGTGGAAGCGCTTGATCATCAGAACGGTGGAGAAGACCATCACGCCAAGACCCGCCAGCACATAGACAATGGCGAGCAGGACGCTGACAATATAGAGGACGCGCGTGGGATTCGGCACCTGCTGCAGGATCTGATTTGTGACGCGGGAAAAGACAGCCAGCAGCAAGAGCGCGCCGAACAGCGGCGCCATCAGACGGCCTGTGGCGCGGAACTCGTGTTTGATCAGTTTTCCCAGCATTTGAATACCTCCCGGAACAGGGCGTCGACCGACTGGCCGCGCGTCTCGCGGATCTCCTCGCAGCTCTCGTGCAGCGCGACGTGTCCATGATCGAGGAAAATGACATCATCAAGCACCGGCTCGACATCGGCGATCAGGTGTGTGCTGATGATGACGGCAGCCTCGGGGTTATAGTTTGAAATAATGGTATGCAGGATATAATCGCGCGTGGCGGGATCGACGCCGCCGATCGGCTCGTCGAGCAGATAGAGCTTCGCTCTGCGGCTCATGGTAAGCACGAGCTGGACCTTTTCCTTCATGCCCTTGGACATCTGACGGACAGACTGGTTGAGATCCAGACCGAGCTGCGAGAGCATCCGTTCGGCGGCTGCGCGGTCAAAATCGGCAAAGAAGTCGCCATAGAAATCAAGCAGCTGGCGCGTCTTCATCCAGGGGCTGAGCGTGATGCGGTCCGGCAGATAGGACACGACGGCGTTGGTCTGCGGTGACGGTGCCTGGCCGCCGATCAGCACTTCTCCGCTGGTGGGCTGCAGCAGCCCCATGGCAAGCTTGATCAGGGTGGATTTTCCGCTGCCGTTTGGCCCAAGCAGGCCAACGATACGGCCGGGTTCGAGCGCGAGATCGATATGGTCGAGCGCCATGGCCGCGCCATAGCGCTTTTCCAGCGCGCGGCATTCAAAGATCGGCATGTTCCTGTTCCTCCATTTGATCGAATAGATTGTGAATTTCCTGCTTTCCGCAGCCAAGCGCACGCATGGCCGCGAGATACTGCCGGGTCTGCGCCTCGGCGAGCGAGCGGCGTGCAGCGGCGATGGCGGCTGCATCCTCGGTGACGAACTTGCCGGCGGTGCGCTGCGTGTAGATCAGTCCCGCGCGCTCCAGCTCGGCAAAGGCGCGCTGCACGGTATTCGGGTTGGCACCGGCATCGGCTGCAAGCTCGCGCACCGATGGAAGCTTGCTCCCGGGCGGATAGACGCCGGAAACGATCTGCTGCTGCAAGCGCGCGACGAGCTGCGTATAGATGGGTTGATCGGCCTGAAATTTCCAGGACATGAAATCACCTCCTGTGCTACTGTATTAAGTGATTAACACAGTAGCACAGGAGGCGTGATTTGTCAAGAGGGGTTCGGAAAATACCGCAAAATTTAAGGTTTCCGTTGATAGATCCGGGTGCCGCGTTCTGTCCCGGCGCTGCATGGGGCGCCCGGGCGGGAAAAGAGCGTATATAGATCCGCGGCGCGGCGCTCCAGCTCATAATACGCCGCGTCCGGCGGCGTCTGCCCGGCATTCACAAGCATACAGCCGCCGCTCTTTTTTGCCTGCCGCAAAATGGTCTGTCCCCGCTCATCAAAGGCCAGCACGCGCACGTAGGGCGGCGTCTGCCGGAGCGATTCCTCGCTGATGCCGAGATACGCGCACAGCAGCAGCCGCTGCAGCCGCGTGCGCGGGTAGCGCTTCGATTTGGCCGCGGCAAGGATGCTCTCATAGTCCGGCTGCGACAAGACGGCCTTCCACACCTTGGACCACAGGCCCTCGGAGCCATGCGCGGTGCGCGCCCAGTCTGCCTGCTCCATGCCGCGCAGGCGCGCGAGCATCGCGCGCTCGCCCCAGCAAAGCGCGTGCGGCACGGCCCCTTCGCAGGCGCATTCCGCCGGGACATACGGCTGCCAGTCTCCGCCGGGCAGAATCAGCCGCCGCACGGCGGTCGCCGACGGGTGTTCCGCATCCGGCTCGTCCGCGTGATAGTCGCCGGGGCGCAGGACGGCGAGCGGGCGCAGACCGCTTTCCTGCCGGATGATCGCGCGGCAGTATTCAAAGGCCAGGATGTCGTTGGGTCTTGTCAGTAATTCGCCGTCCGCGCCGAGGGCGGCCAGCGCCCGCTGCCGCGCGGCGGCGTAGCTCAAACCCTCCTGCATGGCTTCGTGCAGGAAAGCTTCAAATTCCGGCGCGCACGACACTTTCGCCGCGCGGAAAAGCGCCTCGCCGCTGCCCGATTCACACCCGAAGCTCAGATACCCGCAGCCAAGCGCGGATAAGATCTGCACGCCCCCGGCGGCGAAGCCCTCGGCCGACTGCAGCGCCGCCGTGACCGGCAGCTCCAGCACAAGATCCGCCCCCGCGTCCACCGCCGCGCGGGCGCGCACGCGCTTGTCAAAGACTGCGGGCTCGCCCCGCTGGACATAATTGCCGCTCATGAGGCAGACGACGGCCGCATCCCCACCCAGCTGCTGCCGGATCATGGCCAGCTGACGCGCGTGGCCGAGATGGAAGGGGTTATATTCACAGATCACGCCGACCGTCTGCATAAGCGGCCCTCCGATAAAAAAATCTTGGGAAACTCTTGTTTCCCTTTTGCTTTTGTTGTATGATGAACAATAGCTATGAATATAGTACCACGAATGACTGAAAAAAGAAACACAGGAGTGAATGGAACAATGAATGTACTGGTCATCAACGCTGGCAGCTCCAGCCTCAAGTATCAGCTCATGGATCCGGCGACCGGCAATGTCACGGCCAAGGGTCTGTGCGAGCGCATCGGTCTCGACGGCCGTCTGACCCACAAGGTCCCGGCGACCGGCAAGAAGGTGGAGAAGGACATCCCCATGCCCACCCACAAGGAAGCCATCGAGGCGGTCATGGCCATCCTGGTCGATCCGGCTGACGGCGTCATCAAGTCCGTCGACGAGATCGACGCTGTGGGCCACCGCGTCCTGCACGGCGGCGACAAGTTTGTCGAAAGCTGCATCATCGACGAAGCCTGCAAGCAGGCCATCCGTGACTGCATCCCCCTCGGCCCGCTGCACAACCCCGCCAACCTCATGGGCATCGAGGCCTGTGAAAAGGCCATGCCGGGCAAGCCCCAGGTCGCTGTGTTCGACACCGCGTTCCATATGACCATGCCCCCGAAGGCCTACCGCTATGCCATCCCCACCAAGTATTACACCGAGGACCATCTGCGCCGCTACGGCTTCCACGGCACCTCCCACCGCTTCGTCTCCAAGCGCTGCATCGAGCTGATGGGCGGCGTGGAGAACGCGCACCGCGTCATCGTCTGCCACCTGGGCAACGGCTCGTCCCTGTCCGCGGTCAAGGACGGCAAGTGCCAGGATACCTCCATGGGCCTGTCACCTCTGGCCGGTGTCCCGATGGGCACCCGCGCGGGCGATATCGACACCTGTGTCGCGCAGTTCATCATGAACAAGTATGGCATGTCCGCCGACGACTGCCTGACCATGCTCAACAAGAAGTCCGGCGTGCTGGCCCTGTCCGACGGCGTCTCCTCCGACTTCCGTGATCTGGACGCGGCTGCCGAAAAGGGCAACGAGGCTGCGCAGCTCGCGCTCGACAAGTTCGCCTATGAAGTCCGCAAGTACATCGGTGCCTACGCGGCTGCGCTCGGCGGCGTGGACTGCATCGTCTTCACGGCCGGTGTCGGCGAGAACTCCAGCTCCATGCGCGCGTCCATCTGCGACGGCCTGGAGTACCTCGGCGTCAAGCTCGACGCGGAAAAGAACAAGCTCCGCGGCGAAGAGGTCATCATCTCCACCCCCGACTCCAAGGTCACGGTCTGGGTCATCCCGACCAACGAAGAGCTCATGATCGCGCAGGATACCGCTGCGCTGACCAAGTAAGGAATAGAATAAAAACGCAGGGCGGCCGGATAGACGGGTGTCCGTAAAACAGTTAATCCTCCGTATGGCTTAGACCATGCGGAGGATTTGTTTATGTCTAATCTTCAAACTTGCTGGCGGCAAACGGTTTGTCAAAACCGTTTGCGGACGGCAAGTCCACAGGGGATAGCCGCTTTAGCGGCGCAAGGGGGTGTAGCCACCTTGACGGAACGAAGTG
>ERZ780167.2254-NODE-2254-length-15473-cov-3.141328_pt1 | contig 15473 bp, 15 predicted proteins | sample MGYA00510982_ERZ780167 | MGnify/ENA primary metagenome ERZ780167 (study PRJEB29588, sample SAMEA2146107) | human gut metagenome | biome: human gut; feature: human-associated habitat; material: faeces | place: Denmark | collected 2008/2010 ... | reverse complement strand
GCGCCTCCACACCGACGCCGGTCTCGGCACTGGTGCAGATGACAGGGAAACCGGCGTTCCGGTAGATACGCACCAAGTCCACCGCCGGGTCAAGGTCGCACTTGTTGACGCACAGGTAAACCGGCACCTCCTGATCTCCCGCAATGGCCGCCACCCGGTCAATGAGAAACGGCTCCGTCACCGGATTGACGTTGGCCGCGAATACCACCAGCGCGTCAATGTTGGCGACGGCGGGGCGGACGAAGCAGTTGCGCCGGGGCAGCACCTTTTCCACCATGCCCTTCCCCCGCTCCACGGTGATGTCCACCATGTCGCCGGTGAGGGGCGTGCAGTTTTCCTTTCGCAGAATGCCACGGGCGCGGCAGGTGATCACCGCGTCTCCCGCCTGCACGTCATAAAATCCGCTGATGGAACGGACGATCCGCCCGGTACGCTGTTTTTCCATACTCAATTAAACGGCACTTCCTTGGACTGGTAGTATTCTCCGTCGATGTAAATGTCATAGGTCTGGGTTCCGGTGCCTGTCAGGTCGCAGACAAAGCTGGAGGTTCCCGGCACGATCTCCCGGGACTCGATGACCTCCTTGCCGTTCAGGAAAATGCTCAGAATGTACGGCTCATCCCGTTCCGGCAGGGAGAACTGTACCCCGATGGTCACCGGCTCGTTGGGATCTTTGGGGGTCGTTGCCTGAGTGGGGCCGGTGGTTTCCTCCGGTCCTTTGGAGATTTGCAGAACGATCTCCGTGTTGACGTCGATCTCCGCGTTTTTCGCCGCGGACTGGTGAATGACCTCGCCCTTGGGCTTCAGGCTCTCCACTTCCTCGGTCTTGACGTTGCTGAAGCCCGCCTGACCCAGCAGCTCCTTGGCCTTGTCCACATCCAGCCCCATCACGTTGAGCATCTTCGCCGTGATGACGTCCGGGCCGGTGCTGACATAGATGTACACCGTCTGTCCCGCCGTCATTTCCGTATTGGCGGACGGCTCCGTGCGGATGACCTGCCCCACTTCGTATACGTAGCTCATTTCGTTGCGGGTGATGGGTTCAAAGCCTTGCCCCAGCAGGATGGACTTGGCTTCCTCCGCGCTGGTGCCTACGAAATCGTCCATGGTTTTGGCTTCCGGCCGCTGCCCCAGGCTGACGGTGATCCAAAGCTCCGAACCTTTGACCACCTTGCTGCCTCCGGAGGGTTCCGTGCGGAGAATCTCTCCCTTTGGCCGGGTATCGTCGTACTGCTGCTGCAGCTTGATGGCAAAGTCCGGGTACTGGGACGCAAGGCTTTCGTCGTAAATCCCGCCCTCGAGATACGGGACGTCCACCAGTGCTTTCTCCTTGCTGAGCAAGGCGCCGTTGAACAGGGCGATCAGGAAAATGAAGATCGCGATGACCGCCACGGCGCTGCAAACCACGATGGCCGTGGTAGCGACCCGGCTGCGCTCCTCCTTGCGCTCCTCCTTGCGTTCCTCTTTGCGCTGCTGCTGCGCCTGACGGCGCTGCTGGGCGCGGCGGATGGCCTCGTTGTCCCGCCCTGCCTCCGTTCCCCCACCGTTCTGGTGCAGGCGGATGCTGTCCGAAGATGTCCGGACGGGAGCCGCCCCGGTCTTAGCCTGCACCTTCTTCTCCGCCGTGGTCATGCCGCGGGAGAGATTGGGAAGCACGCGGGTAGCGTCGTCCACGATTGTGTGGTAATCAAACGTCATGTCCGGGTTCTGCCGGAATTCTTCCATATCATGGAGCATTTCCGTGGCGGAGACGTAACGGTCGTTGACCTCCAGCGCCATGCCTTTCATGATGATCTGCTCCAAGCCCCGGGGAATGTTGGGGTTCAGTGTGGATGGCAGCGGCGCGCCGCCGTTGATATGCTGGATGGCCACCGCCACGGGGGATTCCCCGTCGTAGGGCGGGCGGCCGGTCATCATCTCGTACATGACCACGGCCAGAGAATAAATGTCGGAGCGGTTGTCGGTATGGCCGCCCTTGGCCTGCTCCGGGGAGATGTAATGGACGCTTCCCAGCGCTTCCTTTGTCAGGGTGTTGCTCTTGCTCATGACCCGGGCAATGCCGAAGTCCATCACCTTGACGGAGCCGTTTTTCAGCACCATGACGTTATGGGGCTTGATGTCCCGGTGGATGATCCCCCGGCTGTGGGCGTGCTCCAGTCCTTTGGCGATCTGCATGGCAAAATGCAGCGTCTCCTTCCAGTTGAGCACCCCTTTTTTCTCCATGTACTGCTTGAGGGAAATGCCGTCGATCAGCTCCATGACGATATAATTGGCGCTGTCGGAGGCGGAAACGTCGTAGACCTGCACGATGTTGGGATGGCTCAGCATGGCCACGGCTTCGCCCTCGGCGCGGAACCGGCGGCGGAATTCCTCATCCCGTGCGAATTCATCCTTGAGTATTTTGACGGCTACCAACCGGTTCAGCCGGTGGTCACGCGCCTTATAGACGACGGCCATGCCGCCGGTACCGATGATCTCCAGAATTTCGTACCGGTCGTCCAAGAGCCGTCCAATATATTGATCCATATTCAGAAATTGCTCCTTTCGCGGTACTTAAATGGCGATCAGCACGCTGGTGACATTGTCCGGCGCGCCCCGGTTTTTGGCAATGTTCAGCAGACGCTTGCAGCAATTCTGCTTGTACACGCCGTGGACGACCTCGAAAAGGATTTCCTGATCGTCCAGAAGATTACTCAGTCCGTCGCTGCACAGCAGCAGGTAGTCTCCCTTACCCACGTCCAGATGGAAGATGTCGCACAGCACGGTTGTCTCCGTTCCGATGGCACGGGTGATGAAGTTCTTGCCGGGATAGCTTTTCGCCACCTCCGGGGTCAGCTCTCCCCTGTCCACCATCATCTGCACCAGAGAATGATCCTTGGTCACCTGACGGATGCCGCTTTTGCCCACGTGATAGGCGCGGCTGTCCCCCACGTTAACTACGGTCGCCTTCCGGCCACGCACCATCACCGCCACCAGCGTGGTGCCCATGCCGTCGAATTCCTCGAACTGCCGGGACTGGTCGTACACGGTGAAGTTCGCCAGCTTCACGGCGCTGCGGAGCATCTGGTCAACCTTGTCCTGTTCCATGACAGGCTTCCAACAGCGGCGGACTTCCTCCACGAACACGTCCACCGCCAGAGAACTGGCAATGTTTCCGGATTTGGCGCCGCCCATGCCGTCGCAGACGATGCACAGCAGGTTGCCGCGGTCAAGCTGTTCAATTCTGTAGGAATCCTGATTCTGTTTCCGGACACAACCGGGATCGGTCAATCCCCAGCTCTGCATAGGCTCGCGCCCCCTTTTCTCTATCGCTTCTCTTTGCTTTGATTGTACTTTCGTCTCAGCTGCCCGCAGGAGGCGTCGATGTCGCCGCCCAGCGTTCTGCGGACGGTGGCAGTGACGCCGCCGTCTTCCAGCGTTTTCTGGAACGCCGCCACTGCCGCCCGGGTGCTGGGCTTCAGGGGGCTTTCCTCCACATGGTTTAAGGGGATCAGATTGAAGTAGGCAGGCAGCCCCTTCAAGCGCCGGAGCAGCTCTTTCGCATCCTCCGGGCGGTCGTTGACCCCGTCGATCATGGCATACTCAAAAGAAATCCGCCGGGAGGTCGCCTGATAATACCGGCGGCAGGCCGCCAGCAGTTCCTCGCTGGGATAAGCCTTGTTCACCGGCATGATCCGGTCCCGCACCTCGTCGTTGGGCGCGTGGAGGGAAACCGACAGCGTCAGCTGCAGTTTCCGCTTCGCCAGCTCGTCGATCTTCGGCACCAGCCCGCAGGTACTGAGACTGATATGCCGCATGGAAATGTTCATGCCCTCCGGGCTGTTCACCAGCTCCAGAAAGCGCATCACATTGTCAAAATTGTCCAGCGGCTCGCCAATGCCCATCAGCACGATGTGGGAAATGGGCAGGCCGGAGTCCACCTGCGTGAACAGCACCTCGTCCAGCATTTCATAGGGTTCCAGCCGCCGCACCAGTCCGCCGATGGTGGAGGCGCAGAAGGCGCAGCCCATGCGGCAGCCCACCTCCGTGGAAATGCACACGGTGTTCCCGTAGTGATAGCGCATCAGCACCGTCTCCACGCAGTTGCCGTCGGACAGTTCCCAGAGGTATTTGATCGTGCCGTCCCGTGCGGATTCCTGCCTGCGCACCACCTTGGGAGCGCAGATGGGATATTCCCGCGCCAGGGTGTCCCGGAGGGACTTGGGCAGGTTCGTCATTTCGTCATAGGCGCGGACGCCCTTGTGCAGCCAGGTGTAAACCTGCTTGGCACGGAACGCAGGCTGCCCCAATTCTTTCAGAACCGCCGTCAACTCCGGCAGGGTCATGGATTTCAGATTCATGCTTTTCTCCGCAGACGGCAGATAAAGAAGCCGTCGGTGTCATACTCGCCGGGAAACAGGGTGAGCATCCCGGTTTCGTTTTTGGGAAATCCGCCCGGCAGCGGCAGCGGCTCCGTCGTAAACTCGCCGTGCGCTGCAAGGAATGCGGAAACCACATCCTCGTTTTCCCGTTTCAACACGGTGCAGGTGGAATACAGCAGCGTGCCGCCGGGTCTGACATAGGACGCCTGAGTCTCCAGAATTTTTAACTGCAAGGCCGGAAGGTCTTCCAGCTCTTTCAGGTTTTTGTATCGGATATCCGGCTTTTTCCGGATGATGCCCAGACCGGAGCAGGGCACGTCAGCAATGACGGTGTCCATAGCGCCGACCCACTCCGGCACAACCTGGGAGGCATCCTGCTGACGCGCCGTAATGTTCGTCAGTCCCAGACGCGCCGCACCATTTTCGATCAGGGCGGTCTTGTGAGGGTAAATGTCACAGGAGACGATGCTTCCCTTACCGCCCATGGCAATGGCTGCGGCAAAGCTCTTGCCTCCCGGCGCGGCGCAGCAGTCCAGCACGTTCCCGCCGGATTCCGGCAGTCCCGCGCACAGGATGCTGAGCTTTGCCGCCGGGTCCTGCACATAGAACAGCCCTTCCCGGAACGCCGGCAGCTGCTCTAAGCTTCCCGTGCCGGACAGCACCAGACAGTCCGCCATCCACTCGTGAGGTTTGACGCAGACGTGTTCCGCCGTCAGCCGCTCGGCCAGTTCCTCCGCAGAAATCCGGAGGGTGTTCACCTGCACTACCGTCCGGGGTGCGGCGTTGTCGGCAATGAGCATGGGTTCCAGCTTGCCCTTGGGCAGGTTGGCTTTTAGCAGGGAAATCAGCTCGTCCGGATGGCTGTAGCGGTCGGCATAGGACACCGGCTCCTGCAAGGTTCCCTTCGTCGCCGCCGCCTTACGCAGAACGGCATTCACCAACGCCCCGGCCTTCGGATTTTTGCAATATTTTTTTGCCAGCGTCACCGATTCATTCACGGCGGCACTTTCGGGGACTTTGTCCAGCTCATAAATCTGGTACAGCCCCAGATGGAGGATGTCCCGCACCACGGGATGGAGGTCTTTCAGCCGCCCCGTCAGGAGCTGCTTCAGGTAAAAATCCAGCTTGTTCCGGTTTTGCAGGACGCCGTAGCACAGCCGCGTAGCCAGCGCCGCGTCCCTTGGGGACAGGCGGTCCCGGGCAATATATTCTTTCAGCACCGTATTTGACCAGGCGCCGCTTTTACGGCAGGCGATCAGCGCGTTCAGCGCCGTTTCTCTCGCGCCCATCAGCGCTCCAAGGGATGACCCCGGAAATAATCGGGCGCCGCCATGCGCTTGCCGCCCTCGGCTTGCAGGGAAATGATCTCCACCGCGCCCTCGCCGCAGGCGATGCGCAGTCCGGTCTTCGTCAGGCTTAAGATTTCGCCGGGCTTGCCGCTGCCCTCCACTACCCGTGTAGCGTGGACTTTGAAGGTCTTGCCCTGCAATTCCATGGTCGCAACCGGCCATGGATGCAGTCCCCGGACGTGGTTATGCACCTGCTGCGCCGTCTTCGTCCAGTCGATGGGGCACATGGACTTGTCCAGCATGGGAGCATAGCTGACCCCCGACGCATCCTGAGGCGTGGCAGGCACCTTCCCGCTTTCAAACCGGGTCAGGGTCCTGCTCAGCAGTTCCGCGCCCAGCACCGCCAGATGATCCAGCAGCTCCCCCGCCGTTTCGTTTTCGCCGATGGGTGTCTTGGAAATGTCAATGATATCCCCGGCGTCCATTTCCCGGGTCAGGTACATAGCGGTAACGCCGGTCTCCGTCAGGCCGTCCAGCACCGCCCACTGATAGGGGGCGGAACCGCGGTACTTTGGCAGCAGGCTGGCATGGATGTTGATGCAGCCGTATTTCGGCACGTCCAGCACCTTCTGGGGCAGGATGCGCCCGTAGGCCACCACGGCGCAGATGTCCGGCTGCAAGGCGCGGAGCTGCTCCACCGTCTCTTCCTCCCGGAAATTTTCCGGCTGGAATACGGGGATTCCGGCAGCCACCGCCACCTCCTTCACCGGGGACGCCACCAGCTTCATGCCCCGTCCCTTGGGGCGGTCAGGCTGTGTGTAGACGCCCACCACGTCGAAGCCGTCAGCCAGAATTTTTTTCAGGCAGGTCGCCGCGATGTCCGGCGTACCCATAAACACAACACGCAAGGATGATCCCTCCGTTACTTTTCTTGCTCCAGTTCTTCCTCCGTCAGGAACCGCTCCATGACCTCGGTGTAGACGATGCCGTCCAGATGATCCAGCTCATGGCAGAAGCACCGGGCGATCAGCTCTTCCCCCTCGGCTTCGAACCATTCGCCGTTTCTGTCCTGGGCACGAACCTTGGCATAGTTGGGACGCTTCACCAGACCGTACTTGCCCGGAACGCTGAGACAGCCCTCCGCGCCGCACTGCTCGCCGCTGGTCTCCACCAGTTCCGGATTCACCAGCTCCAGAATTTCCTCGCCGGTATCCACGATCACAACCCGGCGCAGAATGCCCACCTGGGGGGCGGCCAGTCCCACGCCGTTGGCTTCGGCCAGGGTATCGGTCATGTCGTTCAGCAGTTTGTGCAGCCGCCAGTCGAATTTCTCCACCGGACGGCATACCTTGTGCAGCGCCGGGTCTTTGTATGTCAGAATTTTGCGCAGTCCCATGATATTACCTCGTTTCTCTTATGGTAAACGGGTTGCCGGTCAGTCGAATCCGTTCACATCAATGTAGGCGCTGACACCCCGGTTTGCCTTGTCCTTTCCGAACTCCCGGAGAAGATAGGAAAGCAACTGGCGCATTGTCCGGGTCAGGCGGCAGCGCAGGGTCAGCTGGTAGCGGAAATGGTAGTTGACCTTCGGCACGGCGCAGGGCGCAGGCCCCAGCACCGCGCAGCGTTCCTCCCGGTAGGCTTCCTGACGCAGACACGCGATCAGGCTGTCCCGGAATTTTGCCGCGCCCCGAAGCACCGCCGTTTCCTCCCGTCCCGTCACCACCACGGCGGCGAGATCGCCGAAGGGCGGCGCGTTCTGCACCCGGCGCAGCTGAATCTCCAGATCGTAAAATCCGTCGTAATCCTGCTCCGCCGCGTACCGGATGACCTGATGGTCGGGCACCATCGTCTGAATAATGGCCTTTCCGGGGCTGTCCCCCCGGCCGGCTCTGCCCACCACCTGAGTGAGCATATTGAAGGTGGTCTCCCCCGCCAGATACCCGCCGGTGTACAGGCTCAGATCGGCGTCCAGCACGCCCACCAGCGTGACGTTGGGGAGATTCAGCCCTTTGGCAACCATCTGGGTGCCAAGAAGCACGGGAACATTCTCCTTTTGGAAGTGTTCCAGAATTTTTTCGTGTGTATTCACGGCGCTTACCGTGTCAGCGTCCATCCGGTCGGCCTCCATGTCGGGGAAGAGGAATTCCAGCTCCTCCTGCACCTTCTGGGTGCCGGTGCCGATGGTTTTCAGCGGGCCGCCGCACTCCGGGCAGCGCTCCGGCACCGGCTGGGAAAAGCCGCAGTAGTGGCACATCAGCCGGTTGTTGGCGCTGTGATAGGTCAGGCGGACGCTGCACCGGGGACATTCCGGCGCTTTCCGGCAGTCCACACACACCAGCGCCCGGCTGTTTCCCCGGCGGTTGAGCAGCAGAATCGTCTGCTTTCCCGCGTCCCGGTTGTCGGACAGCGCTTCCCGCAGAGGGATGCTCAGGGAAAGATCGTTTCCCAGCTTCAGCTCCTCCCGCATGTCCACGATGTCCACGGCGGGCAGCTTCCGTCCGCCATAGCGTTCCGCCATAGTGTACAGGCTGTAATCGCCGGTCTTCGCCCGGTACATGCTCTCCACGGAGGGCGTCGCGGAGCCGAGCAGCACCAGTGCGCCTTCCTTCGCGCCCCGCCAGATGGCGACCTCTTTGGCGCTGTAGCGGGGGGAATTTTCGGATTTATAGGAATGCTCCTGTTCCTCGTCCAGAATGATCAGGCCGGGGGTACAGGGGGCAAACACCGCCGAGCGGGTCCCTACGACCACTTTCGCGTCGCCGCTTCGGACGCGCTTCCACTGGTCGTACCGTTCCCCCGCCCCAAGGCTGCTGTGCAGCACCGCCACCTGAGCGCCGAAATAGGCCGTCATCAGCCCCAGCAGCTGGGGCGTCAGGGCGATTTCCGGCACCAGAAGCAGGGTGCTTCTGCCCGTTTCCAGACAGGTTTGGATGAGTTTGATATAGACGGAAGTCTTTCCCGAGCCGGTCACACCCCGAAGGAGCGCGACGCCCGGATTTTCCTGCGCCATTTGCTTCGCAAGTCCGTCATAGCAGCACTGCTGATCGGGGCTGAGCACCAGCGGCCCGTCCAGCTTTGCCGGACGGATTTCCCGGCATCGAAGGACCGGCTGCTCGGTCAGCGTCAGATACCCCAGTTTTTCCAGCCGGTTCACCGTCGCGGTAGAAGCGCCGGTAAAATAGCACAGCTCCTTCACGGACACGCTGCCCACGCCGCACATCAGCTCCAGCACATTTTTCTGCATGGCAGCGGATTTGGGGCGGTGGGAGGCGTACTCCATGGCTTCCTCGGCGGAAACCGCCAGAGCGGCGATTTTCTCCGTCTTGTCATTGGTGCGGCGCAGATATTCCGTTTCGGCGGATATCCACTTTTTCCGCGCAAGATACGCGATCACGCCGGAAAGGGTTTCCTCGTCGGGAATCAGAGCGCGCAGAGCAGATTCCTCCGCCTGACCGCCCAGATTTTCCAGCAGCGCAAGCACCTCCGCCGCGCCGTCCTTACGGATGGCCTTTTCCTTCCATGAGCGGTCGCCGGTGAGAGATATCCGTTCCCGCGCCTGAAACCACAGTCCCGCCGGGAGCATGACCCGGAGGCACTCATAAAAGGTGCAGAAATACCGCTCCCGCAAAAATGCCGCCAGCCGCAGCTGATGCTCTGACAAAATCGGCGCTTCATCCAGACACCGCTCCACGGCTTTCAGCTTTTCCTCATTGCCTGTCTCCACGGTGAGGACGACGCCCTCGGTGCGCTTGTTGGCGTGGCCGAAGGGCAGCTGCACCCGCTGGCCGGGCTGCAGGGTCATCCCTTCGGGGATTTTGTAGGAATAGGGCTTGTCAATGGCATAGGTCGCGGCGGAAACCGCGATTTTCGCAATCATCCCTCACCCCATCCTTTCCGGCTGCTTTTCCGGAGGACGTTCGCGTCCCCCGGAAAAGCATCATTTCATATACTCTTCCTTCACGGTGGCGGAAAGCTCGCCGTCCGCCACTTCCTCAATGGCCATGGTCACGGGCTTTTCCGGCAGATCTTCCTGAAACGCCTCGGCCTCAGCGGCGATCTGACGGGCGCGGTGCGCCACCAGATTCACCAGCAGATAACGGCTGTCCACTTTCTTCAGCAAATCAGCAACAGGGGGGTATAGCATAATTTCGTTCCTCCAATAAAGTAGCAATATATTCAGTCAGCCAGATTGGCAATGATTGTCAGAATTTCTTCGGCGCAGCGCTTCGCGTCGTCGTTAACAACGGTGTAATCGTACCAGCTTCGCTGCTCCATTTCCCATGTCGCCCGCTCCAGACGCATTTTGATCTGTTCCTCCGAGGTATCGCCCCGGCTGCGCAGACGGCGCTCCAGCTCCTCCCGGGACGGCGGCATGATGAAGATCAGCACCGCGTCAGGGGCGGACTGCTTCACCTGCTTCGCACCCATCGGCTCGATGTCCAGAAGCAGCAGTCCCTGCTCCATTTTTTCCTCCGCCTGAGCGCGGGGGGTGCCGTAGTAGTTGCCCGCGTGGGCGTCGTATTCCAGAAACGCATTTTCCCGGATCATTTCCTCGAAGCGTTCTCTGGTCACGAAGTAGTAGTGTACCCCGTCCACCTCCCCGGGTCGGGGCGGGCGGGTGGTGGCGGAGACGGAGAATTTCAGATCGTCCCGGCCGTCCATCACCTGCTTCAGGACGGTGCTCTTTCCCACACCGGAAGCGCCGGATATCACAAACATTTTTCCCTTGCTCACGGTTAAGCCTCCTCTATCTCTTCCTCGGGCTTATCCATCCACCGGGCGTAAAGCGTCTCGGTGGGGATGCCGGAGAGGATCACGTGGTCGGTATCCATGAGAAGCACGGCCTTTGTCTTGCGTCCGTAGGATGCGTCAATGAGCATTCCCCGGTCTCTCGCCTCCTGAATCACCCGCTTGATGGGTGCGGAGTCCGGCGCTACAATGGCAAGCACCCGCCCCGCGGCGACCATGCTGCCGAAACCGATGTTCACAAGCTTCATAGCTACTCCTTATTCGATGTTCTGGGTCTGCTCCCGGATCTTTTCCAGCTCGGCCTTGATCTCCACCACTACCCGTGCCAGACGCACATCGGTGCACTTGGAGCCGATGGTGTTGGCCTCCCGGTTCATTTCCTGCAGCAGAAAGTCCAGCTTCCGTCCGACGGCGCCGCCGGTGGTGAGCATGTTGTTCATCTGCTCCAAGTGGCTTCTTAAGCGGACGGTCTCCTCGTCCACCGCCACCTTGTCGGCGAAAATAGCGGCTTCCGTCAGGATGCGGCTTTCGTCAATGGCGGTGCTCGCCAGAACCTCTTTGATCTTATTTTCCAGACGGGTGCGGTAGTCCAGCACAGTCTGGGCGCCGCCCGCTTCCACCTGACTGACCAGCGACAGGATCGTCTGTCCCCGGCTGCGCAGATCGTTTTCCAGCGCCTTGCCCTCCGTGGTACGCATGGCGTCGAAGCCTGCCAGCGCCTTATTCACAACGGACAGCATATCGTCCAGCAGCTGCTGCTCGTCCACCTCCGGCTTCTCCACGGTAAACACATCCGGCATCCGGGACAGAAGCGACACGCTGATGTCCTCTTTCACGTCGAAATTTTCCGCCATCTGCTTCATAGCGGCCAGATACCCCGCCACCATGGATTCATTCAGGGTGACCTTTACGTCGGCGGCACCCTCGGAGCGGACGGACAGGAACACGTCCACCTTGCCCCGGGAGATGGCGTTCTTCACAGCCTGCTTCACCGCGTCCTCTCCAAAGGACAGGCTGCGGGGCAGCTTCACGGTGCAGTCCAGATAGCGGTTGTTGACGGAGCGCAGCTCCACCGTAAATTCTCTTCCGTTCACGGTCTCCACGGCGCGGCCGTAGCCGGTCATACTTTTAACCAAACTCATTATCCCCTTTTTTCATGGCTTTTCTCATATTTTCCTTGCGAAAGCTGTGATTGTATAGTCAATATTGGCCTTTCTCACCACTTTGCGGTCGTACACCAGCACCAATGCGATGCCAAGCACAAACCCAAGCCCCCCGACCAGCGCGCCGAAGCCCCCCAGCCGGAAGCCGATATAGTATCCCAAGAAGAACAGCACCAGCGGCGCAATGTACAATACCGCCGCCGCTTTCAGCACCGGGGCAGTCTCGGATTCCACCTTTACCAGCTCCCCCCGGCGGGCGCCGATGGGGTTCTTCGCCGTAAACGTCACCGTTTCCTTCGCCGCGCCGCAGCCGGAACATTTGTGGCAGTCGCCGGAACAGGCGCTTTCCCGGATACGGAACACCAGCGCCGTGCCGTCGTCATAGGTTTCCTTTACCCGGACGAGCTGTTCCATGCCGTCACCCCTTTACCGTTGCCGATACGGAATACGGCCCCATTACCGCGCCCACTGCCGTGAATTCCTCGCCGAAGGTGATGGATGCCTTGTAGGTGGCGGTTCCCGCCACGGCGTTGGAGAAGTCCACCACGACCTTGATGTCGTCTCCCGTCAGCTGGCTGATCTGTCCGGCAGCGCCGCGCACCCGCACCGTCAGGCTGGCGTTGATGATCTCCACCTCCATGCCCTCCGGCACGTTGATGGCCTCGAAATTGGCTACGGTATATTCTCTGGTACTCAGGCCGGAGAACTGAATGCTCACCGTGGCCTCGTTCACGCCGGTCTGGTTGGTAATGCCGTCGGGCAAGTTTATGGTGTAAAGCATATTCTGGGACTTTTCCACCGACCGCAGGTCGATCTCGGCCAGGGTATAGCTGTCGCCCAGCTCTGCCAGTGCGGCGTCGCTGCCCGTGACCCGGATGGACGCAGGGTTGACCGTTATGGTGGTGTTTTCTTCCGTAGCACCGCCGCCGTAGGTGACCTGCGCCACCAGCTTCAGCTCCTTGATCCTCTGGATCTTCATGTCCAGATGAATTTCTTCCACATCCGTGGTGATCTCCGCCGCGTCCACGGGGTTGCCCTCCTCGTCACAGAGGGTATAGCGGTAGCTTTCGCTGATGGATTCCACCTGATCTGTCAGATCCACCTCGATTACCGCCTGCCGGATTTTGTCCGCGACGGAGGCGGGGCCGATAACATTCACTGTGGAATAGTCCAGCTGGACGTTTTCCGTGTCGTACAGATAATCCTCCGACCGGGTGCCGTCATATTGCACCACCACCGGCACATCCTTCACCCGGCGGTATTCCACATCCACATAGAAATCGCTCTGGGACAGCGTCTCGAAGGCATTCTGCGCCACGTTTCCGGGGTAGGAAATGGTGTAGCGCAGATTGATCTTCTGCCCCGGCTCGGTGATCGCGGACAGGTTGGCCTTGACCGTAATATTGTTCTGGTTGACCTTGATCAGATCGCTTCTGGCGCCTGCCAGCTGCAGCGACACCGTGGAGGAGGACGTGGAGGTACACATCAGCCCCCGCTCGTTCAGGACGCTCTCGCCCTCCAGCACCACCGGGATGTTGTAGTAAGTCTCCTCGGAATTGGGGCTGACGTAAGTGATGACGTACAGCCAGAGGCCAAAGGCGATGACGATGGACAGCAGAATGGAGCCAAGTCTATTTTTCATTGTCGTCCGTCTCCTTTCTGCGGGGCTGCAGCTTCTGCTTCAGCCGCAGACTCAAGTCCTGCTTCTCGTCCCCGTCACCAGCAGGGCACAGTTCATTGTGCAGCAGCTTGTCCAGCGTCTGGGGCGCAAGGTGCCGCTTGAGCATTCCGCCCACCGCCACGGAAATGGTGCCGGTCTCCTCGGAGACGATCACCACCACCGCGTCGGAAGCCTCGCTCATGCCCACGCCGGCGCGATGCCGGGTGCCCAAGTCCGAGCTGAGATGGTTGCTGTCGGACAGGGGCAGCACACACCCCGCTGCGGCGACCCGGCCGTCCCGGATGATCATTGCGCCGTCGTGGAGGGGGGAATTCTTAAAGAAAATGTTCCGGATCAGCTGCTCGGAAACCTGACCGTCGATCTGGGTGCCGGTTTTGAAGTATTCCTCCAGCCGCTGCTCCCGGGCGAAGACGATCAGCGCGCCCACCTTTTCCCGCCCCATGGCCTCGCAGGCACGCACGGTCTGGGTGATGACCGCGTCCATCTCCTGCTGTACGGGCTTGTTGACGCCGAAGATACTCGTCAGCTTCACGCTGCCCAAATGATCCAGCATCCGCCGCAGCTCCGGCTGGAACAGGATCACCAGCGCCAGCAGTCCGATGGCCAGGAACTGGTTCATGATGAAGCCCACCGTGTACAGATGCAGGAAATCCGTCAGCCACGCGATGATCAGCACCGCGACCACGGCCTTGGCGATCCGGGTGGTGCTGGGTGTCTTGATCAGCGGAAGAATTTTATATATCAGAAACGCGACTACGGCGATATCCAGATAGTCTGACCACTGCATCCGCTGTATCTGATGCAGCAAATTCTGAATGCTCTCCATAAACGTTCTTACCCCTTTTATGTCAACTTTTGTATAGCGCATACTCCGCTATCGTAAATTTACTATTATCTGTTCTATTATAACGAATACCGGCGCTGATGGCAATAGCCAATCTGTAAAAAAATTGCGGCTAAACTCTGGGAAGTTTGGATACCGTTCGGAGAAACGCGTCGGTTTGGGCGTCGGATGCGTCGTGGCCAAAGCTGACCCGCACCGTCCCCGATTCCAGCGTCCCCGCGCTTTCGTGGGCAAAGGGGGCGCAGTGCAGACCCGCACGGACCGCAATGCCCTGCTTCGCCAGAAACGCCGCCGCTTCCTCACAGTCCATCCCCGGCCGGAAGGACACCGTCGATGCCTGATGCGCCCCGGCGAATACCTCCATTCCCAATTTCTGCAAGCCCTCGGCACACCGTTCCAGCTGCCGGTGCTCCCGGCGGAAAATGTTCTCCACACCTGTACGGCGGACAAACCGCAGTCCCTCCGTCAGTCCCGCGTAGCCGGGCACGTTCAGCGTCCCCGCTTCCAGACGGTCAGGCAGGTAATCCGGCATGGCCTGATTGACGGAGTCGCTGCCCGTCCCTCCGAACAGCAGGGGCTGGGCATCGCCGCCGCAGAGCAGCAGCCCCGTCCCCTGAGGCCCCAACAGCCCCTTATGCCCCGGCATGGCGATAAAATCCGCCCCCAGTGCCTGAAGATCCACGGGCAGCGCCCCGGCGGACTGGGCGGCGTCGATGATGAACGGCACCCGCCCTTTCCGGCACCTCCCCGCCAGCTGCTCCACGGGCAGAATATAGCCGAACACGTTGGAAACGTGGGTAAATACCGCCGCGTCCGCCCCCTGCTTCAGTTCCCGCCCGAAGCGGGAAAGGGTGTCCTCCCAGTCAAACAGCCGCCGCCCCGCCACCCGGATATCCGCCCCCAGCGCATGAAGGGGGCGGGTCACGGCGTTGTGCTCAAATCCGGAAACGATCACCCGTCCCCCCGGCTTCACGATGGAGCGGATGGCAATGTTCAGTCCATGGGTGCAGCTGGTGGTCAGCGCGACCTGCTCCGGTCGGCAGTGAAACAGCTCCGCCGTAGCTTCCCGGCAGGCATACACCGTCTCCGACGCTTCCATTGCTGCGGGATACCCGCCCCGCCCCGGATTCGCGCAGGTGTACATTGCCCGCTCCACTGCCCGGTACACCCCCGGCGGCTTGCGGAAGGAGGTGGCGCCGTTGTCCAGATAGATCATACCGTCAGCTCCTCCAGATTTCCGTCCGGGCGCTGGGCATAAATTTTGCGCAAGGGGACGCCGTTCTCCCGCAGAAGCTCCACCACTGGGATGATGTCTTCCGTTTTGATCCGCAGACTGTAGCCGCAGCCCTGCTGCTCCATCCCCATGAGGAGCCGTTCCAGACC
>ERZ780167.2249-NODE-2249-length-15484-cov-6.605678_pt1 | contig 15484 bp, 15 predicted proteins | sample MGYA00510982_ERZ780167 | MGnify/ENA primary metagenome ERZ780167 (study PRJEB29588, sample SAMEA2146107) | human gut metagenome | biome: human gut; feature: human-associated habitat; material: faeces | place: Denmark | collected 2008/2010 ... | reverse complement strand
GGCTTACTCGGGACTTGCACCCGTTAGACAATGCTCATGCCGAGCATACTATAAAGGTGAAAAAGGAGTAATACACTCCCCTTCCACACGCTATGGATGTTCCGACAAGCCTCTTTTAACGATAAATAACCCTAACGGGGGCCTTGGAATGAAAAAAAAGGAAAAATTAAACCTACACGATATACCAACATACAAAACAATTTCGTACTTTTGCAGCGCATTTGGAAAACAAACGCAATTAGGTTAAAGAGAGATATTCAAGATAAATATTTATTGAACCTTTAAAAGTTTAAACAAAATGATTAAAGTAGGTATTAATGGATTCGGACGTATCGGACGTTTCGTATTCCGCGCAGCTCAAAAGAGAAACGATATCCAAATCGTTGGTATTAACGACCTTTGCCCGGTTGACTACTTGGCATACATGCTGAAGTACGATACAATGCACGGCCAGTTCGACGGCACTATCGAAGCTGACGTTGAAAACAGCAAGCTGATCGTTAACGGCAAGGAAATCCGTGTAACAGCTGAGAAGAACCCTGCTGACTTGAAATGGAACGAAGTTGGTGCAGAATATGTAGTAGAATCTACAGGTCTGTTCCTGACTAAAGAAAAAGCTCAAGCCCACATTCAGGCTGGTGCAAAATATGTTGTAATGTCTGCTCCTTCCAAGGACGACACTCCGATGTTCGTTTGCGGTGTAAACGAGAAGACTTACGTTAAGGGTACTCAGTTCGTATCCAACGCTTCTTGTACTACTAACTGCTTGGCTCCTATCGCTAAGGTTCTGAACGACAAGTTCGGTATCGTAAACGGTTTGATGACTACTGTTCACTCTACAACTGCTACTCAGAAGACAGTTGACGGTCCGTCTATGAAGGACTGGAGAGGTGGTCGTGCTGCTTCTGGCAACATCATCCCGTCTTCTACTGGTGCTGCTAAGGCTGTAGGTAAAGTTATCCCCGAACTGAACGGCAAGCTGACTGGTATCTCTATGCGTGTTCCGACTCTGGATGTATCCGTAGTTGACCTGACTGTAAACTTGGCTAAGCCCGCTTCTAAGGAAGCTATCTGCGCTGCCATGAAGGAAGCTTCTGAAGGCGAACTGAAGGGTGTACTGGGTTACACAGAAGATGCAGTTGTTTCTTCTGACTTCCTGGGCTGCACACTGACTTCTATCTTCGATGCAAACGCAGGTGTTTACTTGACTGACACATTCGTTAAGGTTGTATCTTGGTACGATAACGAAATCGGTTACTCTAACAAGGTTCTCGACCTGATCGCTCACATGGCATCTGTTAACTGCTAATTGACAGTTAGAAAATATTAAAGTATAGGCGGCTTCTGCGGAAGTCGCCTATTTTTTTTGCATTTTTGCGTAATGTTTGAGAAAGGCCTTATCTCGATGAAAATCAGAGAGGCCGTTGTTTTACTTTGCATATTGAATATGACAGAAGCTCAGAATCCTTTTTTTGAAAATATCCATACACCCCACGGCACCGTCCCCTTCGACCGCATCGCCGTGGAGCACTACGCCCCCGCCATCCGCCGGGGCATCGAATGCCAGAACGAGGAGATAGACGCCATCGTCCGCAATCCCCAGCCTGCCGACTTCCACAACACCATCCTGGCTTTGGAAAAGTCGGGCCAACTGTTGCATCGCGTGGAAGTGGTGTTCGACAACCTGCTCAGCGCCGAAACCAACGACGCCATGCAGGAACTCGCCAAGGAACTGATGCCCCTGCTGAGCGAACATGCCAACAACATTACGCTGAACGAACGCCTCTTCGAACGTGTCAAGACGGCCTACGAGCACCGCAACGACGAACCTCTGACCGCCGAACAACGGAAACTGACGGAGGACACCTACAAAGGATTTGTGCGCAGCGGAGCCAACCTGCAGGGAGCCGACAAGGAGAAATATCGTGAACTCTCTCGCCAGCTGAGCCTGCTGACCCTGCAATTCAGTGAGAACAACCTGAAGGAAACCAACGACTACCAGCTGGCACTGACCGACGAAGCTCAACTGAAGGGTCTGCCGCAGAGCGCCATCGACGCCGCCGCCGAAACAGCCCGCGAGAAACAGCAGGAGGGCTGGGTCTTCACCCTGCATGCCCCCAGCTACGTGCCTTTCCTGACCTATGCCGCCGACCGCGACCTGCGCAAGGAAATCTACATGGCCTACAACACCAAGTGTACGCACGCCAATGCCTGCAACAACCTCGACATCGTGAAGCAGCTGGTCAACACCCGCCTGGCCCTTGCCCAGCTGTTGGGATATAAAGATTATGCCACCTACAAGCTGGAACGCCGCATGGCACAGAACAGCGCCAATGTCTACCACCTGCTCGACCAGCTGCTCGAAGCCTACAAGCCGACGGCACAGAAGGAATATGCCGAGGTACAGGCACTGGTCCGCGAAGAGCAGGGCGACGACTTCACGCTGATGCCTTGGGACTGGAGCTACTACTCACAGAAGCTCAAGGATCGCAAGTTCAGCCTCAACGACGAAATGCTCCGCCCCTACTTCGAGCTGGAGAACGTCAAGAAGGGCGTATTCGGCCTGGCCACCCGCCTCTATGGCATCACCTTCCGAAAGAATCCCGACATCCCCGTCTATCACAAGGACGTGGAGGCCTTCGATGTATTCGACAAAGACGGCAGCTTTCTCGCCGTACTTTATACCGACTTCCACCCGCGCGAAGGCAAGCGTTCGGGCGCCTGGATGACCAGCTACAAGGAACAATGGATAGACGAAAAGACGGGTGAGAACAGCCGTCCGCACGTGTCGCTGGTGATGAACTTCACCAAGCCCACGCAGGACAAGCCAGCCCTCCTCACCTTCGGCGAAGTGGAAACCTTCCTCCACGAGTTCGGCCACAGCCTGCATGGCATGTTCGCCAACACGACCTACGCCAGCCTGAGCGGCACCAACGTCTACTGGGACTTTGTGGAGCTTCCCTCGCAATTCATGGAGAACTTTGCCGTCGAAAAGGAATTCCTGCATACCTTTGCCCGCCACTACCAGACGGGCGAACTGATACCCGACGAGCTGGTACAGCGCATCGTGGACTCGCGCAACTTCAACGCCGCCTATGCCTGCCTGCGCCAGGTCAGCTTCGGTCTGCTGGACATGGCATGGTACACCCGCACCACGCCCTTTGAAGGCGACGTGATGGCCTACGAGAAGCAAGCCTGGGCCCGTGCCCAAGTGTTGCCATCGGTCGAAGGAACCTGCATGAGCACCCAGTTCTCGCACATCTTTGCCGGAGGCTATTCGGCCGGCTACTACAGCTACAAGTGGGCCGAAGTACTGGATGCTGACGCCTTCTCGCTCTTCAAGCAAAAAGGCATCTTCAATCGGGAGGTAGCCGAATCCTTCCGCGAGAACATCCTGTCCAAGGGCGGAACCGAACACCCGATGACGCTCTACAAGCGCTTCCGCGGACAAGAGCCCACCATCGACGCATTATTGATCAGAAACGGAATAAAGAAATAAAGATATGATGAAATATAAATTGTTTGCCTTATTGGCCGCCATCCTGCTGCTGGCCGGATGCAACAACGAAGACGATGTGCTGGAGATCTTCACCGGCAAGACCTGGAAGCTGACCTACATTGCAGCCGAGAACTCGCACGAGCAATACAACTTCTGGAGCAACGACAAGGAATCCGAACAGAGCTTCAGCGCCCTCAAGCAGGAGGGTACCTTCATCGTGACCTTCGAAGGCACCAATCTGAACAACGCAGTCGGAGGAACCTTCAACGCCAAAGGTATCAACGCAACCATAGACGGAGAGTGGAACGCCAACGGCGGAAGCCACGAGATGAGTACGGCCAAGACTCACGTCAGCATCTCCGAGAGAGACAAGCTGGCACAAGCCTTTGTCACAGGACTACAGAATGCCATCAGATATGGAGGCGACGACAGCAACCTCTACATCTATTACGAAGACAAGGACGGCACCGTCAAACGAATGAACTTCAAAGCACAATAAAATCAGAATACAGCCATGGACCACGAAGCCAAACAAGAAGCATTGGACAAACGCTACATACGCATGGCCGGCATTTGGGCAGAGAACTCCTACTGCAAACGCCGCCAGGTGGGCGCGCTCATCGTCAAGGACAAGATGATTATTTCGGACGGATACAACGGCACTCCTTCGGGATTCGAAAACGTATGCGAGGACGAGAACAACCTGACCAAACCCTACGTTCTCCACGCCGAAGCCAACGCCATCACCAAGATAGCCCGCTCGAACAACAGCAGCGACGGAGCCACGATGTATGTCACCGCCTCGCCCTGCATTGAATGTGCCAAACTGATTATCCAGGCCGGCATCAAACGGGTGGTCTACTCCGAGAAATACCGGCTGGAAGACGGTCTGAACCTGCTGAGACGGGCCGGCATCGAAGTGGTATACATCTCGGCCAACGAATAAACGGAAACGATTAAAACAGAATAACGATATGAGTACAAAAAACTCTTCCCGCTTCACCCCCCTTATCATTGCCATCAGTGTGGTGGTGGGAATATTGATCGGCACATTCTATGCCAAACATTATGGAGGAAACCGGCTGGGCATCATCAACGGCTCGTCCAACAAGCTGAATGCCCTGCTGCATGTCATCGACGACCAGTACGTAGACACCGTAGACATGAGCCAACTGGTAGAAAAGGCCATGCCGCAGATACTGGCCGAACTGGACCCCCACTCCACGTATATTCCTGCCCAGAAACTGGAGGAAGTCAATTCTGAGCTGGAAGGCAGCTTCAGCGGTGTGGGCATCCAGTTCACCATTCAGGAAGACACCATCCACGTCAACAGCGTCGTATCGGGCGGCCCCGCCGAAAAGGTGGGCATCATGGCCGGCGACCGCATCGTGACCGTGGACGACAGCCTGTTCGTCGGCAAGGACCTGACCAACGAGAAGGCCATGCGCCACCTGAAGGGTCCCAAGGGCAGCCAGGTGAGACTGGGCATCAAGCGCATGACCGAGAAAAATCTGCTCGACTTCGTGGTGACCCGAGGCGACATTCCCCAAAACACCATCGATGCCGCTTACATGCTGAGCCAGGACTTCGGCTACATACAAGTAAGCAAGTTCGGCCGTACCACCCACGTCGAACTGCTGAATGCCATCGCCCAGCTGAGCCACCAAAACTGTAAAGGCATCATCATCGACCTGCGCGAAAATACGGGAGGCTATATGGAAGCCGCCATCCGCATGGTCAACGAATTCCTGCCCGAAGGCAAGCTGATTGTCTATACCCAAGGACGCAAATATCCGCGTATGGAGGAATATGCCAACGGTACGGGCAGCTGCCAGAACACACCGCTGGTCGTACTGATTGACCAAGGTTCCGCCTCGGCCAGCGAGATTTTTGCCGGTGCCATCCAGGACAACGACCGCGGCACCATCGTCGGCCTCCGTTCGTTCGGCAAGGGACTCGTACAGCAGCCCATCGACTTCAGCGACGGTTCGGCCATCCGTCTCACCATTGCCCGCTACTACACCCCGTCGGGCCGCTGCATCCAGCGTCCCTACGAAAGCGGCAACGACAGTAAGTACGAAATGGACTGGCTGGACCGCTACGAGCACGGCGAATTCTTCTCCAAAGACAGCGTGAAGCTGGACAAGAGTACCAGCTATTACACTTCCCTCGGACGTCCGGTCTATGGTGGAGGAGGCATCATGCCCGATGTGTTCGTGCCACGAGATACAACCGGCGTGACTTCCTACCTGATCGATGTCAGCAACAAGGGCCTGCTCATCCAATTCAGCTTCCAGTACACCGACCGTAACCGTTCCAAACTGAACGAATATACGACCGAAGAAGATTTGCTGAACTACCTGAAAAAACAGAACATCACAGAACAGTTTGTCCGCTTTGCTGCCGAAAAGGGCGTGAAGAGACGCAACCTGCTCATCAACAAGTCACACAAGCTGCTGGAAAGGAATCTCTACGGTAATATCATTTACAACATGCTGGGTAAGGAAGCCTATATCCGCTACATCAACCGCGACGATGCCACTGTCCTGAAGGCACTGGAAATTCTGGAACGTGGGGAAGCGTTTCCCAAAGCTCCTGAAACCGTAACAGACAATAAAGACAATGAAAACAGGAAAAAAAGAACTGCGCAAGTATATAGCAGAACTGAAGACCCTGCACGCCACTTCCGCTACGCAGCTGTCGGATGAAATCATGGCACGCTTGGAGGCTCATCCCCAGTTCCAGCAGGCTCGGACGGTTCTGATGTACCACTCCCTTGCGGATGAAGTCAACACGCACGACTTCATCCGCAAGTGGTATGCCTCCAAACGCATCCTGCTGCCTGTGGTCAAAGGAGAATGGCTCGAGCTGTATACCTATAACGGTCCCGACCGGATGAAGATTGGAGCTTATGGGATAGAAGAACCGACGGAAGGCAAGTTTACCGACCTGATGCAGATAGACCTGGCCGTCATACCGGGTGTGGCCTTCGACCGCCGTGGCAACCGCCTCGGACGCGGGAAAGGATATTACGACCGCCTGCTCCCTTTCCTGGCTACCACGTATAAACTGGGTATCTGCTTTCCCTACCAATTACTGGAAAACATTCCTACCGAACCTTTCGACATACGTATGGACGAAGTACTCTGCTAAGCATCAGCCGGGCGGAAAACGCTTATCGGAAAATAATGTTGGTGATAACCTGAGCCCCGACATGCTGGTTCAGGTTACGCACAAGCAGCTCGCGCCCCATCATCAGCTCCTGACGCAGGGCAGCCGATGTGAGCGAGACGTACAGCACCTGATTTTTGATGAAAAGGTCACGCGTATAGGAAGCGATGACCGGCCCCAACACTTCGGGCCACGCATTGATGAGACGGCGTTCGTTCAACGGCGACTCCAGACTCTCCTGCCGCAAGAAATTGCGTATCAGCACTCCTATCTGTTCGGCATTGTTTCTTTTCATACCTCACCCTCCTGCATTTCCGTCACCATTCCCTGCTCCACCCGGAACATCCGATAGTCTCCGCCTACCTTGTGCAGGATGTTGTCCAGATGGCTGCGGTTGGTGTCTGTAATGAAAATCTGCCCGAAGCGGTCGCCCGCCACCAGCTTGACGATCTGCTCCACACGCGAAGCATCCAGTTTGTCGAAGATGTCGTCCAGCAACAGCAGCGGAACGGTGGTACCCGTACGGCGAAGGAAGTCGAACTGGGCCAGTTTCAACGCCACAAGGTAAGTCTTGTTCTGCCCTTGCGACCCCTCGCGCTTGATGGGAAAATCGCCGAGCAACATTTCCAGATCGTCCTTATGGATACCGCGCAACGAAAAGCCCATGATACGGTCGCGCTCACGGCTTTCCTTCAGCACCTCCAGCAGGGATGCTCCCCGTGCATGCGAGCGGTAGCTCAGTCCTACCTGTTCCCGGTCCTGTGATATGAACGAATAGAAGGACTGAAAAATAGGAATAAACTCGTTGACAAACGCTTCCCGCTTGCGGAACACCACTTCACCCGCCTGGGCCATCATCTCCTCCCACACCAGGAAAAGCTCTTCCTCGACTGGCTGTTCACTCTTCAGCAGCGTGTTGCGCTGGGTCAAGGCCTTGTTGTAACGAATCAGCGCATCGAGATACTCTTTGTCGTATTGCGAAATGACCACATCCATGAAGCGGCGGCGTTCGTCGCTCCCGCCGGCAATCAGTTCCGTATCCGCCGGCGACACCATCACCAGCGGCAGGAAGCCGATGTGGTCCGACAGACGGGTGTATTCCTTCTTGTTGCGCTTGAACTGCTTCTTCTGCCTGCGCTTCATGCCGCAATACACCTCTTCCGGCGTTCCGTCCTCCGCCTCGTAAAATCCCTGGATGACAAAGAAGTCGGCCTCGTGGCGGATGTTCTGCGAGTCGATGGGGTTGCCCGCACTCTTGCAGAACGAAAGGAAATACACCGCATCCAGCAAGTTCGTCTTCCCCATGCCGTTCTGCCCGAAAAAGCAGTTCAGCTTCGGCGAGAAAGACAGTTCCACCTGCTCTAAGTTCTTATAATTGAGTATAGAAATGCGTCTCAGTATCATAATTGTCACTCCATTCACCTGCAAAAATAGGAAGATTTTCGGGCTTTTCCGGCACAAAGTAAAAAAAGATGCCGTGAAATTTCGCCAAAACCTATAAAAAACTTACTTTTGCCATTCGAAATCTCAAAGACCGAATAATAACAAAAAAGAATCTATAAAAATGGCAGAACAAAAGAAAACAAACGAAGCCCTGAATGTGGAAGAGGCACTTACGCAGTCGGAAGCATTCCTCATCAAGTACAAAAAAGCAATTATCGGTGCCGTAGTGGCAGTCATCGTCATCGTGGCCGGTGTAGTGATGTACAAGCACCTCTATGCCGAACCCCGTGAACAAAAGGCACAGGCCGCCTTGTTCAAAGGAGAAGAATATCTGGGAGCCGACGCCTACGAACTGGCTCTGAACGGCGACAGCATCGGTTATGCAGGATTCCTGAAAGTAGCCGAAGAATTCAGCGGAACCGACGCAGCCAATCTGGCCCACGCCTATGCAGGCATCTGCTATGCTCACCTGGGCAAATATGAAGAAGCCATCAAAGCCTTCGAAAGTTTTGACGGAAACGACCAGATGGTTTCTCCGGCCATGAAGGGCGCCATGGGCAACTGCTACGCTTCGCTCGGCCAGCTGGACAAGGCAGCCGACATGCTCCTCAAGGCAGCCAAAGAAGCCGACAACAACACCTTGAGCCCCATCTATCTGCAGCAGGCAGGTGAGATTCTCGTGAAGCAAGGCAAGTACGACCAGGCTATCGAGGCCTACACGACCATCAAGGACAAATACTTCCGCTCCTACCAGGCCATGCAGGCAGACAAGTTCATCGAGCAGGCCAAGCTGATGAAGAAATAAACCGCTACACCTTATTATAATAAGTGACGGTCCCCGGTCACGGATTAAACGGGAAACACGGTCCATCCACAGGAATACCGTGAAGTTCGTGTAATCCGTGACTTTTTTATCTACAATGTTCAACCCCATAAAAACCATCCACACTATGGCAACAGCTTATCACAACCTGTCCGAATACGATTTCAACTCAGTACCCGATGCCGCAAGCATGAAGTTCGGCATTGTCGTATCCGAATGGAACTATAACATCACCGGCGCCCTGCTGAGAGGAGCCGTAGAGACCTTGAAGAAACATGGAGCCAAAGACGAAAACATTCTGATAAAGACCGTCCCCGGCAGTTTCGAACTGACTTTCGGATCCAGCCAGCTGATCAGGCAAACCGATGTCGATGCCGTCATCGCCCTGGGCTGCGTGGTACGTGGAGATACCCCTCATTTTGACTATGTTTGCATGGGAGCCACCCAAGGTATCGCCCAATTGAACGCAAACGGCGATGTACCAGTTATTTACGGCCTCATTACGACCAATACAATGGAACAGGCAGAAGACCGTGCCGGCGGTAAATTAGGCAACAAAGGTGACGAATGTGCAATTTGCGCAATAAAAATGGTCGATTATGCTTGGAGTTTAAAAAAATAGTCGTATCTTTGCACCGCAATTGAGAAACAAAGGTGCTTCACCGAGTGAATCAAGAGCGATTGGGCAAATACCAGAGTGGCCAAATGGGGCAGACTGTAAATCTGCTGGCTTACGCCTTCGGTGGTTCGAATCCATCTTTGCCCACTAAATTTGCGGAAGTAGCTCAGTTGATAGAGCATTAGCCTTCCAAGCTGAGGGTCGCGGGTTTGAGTCCCGTCTTCCGCTCTTAAGAGAATCAGATAGTTATCGAAAGATTTCTATCTGATTTTCGTTTTTAGTAGGGTGTAATTTGACCATGGTTTAACTGCGCAAAGTAAACCGAGAGTTAAACCAAAGAATGATGAATGCAACCGTAAATGTCGTATGTTACACATCTAAGATTTTATCTAATGGCGAACACCCTTTGATGCTTCGCATTTGTAAAGACGGTAAGAAGAAATACCGAAGTTTAGGAATATCGGTTAATTCCAAATATTGGGATTTCAAGAAAAACGAGCCAAAGCCCAAATGCCCGAACAAAGAATACATCCAAAAGATTATCTTGGATAAGCAACGGGAACTACAACAGCGTATGCTGGAACTGAACAGCGAGCAAAAAGAATATACTACCACTACCCTGCTTAACAATGAACAGGCAAAATTTAAACTAAAAACCGTGAGTGAGTTCTATCTTGAATTGATAGAACACTACACACATGAAAACAAATGTGGTAACCGCCTTATCTACAAAAGTTCGTTTAATTCACTCAACACATTTGCAAGAAACAAACTGGATATTCCATTTTCAGATATAGACATAACTTGGCTGACTAAATATGAGAAATGGCTACGCGCCAAAGGCAATAAAGAAACAACCATCAGCCTCATGTTCCGTACCCTACGCAGCGCATATAATAAAGCCATTAAAGCGAAATGTGCCCGAAAGTCCGATTATCCGTTTGACGATTACAAGATTAACAAATTTGATACTACCACTCAAAAGAGAGCTATCGCTAAAACTGACGTGCTGAAATTCACAACAGCGGTACAACCCATAGGGAAGCAACAATACATGGAATTGAGCAAAGACATATTCGTGTTCAGCTATCTATGCGGTGGAATTAACTTCACAGACATAGCCAATCTGACAAATGAAAATATACAAAATGGCAGATTGCACTATATCCGTCAAAAGACAAAAAAGCAAATCAAAATAGGAATACCGCAGGAAGCCATACAGATAATCGAAAAATATTCAAAAGAGAGCAAAGGCTATCTGTTTCCGATTTTAGATAGTAAGTTGCACAGAACCGCTTTGCAAAAGCAAAATAGAATACATAAGATATTAGGAAAGGTAAACAAGAACCTAAAACTGCTTGCCGCACAACTTGGAGTAGAAGCTAACGTTACAACCTATGTCGCTCGCCACTCATTTGCCAGTGTCCTTAAAAAATCTGGAGTAAACATTGCATTGATAAGTGAAGCGTTGGGACATTCAGATTTGGCAACCACTCAAATTTACCTTGATAGCTTTGACAATGAACAGGTGGACGAGGCTATGAAGAATTTGCTATAATCCTATTGCCGTATGGGGAAGATTTCTTATCTTTGCAGTAATCCTACAATGAGGTAGGAGATTCGGGCTAAGATTTAAATAAGCCCTCCTGTTTTTGATAATGGTTCACGTGACAGTGCAGTTATCAAGTGAGATAATCAAGAAAGGCAACCATATAAGAAGCCTGTCAGCAAATAATTTCTACTACATAAGTAGCGGCTTCTGTAACTAAGTTCTCGGAGCTATGATTCCCGAGACTTACTATTGGATGAATATTCATTCTTCTCATAAAAGGGTGGATTATGCCAATCGTAAGAAGAGCTTAGTTACAGGAGCTTTTTATTTATCCTCTTAGTCCAATTGTTTCACCATTTAAATTCTGAAAACGATGAACAGGAATTTAAATTACCGAGCAATTGGATTGAGCCACCAATCGGAACTTGTCACTCCGACGAGTGTAAATCGGCTCACGAATTTTATTACTTTATATGGGTCTGAACTCCACTCTTCGGGTGGGGGAACAAAATCACAATACCCATATAATAACAGATTTTTCCAAGTTTCTTACCCCCTAAATCCGATGAGCCATGAATGACACTATGCAAAAGACATTGGAAGTGGAGGTCCTGAATATCCAAAAGGGAGAATATCTGTCCGAAGCTTTAAAAAGGCAAGGTTACCCCATGCTGCCGAGCAATGCTATTATTAATAAGGTAATGACAGGAACAGGGGCTACGTACATGGAGTTAAATGCGAAGTTAAGTCCGAGAAACTCTATCGTAATTGAGCCGTTCAAATCATCTGTAGAAAACAAGGTACTGATTTTTAATGAAGCGCAAGGAGTGTTCAAGGAAATAACCGTCAAGCAACTAACAACCTATCTTAAAAACTCCAATATTCAGTACAAGAAAATCATTACTACCCCTGAAGGGTTTCAGAATAAAGTCCTGAAGGTGGTAAGGTGTTTGAAAATAAACGTCTACAAAGAATTCTTTTGCCTTTTCGATGAAGCCGAGCATTTGACAGAAGACACTGGCTATCGCAGAAGCATATCCGCCCCGATGAAAAAGTTTTTCAAATTTGAGAATAAGGCTCTTGTTTCTGCCACTCCGTTAAAACCGAGTAAGTACACTTTAACTCTATTCTTGCGGCATAAATTAAGGTGGGTAGAAATCAGACCCAATTATGACTATCGGGAAACTATGACTTTGATAACTACCCGCAGTTTCTACAGTCGGGTGAAACGGCAAGTGAAGAACTTGTTAGATGGTGGTTCTCCTCATGTGTGCATTTTTTATAAGACGACAGAGGGAATATGTAACATCGTGGAATCATTACTGCATGATGGGATAATAACCACAGAGGACTATAAAGTTTTCTGTTCAAAGGATAGTGCTGATAAGTTAAAAAGCCGTTTCTTGGAATACAGCACAGACAAGCTGGAATTTCCTCTGAAAAAGGTAAACCTGTTTACTTCTCGATTTTTTCCCTCAATGGACATCAATCTGAAAGAACTTTGCGATGTGCTGATATTGTCGAACTATGACCATATACAACACACTCTTATCAATCCGTTCACCGAAGCTATCCAATGCCAAGGCAGATTCAGACATACATTCCCAAACGGGAAGCGATATAACTCGCTTACGGTAATAGCGTCCATCCCCAACGAACTTAAGGTGAAGTCCGAAGAAGAAGTACAGGCGGATATTGATGCGAGAATTAAATCTTATCGAGCTGTTCTGAAAGAAAAGCTGAAAGCAAATGACCCGACTAATTTTGATAAGGATTTAAAACGGCTACGTTTGAATGAAGTCTTGGATTCCGAACATAAAGGATTTGACAGGTTCGCCATAGAGCAATTGTTACTTGACGAACAAGTGAAAGGATATTATCTTTCACCTGATGCACTTAGACAGGCATACGAAAATACAGACTATTTTAATGTGGATTACCAACCCGAAGATGAAGCAGTCGGTGAAGATGATATTTACAGAATCAAAGCAGCCAAGGCTAAAGAGAAATGGCAATTCATAGTATCCGTTTTAAGTAATATCATGGAAGATGCAGCTGCCGTACAGTTTCTCCGAGCCAAATGTGTAGAGGAAGAATGGCTTATAAATGCATTCTTCAAATTGGGGCAAGAAGTTATCGAACAACAGCAATATAATAAAGTTGCAATCAAGAAACTTCTGGAACAAACCGAGCAGAAAGAAACCCTGCAACGGAGATTCAGCCAAGCATTTCTATCGGACATGAAAAAGGAATTTGAAGCCGAAACGGGTAATGATTTATATATCCCCGTAAAGGATGTGCTTGATAGGATTTCATACCTATTGGACTGCTATGGAATTTCTTATTCTCAATACGGAGATGGTAAAAAAGGTACGATGTGCAAACTTTCCTCTCCTTTCATCGAAGAATATTTTGATGTGAAACGTAGCAATCGGGATGGTGTTAAAGTCAAGCTGGAGAGATTCAAAAATGAATTATTAGACCAAGAGTAAACGAAGCGACGGATGGCGCAGCCATCCGGCACTTCGTGCCGTCTGACTGCACCGTCTATTTTGCCCCCTCTCACCAAGCAAAAGAAAAATGAAAATAAACAGACACCTACCCACCCCCAGATTCATTATAAATTTTACTATTCACCTCACACCATTGATTGACTTTATAGGATGATACACAAATACATAGATAATATAAATAGCCTAATTGTATCGTATCTATCAATGTACCAAGAGTATTTGTAATCGTACCAAGAGGGAATCGAAGCAATTCATTGCTTCATGGGCGGTTCATTGCTCTGGAGTTAATTCAATCAATAATCATTTAAACAATTTATCATTATGAGAAATTTAGTTATTATGCCAGCTATGGCAAACAATCGTGAGAGAATGAATTTGGGTGAATATGCAGAAGAAGCTACCATTATCATGGACGAGCCAGTAAAGCCAGCCAATCATTTTATCGAAGCCAACACACAGGAAGTGACATTGAATCATTTGAAGAATGATTGCATTACTCCAGTGTTCTCTAAAGACAATGAACTTACAATCAATCATGCGCAGTTTGTGGAAACCATACAGGATGCTGCACAATCTTTCTTTAGTGGTGAAAAGGTGGAACAAGCCACTATCAGAACAAGCCACATTATTAAAGGCAGAATCCCAGAAGCTATCCACAAACCAGCCAATCAACTTTTGGAATCTGACAAGACTATCTATTATGAAAGGGCAGCTTTCAGCATTGACATTCCCACCATCTATGAAACGGTAGGAGGAAACAAGTTGAATCTTTCCATCGTAGGAGTAAGGGCTTACAATCAGATGAATTTATATTCAAAGAAAGTTCCTGAACTTTTCCGTTTGGCTATAGGTTTTAAGAATCAAGTCTGCTGTAACATGTGCATTTTTACGGATGGCTACAAGGATGATTTGAGAGTAAGCAATATCACAGAACTATATCGTGCAGCACTGGAACTTTTCAGTAACTACAATCCAGCCAAGCATCTTTATCTGATGCAGCAATTAGGTAACACTTCTATGAGTGAACACCAGTTCTGCCAGATAATAGGCAGGATGCGACTTTATCAATGCTTACCAACAGGCTACCAGAAAGCACTACCCAGAATGTTGCTTACTGATACGCAGATAAACAGTGTAGCCAAAGCATACATCAATGATGAAAACTTTGGTAGTTTTGGAAATGAGCTTAATATGTGGAAATTTTATAATTTGCTTACAGGAGCAAACAAGTCAAGCTATATTGATTCATTCTTAGACCGTTCTCTTAATGCAACGGAAATGGCTTTAGGAATCAATTCAGCTTTACATGGTGATGAGAAATATAAATGGTTCATTGATTAAATGAGCTTTATTGATTGAGAGAGAAAAGGGCATCCTTTACGGATGTCCTTTCTTCATTTCTGAAATAATAGAATAAAAGGTACATAAAGTCTGAAAATTATGGCAGGTAGCAAAACCTGAAAAACAGTCTTTATATAGGGATTTTTCATTTTGATACCCGCCTTAATTGTTAAACTTCAAAGCTTCATAAACTTTTATTCCTTTTATGTTTCTTTGATAAAGAATATATTAATATCTTTGTGAAGGAATTTAAGCATTGATAATCAGGCGGTAGTTTGGTTATGGGTTCTCCGATGCTTTTTATTTACAGCTTATCAAAGGGAACAGATGGGCACAATATCATATTTATGAAGAAATTTTTATTTATTCTATTGCTTGGTTTATTTAATTTTCTTCCAATAACAGTTCAAGGACAATTTGTGTCCTATAATCAAATTAAAAATGGCAATTACACAGCTGCTGTTTATTAGTAAGCATTCGAATAAATGCCCCTTTTAAACCTTGAGGTTTGGTTGTAGCTTTG
>ERZ780167.2247-NODE-2247-length-15513-cov-5.680230_pt1 | contig 15513 bp, 10 predicted proteins | sample MGYA00510982_ERZ780167 | MGnify/ENA primary metagenome ERZ780167 (study PRJEB29588, sample SAMEA2146107) | human gut metagenome | biome: human gut; feature: human-associated habitat; material: faeces | place: Denmark | collected 2008/2010 ... | reverse complement strand
CACTTATGGGATTAATTATTATTGTTTTATTTTATAAATGTGCAAAGAATAATAATGATCAATATTTCCGTTGGATGTGGCTGACAATTGTTCTGAGCTTCGCTTTCTATATTCCTGTTGTGTTATGGGCAGATGTTGTTCCAATGATTGGAATGCTTATGATTCCTAAAACATGTGCATATGTATGGACTGTATTAATCGGATATAATGCAATGAACAAATGTGCAGATTAATAAAAATGGTATTTGAGTAAATGGAAGAAGGGACTTATGGTCTCTTCTTTTTTAGTGTATATTTTTAGTGTGCTATAAAGAATTATTGCTTAAAAACATCAATATATGGAAAAAAATCATTGTACATGATAAAATCAAAAAAATGGAGATATAGAGTAAGGGGTATAACATGAAAAGGGAACAGGGGATATTAATTGGCACAGTAATAGCTGTGATTATTATGATGTTTTTATGTAGTGTTTTCACATTTAGTGATGCAGTTTCTGAAAAAGCGTTGACAACCTGTATTCCAGAATCAGTAAGTACAACAGAGGATGGAAAAACACAGTATGATTTTAATTTACAGTCATATGGACAGGATATAGGTTCAATAGTATTTTATTCTTCACATCAGAGAATAAATGTATATGCACAAGGAGAAGAAATTTACAGACTTAGTAATAAACGAAGTATATGGGGAAATACCCCGGGATGGACGTGGAATTTTGTAAAGCTCCCATCAGGTGTGGACAGACTTCAAATAGAGATTTCACCTTGTTATAAGGAGGTTGAAGGCCAGAAACAGGAATTCTATATCGGTGGAGGCAATGATATATATATGAAATTGCTTCGAAAAGCTATGCCAGCATTTATTATAAGCGTAGTTATTTTACTGGTAGGATTATATATTACTATATATTGGATAATTGTACATAAGGGGAGCCAGATAGACGGAACATTGTTATATCTGGGAATATTTTCGATTCTTCTTGGATTATGGTCAGCAAATGAAACTGATGTATCTGCTCTTATATTTGCAAACAGACAAGCCGGGTCATACATTGCTTTTGTTACACTTATGATTATGCCTATGGCATTTATTATGTTTGTAAAGAGCTTTTTGGAAATAAATGATAATCTGTTTTGGAAATTAATCTGTTATTTTAATGTAACAATTATTCTTTTAGAACACATACTTAATGCAACAGGAATATATTATTTTAGACAGACATTGTGGATGACTCATATTGTAATTATCTTAATGCTGATATATTTATTTGTTGTAATTACAATTAAGATTATTAGAAGACAGTTGGACACCATGTATAAATACTGTATATTAGCGTTGATTTTAGTATTTTTATCGACAATCATAGATATGGCAGGATATTATAAGAATGGTAATAATTCAGGAGTATTTGGAAGAATAGCATTTCTTTTATTTATTCTTGTACTTGGAGTAGAGGCTTCAAGACAGACCGTTGCGAGACTAAAAAAGGGGAGAAGGATAGAGGAGCTAGAGCAGTTTGCTTTAAATGATTCCATGACAGGCATGTATAATAGAAATGCATATGATTATTATATTAATAATGAAAAATGCTTTGATGATTGTATGGTTGTAACATTTGATTTAAATAATCTTAAAAGTTGTAATGATAACTACGGACATAGAGTGGGAGATGCTTATATTATTAATGCAGCACGTATAATAGAAAATACATTTGAGCGTTATGGTAAGTGTTATAGAATTGGCGGCGATGAGTTTTGTTGTATAATACCCAAGGGAAAGAGTGTAGACATAGAGCGTGTCATAAGAAAGCTTTATCATGATGTAGATGTTTTGAACAACAAGAGAATTATTCCAACAGAAGTGGGAATTGCCTGTGGTTATGCTGTTTTTACAGTTGATGATATGGAGCTGGAAAAAGTCCGGGAGCGTGCAGATGAGGAGATGTATCAGCGAAAAAAAGAAATGAAAATGTGATTAATAACTCAAAAATTAATATCTTATAAATTATTATCGACATACGCCCGCATACACGATATAATGAGCGTTAGCGAGGGGGAACATGCTTATGAATTATATTGTTATGGATCTTGAGTGGAATCAGAGTGCCAAGGGAAAACAATTTTCTGAGGATCATTTTCCTTTTGAGATTATACAGATAGGCGCGGCGAAGGTTAATGAGAAGCTTGATATTGTAGATGAGTGGCAGTGTACCATTAAGCCACAGGTGTATACAAAGCTGCAGAATACAGTCAAGAAGATATTAGGGATAACAGAAAAGGATCTTGCTAATGGAACTGATTTCGTATCGGGTGTGACCGAATTTCTTGAGTGGTGCGGTGACGATTATACATTTGTTACATGGGGAAGCATGGACATTACCGAACTAAGAAGGAATATGAAGTATTATAATGTGCCGGAGAATTTTCCGAAGCCGCTTCTGTATCTTGACCTTCAGAAGCTTTACAGCATTAATTTTTCAGATGGCAAGACACGCATGAATCTTAAGTCCGCTATTGATGAGCAGGGCATCAAAGGTGACGAACATTATCATTCAGCGATGAGTGATGCAAGATACACAGCCAAGATAATGAAGAAGCTGGATTTTGACAGGGTAAAGAAGTTTTGCAGCATAGATACATTTACAATTCCGGAAGCAAGAAAAGATGAGGTATATCTTAACTTCGGGACATATGAGAAGTATATTTCGAAGGGATTTGCAACAAGGGACAAGGCTGCGAGCGACAGAACTGTCCGTTCCTGCAAATGCTTCTTATGTGGCAGGACGATGGAAAGAACTGTTAAATGGTTTGCCACTAACTCAAAGTGCTATTATGGCTTGTTTACATGTGATGAACACGGACTTATAAAGGGAAGGTTCAGAGTTAAGCAGACTGAGAATGGCAAATATTATGCAGTCAGAATAATGAAGAGCACTGATGAGAAGGGTGCGCTTAAGATATATGAAAAACAGATAAAAGAGAGAGAACACAGACGCAGAAGGCGTCAGGCAGAAAAACTCTCAGAGCAGTAATAAAGGCATGTCAGAAATTCAACTGACATGCCTTTTATAGAATTCTTATATTACATTATGTTCCAGAAACATTTAGAACATAAGGCCATATATCACAGCCAGACCAAGTATTATCTGGACGATTGTGAATCTGAAAACAACCTGTGTATCTGACCAGTCTTTATTCTTTCTCATATGGTCGTGGATTGGTGTACGAAGGTTCTTCATTAAGTTGATGTGAAGAAATCTCATGAATGAAACCTTGATAAGACCAAGTCCGCCATCGAGAATAATTACAAGTGCCATTGGAATATAAAGTAGCGGTGCATGGAGCTTGAGGAATGTAAATGCTATAAATATTCCTATTGCTCTCGAACCGGCGTCACCCATAAGAAGCTTGCTTGGTGATGCGTTGAACCACAGGTAGCCGAGGATACACACAATCATAATAAGAACGGTGTGTCTGTAAGCTGATTCAATATTAAATGACTTAAAAAGTACATACACTGAGGCAAGTGTTACAACAGAGAGTGTACCGCATAAGCCGTCAACACCATCTGAACAGTTAGTAACATTGATACTTACCCATATAAGTATAATAATAAGTATTGCATATATGATTGGATTAAGAGTTACTGTCTTTCCAAAGAATGCAAGGTCAAATGTGTTAGGGTTGTAATGCAGGTAAGTGACAGCTGCCATAACTGATATTGCAAGATCAATAAGACCTTTCTTTAAATTACCCCATGGTGATGAAGCACTATCATCAAGGTATCCGCTGAGCATTGCGGCAAGCACAAGTATAAGATAAATGATAAGCTCGGCACTTAAGTTTACGAATAATGCACATGTGACTGTGAATGTAAGAATGAAAATCATGCCGGCGCCTCTTGGTTTTCCAACTGATTTACTTCCGTTAATGGCATAAGCTCTTCCGGCATCTCTTGGAAGAAGATTCTTGCCAAGAGCAATTGCAGCTATTGTAAATGCGAAGGCAAATAAAATGCTTACAAATGCTATGATGTTGGTGAAACTTTCGTTGACAATATAGTATATCATAAGAATTTAATACTCCTTTTCATCTTTCTAACTTATATAAAGCATTTATTTCAATGCGATTTACAGTATAACATAATATATGTGAAATGAACATTTTTTTTGCATATGAAATGTAGTAATTAATTTGCTAATGTGGTAATATACTATTAATTAGTGGGATAATCTGAGGGGACCCATGAGTATCGTGTAGGATAATAATAATATAATGGAGGATTTTATGAAGAATATGCAAAAATACGAGCAGCTGGCAATCACAGAACTGGATGCATATCTTTTTGGACAGGGAACTCATTATGAGATATATAACAAAATGGGTGCGCATGTTGGAGTAAAAGACGGAAAAGAAGGTGTGTATTTTGCTGTGTGGGCACCTGCTGCAAGAGAAGTCTATGTTATAGGTGAGTTTAATAACTGGAATGCATATGGTTATGATATGAAGAAGATTTCAGATGGTGGAATATATGATTTGTTCATACCAGGAGCTAAAGCTGGGGATATGTATAAGTATCTTATTATTTCACAGAGTGGAGAGGCACTTTACAAGGCAGATCCATATGCTAATCAGGCACAGTTAAGACCAGAGACAGCATCAATAGTTGCCGATCTTTCAGGTTATGAATGGAAAGATTCTGAATGGGTTGAGAAGAAGAAGACAGAGAATCATCTTAAAGCACCTCTTTCTATATATGAATGTCATCTTGGCTCATGGAAGAAGAAAGATGATGGAACAGAGGACGGATTTTATACATATAGAGAATTGGCACCTGAGCTTGCAAAATATGTAACAGATATGGGATACACACATATTGAACTTATGGGAATTGCAGAGTATCCATATGATGGATCATGGGGATATCAGGTAACTGGTTATTATGCACCTACAGCAAGATACGGAACACCTAAGGATTTCATGTATTTTGTAGATTATATGCATGAAAAAGGAATTGGTGTAATTCTTGACTGGGTACCGGCACATTTTCCAAAGGATGCGCATGGACTTGCTAATTTCGATGGAAGCTGTGTATATGAGTATGCAGACCCTAGAAAGGGAGAGCATCCTGACTGGGGAACGAAGGTATTTGATTATTCAAAGAATGAAGTGGCTAACTTCCTTATTGCTAATGGAATGTTCTGGGTGGACAAGTTCCATATTGATGGTTTAAGAGTTGATGCTGTTGCTTCAATGCTGTATCTGGATTACGGAAGGACAGAAGGAAACTGGGTTCCTAACAAATATGGTGACAACGGTAATCTCGAAGCAATCAGCTTTTTAAAGCATTTTAACAGCATGTTAAAGAAGAGATTCCCACAGGCAATAACTATAGCTGAGGAGTCAACAGCATGGCCTATGGTAAGTGGTGATCCTGACAATGGGGAATGTCTTGGCTTTACATTTAAGTGGAATATGGGCTGGATGCATGATTTCCTTGAATATATGAAGCTTGATCCATATTTCAGAAAGTTTAATCATAGCAAGATGACATTTTCATTGATGTATGCTTACAGCGAGAATTTCATTCTTGTGCTTTCACATGATGAGGTTGTACATCTTAAGTGTTCTATGCTTGGTAAAATGCCTGGTGACAGGGAGGACAAGTTCAAGAATCTTAAGCTGGCATATGCATATATGTGTGGACATCCTGGCAAGAAGCTTTTATTCATGGGACAGGAATTTGGTCAGTGGAATGAGTGGAGTGAGAAGCGTGCTCTTGACTGGTATCTGTTAGAGGATGAAAGTCATACAGAACTTAAGGATTTTACGAAGAAGTGTCTGAAGCTTAATAAGAATTATCCATGTCTGTATGCTACTGATTACAGCAGTGAAGGATTCAGATGGATTAATGCCAATGATAAAGATAATAGCGTTTTATCGTTTATGAGAATCAGTCCGGATGGAAAGAAGAATCTTCTCTTTGTACTTAATTTTACACCAGTTGAAAGAGACAGCTTCAGAATAGGAGTTCCGTTCAAGACTAAGTATAAGCTGGTTCTTGGAGATAATGAAGCTGACCAGAAGAAGACTCTTACAGCCGTTAAGGGAGATTGTGATGGATATCCGCAGTCATTGCTTATTGACTTACATAAGTATGGAATAGCTGTGTATGAGTTTAACGGTGATGTTTCTAAGGTTCATGCTACGAAGATATAGGAGAATAATATAGAGAAAGGGAGCTGGTTTGGATTTTTATTAATTCTGAATTAGCTTCCTTTTTATTTGCTATAATATATCTCTCAATTATCCCACCATATCTGCCGAAATATTTATTATATGACAATGAGTGATTGTTTCAGACAGTAAATAAGAAAGGCAGCAGAATATGACATATACAGTTTCAGGCGCGAATTTTAATAAAGATGTTGCGGCACAGGGAACATCTATTAATTATAAAGAAAATAAGGCGGTTAAAAGTGAAGGTGTGGCAGGCTCATTTGCAGGAGTGGTAATCTCTGGCAGTGTGACAGCTGCAACTGACAATACATATGAGGGACTTCTTAAGGAGGCAGATGATGTAAAGAGCCAGATTATGGCGAGTGCTTCCAGTGCAAAGATAAGCCTTAAGGCATTGATGATGAAGTTATCAGGTGCTGATGCGGTAAAGCTAGATGAGGACGGATTTAATCTTACAGATGCTACACCAGATGATATGGTTAATATTATTGAGAAAATTAAGATTGAACTTGCGATGCACTCTGATGATTATGTTAATTATGGAACAGCAGTTTCTAAGGATAAGATTGAGAGTGTGACTGGAAGTGCAGCAACAGCGGCAAGTGTCGAGAGCCGTATGCAGGGAGCAGATATAGCTGTCAATGATGAAAGTGTTGCTGAGGTTAAAAGCACACTTGAAAAGAGTAAAGAGTTAAAGCCATTATCAGAGAACACAAAGAATTACATGGTTGCTAATGGCATTGAGCCTTCAATTGCTGGAATATATCAGGCACAGGCGGCAACCTCATCAAGTATCAGTGCAGATGGCGTTACAATAGGAAGGTGTGTAAATGCAATATCTGACGCTGATTTTGAAGCGTTAAGGCCGGGAATTGAGAAGATAATTGCTTCGTCAGGACTTGAGGTTAATGATAATACACTTGCGGATGCAAGAGCATTTATTGATGCACAGATTCCTGTTACTAAAGAAAATCTTGAATATAAGGCACAGCTTGATGCGATAGATATTGAAAAGATTCAGGCTGACCCTGATGAAATGCTTAATAAGATACTTGATAACATGAAGCTTGGAGGCAAGGCAGAGAATACGCTCGTTACAGGTTCGCCAATTGATGATATAAGGACAGCTCTTGATACTATTAACAGGGCAGAGTATTCAGATGTTGCAAATGTGGTATCAAAAGGAGAAACATTTACAATAGCAAGCCTTAAGCTGGAGATGGATGCAAGAAGCTTCAGAATTGAATACAGTGCAGCATCAGTAAGCACAGGAAATAGTGAAGTTAGAAATCAGGCATCTGATGTACAGCAGGCAGCAGATAAGGCGTATGACACGCTTGTAACAGCAAGAGTTCTTATGAGTGCGAATGCGTCTGTATATCTAGTCAAGAATAACATTTCTATTCTTACAACTCCGATAGATGAGCTTAATTCAATGCTTATGGAATATGAACAGGCGGATGGAATGTATGAAGAAGCGCAGATTGCATATACAGATGTTCTTGAAGCAAGAAAGACATTGAATGAGATAGTAAGAAATCCTGCGCGTGTATTTGCCAGTATGTTTGACAAGATGAATGAAACTTATGAGGCAGTCGGAACTCAGATAAGAGGCGATTTGGGTGATTCATTAAAGAAGGCAGTACAGGGAAGTGCTGATGATATTATTAGGGAGCTTGGACTTGAGGGAACTGATGAGGACAAGGAAGCAATAAAGGTACTGGCTGCTAATAACATGGATATGACAAAGGAAAATGTAGAGATAGTCAAATCTGTTAATGCAATGATTAATAATCTTATTAAGAATATGAAACCGGAGACAGTTCTTAATATGATAAAAGACGGAGTAAATCCAATGAATGCTTCAATTGAGGAAGTCAACGAATATCTTACAGAGGCTAATGATAAAGCATCTAAAGATAATGAGGAGAAGTTTTCAAAGTTTCTTTATAAGCTTGACCGTACCAATGGTATTACTAAAGAGCAGAGAAAGCAGTTTATAGGAATATACCAGATGATGAATATATTCACCAGAGATGCCGGAGTGGCAGCAGGTGCGCTGATTAAGCAGGGAGCTGAGGTCACTATGAATAATCTTATGACTGCATATAATTCAAGAAAGCATTATGACATGGACGCTGTTATTGATGAGAATACAGGAATGGCAGAGGTAAGCGGAATTGCTAACTATTACAGTGCATTATTCATGGCAAATGGTGGATTAGTTACCCCGAATACATTAAAGAATGTGGATAACTCATCCGGAATCGGAGAGCAGTCAGTTGAAATGTTTATTGAACAGTTAGAGGATAACTTCGATGCGGCAGCCGAGGAACAATATTATGAGGAATATCTTAAGGAACAGCAGGCAGCAGTTCAGGCAGGGGCTGATATATTGAGGCAGATAAGAAATGCAGATACAGAAATAAACAGTGGTAACATACAGGCTGTTAAAGCATTTTTAGAATCCGGACAGTTCCCGGATATCAGAGGTGTTAAGACAACACGTGATTATGCAAGGGATTCGATTGAAAAAATCGGACATAAAGAAAAACTGTCACTTATGTATGAAGAAATGAAAGATGAGACAGAGGAAGAACTTCAGGAGGTTCTTTCCAAAGCAGGAGACCTTGATACACAGATAGATGTCAATTACGAGGGATTTCTGGATTTAAGACTTAAAGACAGAACAATTGGATATATTAAGAATCTGGCATTAAGGCATGATTACAGAATACCATATATAACAGACTCAGGAAGTACAGGCATGCTGAAGCTTACATTGGTTCAGGATGACGACAATAAAGGTCGTATATCTGTAAACATGCTAAGCAGCGTATTAGGAAAAGTTTCTGTTGAGGCTAAGGCTGACAGAGAAAGTCTTGGTATGTACATTGTCAGTGACACAGCAGTTTCAGATGAAGGAATCCAGCTTCTTGATGATATGGAAGAATCCTTAAAAGAAGTATTTGGCTTTACAAATGTGGCCGTCAACATTACAAAATCGTCAGATGTGCCGTATGTGACTTATGAAGCAGCGGCTGACAGTGTGGCAACAGATAAGCTGTATGAAATTGCAGCACAGATTGTAAAACTGCTTGCAGGCTAAAGATTTGCACAGAAAGTCCGATATATAGAGCATGAACAGGTAAATTGGACAGACAGAAAGGTTAAGATATGAGAATAGGAACTAATGTGGCAGCGATTGTTGCCAATAATGCATTACAGAAATCACAGAATAATCTGTCAACATCAATACAGAGATTATCATCAGGATACAAGATAAACGGTTCTAAGGATGATGCCGCAGGCTGTGCAATATCTGAGAAAATGAGAGCTCAGATAAAAGGTCTTGATCAGGCTGGGAATAATGCTAAGGATGGAGTTTCTGTTATAAGTACAGCAGAAGGTGCAATCAATGAAATCCAGAGTATGCTTACAAGATTAAAGGAGCTTAGTGTACAGGCAGCTAATGATGTTAATTCAGATGATGAAAGAGAAGCTATCCAGAAAGAGATAAACCAGATTAATAAAGAGATAGACAGAATATCAGAACAGACAGAATTTAATACACAGTCTCTTATTAACGGTAATCTTTCAAGAAGAGTATATTCAGACCTGCAGGGAGTTAATCAGCTTTCAGTATCTGATAATTATACAGCAGGCATATATGGAATTACAGTTACAGAGGATGCCAGACAGGCTATCGCGGTAGGTACGGGTACTATCAGCATGTCAGCTACAACTCCTATTGCAGCTGATGAGGCAGGTGTAATAAAGATTAACGGTTACAGTATTAACATTACAGAGGGGGATACTCTGGATGTAGTAATGGGAAAAATAATTGATGGTGTTAATATTACAGGTGGCTCTGCATTTGCAACAGCAAGCCTTAATAATGATACAGCAGCTAATGGAACAGAATATGCAGGCTACGAGCCAACAGCCAGTTATGCGGGTTCGACACTTGTTATTATGACTAATCAGTACGGAAGTGACCAGAGAATGAATATAACATGTGATAATGCAAGTCTTGCAAATATGCTTGGAATACCACAGGCTGCTGCAAAGGATGGAATTCTCGTAGAGGGAAGTGATGTTAAGGCAGAGATTGCCACTGATAATAATGGAGACAGAGTAGGATTTGCCAATTCAGCAATTGTTTCTACAAAGGGAACCGTTATAACAGTAACAGATGTTAATAATAAGAATTTTTCTTTTGATGTTCCAGGGAATACAGTGGGAACTATTTTTGATGACAGCAACAATAATGGTTCGTCTGTTGCTGGTGCAGGAACAGCAAAAACGATCAATCAGGAAGTTACAGATGTTGGTACAATGAGCATACATGTAGGAGCTAATCAAGATCAGGTTATTGTTATTGATATACCGGCAATTACAACATATACATTAGGAACAGATAATCTTAATGTTATGACTCATTATACAGCATCACAGGCTATATCAACTGTAGACCAGGCTATCACCAGGACTAATGAAATACGTTCGAAGCTTGGTGCATATGAGAACAGATTTGATCATACAACTAATAACCTTGATGTTTCTAACGAGAATCTCACCAAGTCTTTATCAACTATGATAGATACTGATATGGCAGAGGAAATGACAACATATACATCAGAAACGGTTCTTACACAGGCTGCCACATCAATACTTGCACAGGCTAATGAAAGACCTTCACAGGTATTGCAGTTATTACAGTAAATGTAGTAATAATGTTGTAGTAGTCGTATTGGAAAGGAAATGTATGACTAAGGAATTGATAAAAACATTTCAATATAGGATTACGCAAGCCACTGCATCACAGCTTGTTGTAATTCTGTATGATTTAGCAGACCGGTATCTTGAAGATGCATGCGAATCAGATGAAGAAGTGCAGATAAGGGATAACATATATATGTCTGGTAAGGTTATTGACCAGCTGATAAGTGGATTGGATATGCAATATGAAGTGTCTGCTAATCTTTTTGTGATATATAATCATATAAAAAGAACTCTTATATCTGTATCAGTAAATCTTAACAAAGCAGAATTAAAACGCGTCAGGGGATTGCTGAAGAATTTAAGGGAATCTTTCTATGAAGTCAGTAAACAGGATACATCAGAACCACTGATGAAGAATACACAGACAGTATATTCAGGTCTTACATATTCTAGGGGCGGAATCAGTAATGAGACACAGACAGATAATATAGAAAACAGAGGATTCAGGGTATAGCTCCGAATCCTCTGTTTGTTATAATCTGCGTCTTCTTCTGTTGTAATGTCTTCTCTGACGTTTTCTTCTGGCACGTTCTTCAATTATATAAATAATGAATAATATAACAGCACCGATGCCAACAACTACCCAGATATTGATTTTAATGCATGTCTTAGGCTTATATGATGAAGAAACATCTGTACTGACATAAGGAAGCAGGCTTCCGGTGTCCGTGCCGGCAGCAGATATATTAAGTGTAGTTGTGCCTACAGTATTATCATTGTACAGGAACTTAAGATGTGTTGTCATAACACCATTTTCATTGGTCATGTCATAATTATCATCAACCGTCATAGTTACATTTGATAATGAACTTTTATTAGGTATTGTGATAAATGAAGCATTCAGTCCGAAGTTTAGTGAAAGTGTCGAGAAAACAGCTGAATTATAATAATTATCATTGGAAAACATGGCTCCGAGCTGACTTCCTGTAGTTGTTGATTTCTGAAAATTAGAAAAGCCCCAGTCAAAAAGCGTTTTTGTATCAGTATATCTTAAATCATCTGTTGCTTCCTTAAATACAACACATATGAGACGCATGCCATCTTTTTCTGCAAATGTTACAAGTGTGTTCTGGGATTCATCAGTATATCCTGTCTTTCCACCCTTACAGTATTCATAATAGTAAGAACGGCCTTTCAACATCTTATGTCTGTGTCTGATTGTACGCTGTGCAGACATGTTAGTTGCAGGAATTACATATGCGTCAGCAGTAGAATCAATGCTTACGAAAGAAGCATTATTATAACAGCCTCTTGCAATCATTGCCATATCATATGCTGTTGTGTAGTGGTTGGTATTATATAATCCGCTTGCATTGGCAAAATGTGTATTCAAAGCACCAAGTTCTTTTGCCTTGGCATTCATCATATCAACAAATGCGTCTATGGAGCCGGCTACATGCTCACCGAGAGCATAGGCCATTTCATTGGCAGAGTATAATAATAGTCCATGGAGAAGCTGGTTTACAGTAAACTGTTCTCCAACCTTACAACCTAAATTAGCATCCTCATATATATTGATGGAAGTGGCTGCGGCCTGTGAAAATGTTACTACATCATCCATATTGCAGTTCTCAATGGTAAGAAGACCGGTAAGAATTTTGGTTGTGCTGGCAGGATAACATTTTTCATGTGAGTTTCTTTCGAATAGAATAGAGCCTGTGTCAGCATCAATAAGAATACAACTGCTGGAATTAACTTCCGGGGCATCAGGCCATGAAACTTCAGTATTAGCAGTGCCTGTTTCAGAATAGGTTATGTTATATGCGGCAGCGTGTGCATCTGTGGTAAATACAGAACATGCTAATACCGTGGCAGATACTGCGCTGGTTATCTTTATAAGTAATCCTTTAAGAAAATGTTTTTTCATTATATGGATAATTCCTCCGATTAATATAATATACCATTATATTTTAGCTTAGGATTGTCCATAAGTAAACCCTGCTTGGCAAAAAGTGATATTTATGGTAAATAATATATAGGAAACTCAGATTTCGGATATGTCTGTGTGCGGCATATGCTTTCAGGGAGATTGAGTAAATAAAAGATAGGAGTAACGTATGAGACTTAGAAATGTACCCGGAGCAAGGGAAGTAATGATAGAGAATGAATATGTGTTTACAGAGCCAGATGGGATGAAAGGCACATGGTCACAGGTTTTCGGTAACGATAATCCAATCCGTATTGAGATTGGTATGGGTAAAGGCACATTTATAACAACACTGGCAGCGAATAATCCTGATATTAATTATGTGGGTATTGAAAAGTATTCAAGCGTGCTTTTAAGAGCTGTAGAGAAACAGGATGAGCTTCAGCTTCCTAATTTAAGATTCATCAGAATGGATGCAGAGGCAATATGTGAGGTGTTTGGAGAGGGAGAGGTAGACAGAATATACCTTAATTTTTCAGATCCATGGCCAAAAGACAGACATGCGAAGAGAAGACTTACCTCAAGACAGTTCATGGCAAGATATGACATTATATTAAAGCCGGACGGACAGGTGGAATTCAAAACAGATAATAAAGATTTATTCGATTTTTCATTAGAAGAGATTAAAGAGGCAGACTGGGAGCTTCCTGTTGTCACATTTGACTTACATAATGACTCTGTACTTAACGAGGGTAATGTAATGACAGAGTATGAGACAAGATTTTCACAGATGGGCAATCCTATCTGTAAACTTATCGCAGTAAGAAATCATTAATAATAAATGCATATACTATATAAAGGCTTTTGGAGAATTGTTGTGAAGAATAAAGCATTTGCAAGGAAAGTATCAGAAGTGATGTATGTGCATAAAGGTGCGAATTACAGAGTGGTAAGATTTAAGAATTCCCTCGACGATGTCGTGAGAATTCTTAATACCAAAAAATAATCTAGAGGTCATCGGGCGAGTCATAAGGCTGCACGGTGACTTTTCTTTTGTCCAGAAAATGCTGCACTGTAATGTTCAACAGGTAGCTTAATACGGCAAATACGGGAACTCCAAGGAACATTCCAATTACGCCAAACAGCGCCCCACCTACGGTTATTGAGAACACAACCCATACAGGCTTAAGACCTGTAGTACTGCCGATGATACGAGGTCCAATAAGCAGACCGTCAACCTGCTGGATGCAGACAATCATGATTACAAATATGATAAGTTTGATAGGGCTTGCGATAACAATAATCACACCGCCAATCACGCCACCGATGTATGGTCCGAAATACGGAATCATGTTCGTTATGCCGACAATCACGCTTATAAGAACAGCATATGGTAGCTTGAGAATCAGCATGATAATAAAGCAGATAATCATGACAATAATTGAGTCAAATGATTTGCCGATAATATAATTAATAAAAATGCTTGCACAATTCTTACAGATGATGCGTGTATTGTCTGCTGTTTTCCTAGGAAGCACGGCATATAAAAATCTCTTAAAATGATAAAAGATATTCTTATTATCAGAAATCATGTAGATGGACACGATAATTGCAATAACAAGGTTTAACACACCCGAAAGAATGGCCATGGATGTATTAAGAATGTAAGGAACCATATTGGTAAGTGCACCAGTCATGTAGTCAACAAGTTTAGGAAGAGCATCTTCAATCTTCTGATTAATGAAATTGTAATCAATAGAAGAATTGGCGTGCTTATCTTCAAACTCAGTGAACCAGTTGCGGATATTCTCGTACCATACAGGAGCCTGATTGGCAATCTCTGTAATACTTTTGTATATCTGAGGCACAACAAAGCCTATTAATACTGCAAATGCGCCAACTGCTATCAGGTAAGCAACAAGAATTGAAAGCATTTTGGCGGCTTTCTTGGACTTGATATGGCATACCCCCATGAAGAACCTGTTATAAAGGATCTTGATAAACGGATAAAGAACAAGCGCAATCATGGCACCAATAAGAAACGGTGACAGTATATGGAATATATTGCCCAATGACTTGACGGTTGCAGGCCAGTTACCAATGAACTTATATATAAGAATTGCACCTAGCACAAAAAGCAGACCATATATAACAATTGTAAAGTATTTGCTGTTAGGTTGGAATACATTCTTGCCAACAGCTTTGTCAGGTTTTGGCGGCTGTTCCTGTTCAGAATCAAGATTAATAGCCTCAATTGGAATATTGTCAACGTGTTTTGGCTGTTGTTCGAATTTTTTTAACTTCATATCAACTCTCTTTTCTTAATAAATGTATATTAAATATAAATATTTTCTCTTAAAATTGGGAATATAATAGAATTATAAGGGGTATAAAGGCACATATCAATATAAAAAACATGGTAAAATGATGAAAAAACAAGAAAATTATAAAAAAAGATAAATTGTTCTTAAATAAATACAAAAAAGTGCTTGCATTTTATTAAACCATGCTATAGAATATCACTTGTGCTTGAGACAACACAAAAGCACAGAACAAAATAAGTTATGCACCGCTAGCTCAGTTGGTAGAGCACCTGACTCTTAATCAGGGTGTCCAGGG
>ERZ780167.2207-NODE-2207-length-15666-cov-3.643905_pt1 | contig 15666 bp, 17 predicted proteins | sample MGYA00510982_ERZ780167 | MGnify/ENA primary metagenome ERZ780167 (study PRJEB29588, sample SAMEA2146107) | human gut metagenome | biome: human gut; feature: human-associated habitat; material: faeces | place: Denmark | collected 2008/2010 ... | reverse complement strand
ATCTACAAGGATTTGGCGAACTCCTTCATCCTTAAGCTGACTTCCGTCTCTAAATGTAACTTCAAATCTTTCTTCTTTCTTTGCCATGTTTATTTCTCCTTTTTTCAAGCGTTAAATTCCGATTTATTTAGCTCTAAAAACTAAAATTTTCAAACTTTTTATTTTTTAATTCTACCACACCCACCGCCCCTTATTCAATTACTGCTTTTTTTCTTCAACTTTTCCATCTTCTCATACATATTGGTATTATAAATCCTGTAAAGCCCACTGTCCTTTGTGATTACATTGTCAAACGGTACCATTCTGCCTCCGCATTTTATAAGTCCGCATCCTGACGGTGAATCTATAACATAGTTAAGCTGCTCTTCTGATATTTCCAGCGACTCCACTATCTTTTCAATGTCCTTGCTCGACTGATTCAAAAGTAGTATGAATGCAGAGTTTGAAAGCATTGTTGTACTCGTTTCACTAATAAGAAGGTCCTCTATGTTCTATGTTATTCCTGTGCAAATTCCTCCCTGCTTTCTTACCTTTTTCCACATCTGGCGTAGATATTCTGCACTGAACGGTGAATTTAAAAGAACATACACTTCATCAATGCAAAACCATATTGCTCTTCCCCTTTCTTGCTAATCCAATACCTAAATTAACTGTTGTGGTTGTTTTTCCTACTCCACCGTTCAGGTTTGCTATTGCAATTACCTTACACATTTCTTTCTTCCTCCTTATACATTTTTTAGAATGAAAACTCATATCGGCTCTGATTATTGTGTTACATTTTCGTCTTACTAAAGAAACAGGAAGACTTCGCATCTAATTTGGTTGAACCAAAATTTTCCCAAATCAAACCAAAATAAACCAAAATTCTACGATAAGACGTGATAATTTATGATATTTTATGAATTTAAGATATTTTGCATTTTCAGGATTCAGAAAGCAAAAAAAATCCCTCAAACATACTAAAAATAGTACATTTAAGGGATTTTCTCCTCTATAATGCGGGTTTTCACCCGTTATAAAATAGAATTCTTTTTTTATAAAATCAAGTTATGATAACTTATGATTTATTTCATCTGTTTTGCAACTTCTGCAGCGAAGTCTTCTTCTTTCTTTTCAATACCTTCGCCTGTTTCAAATCTGATGAAGCTCTTAAGTGCAATTGGAGCACCAACTTCTTTTGAAACTTCTGCTAAGTATGCTTTTACTGTCTGCTTTCCGTCTGCAGCCATAACGTATGTCTGATCAAGAAGACATACTTCTTTTAACTGCTTTGAAATACGACCTTCAACTAAGCCGTTGAAAATCTTGTTAGCCATAATTGCTTCCTTCTTGCTCATTGCAATTGCAGCTAATGCAGCGATTGCTTCTTTTGAAAGGAAGTTGAATAAATACTTGTCATTCTGCTTTTCTTCTAATACAGCCTTGTCTTCAGCATTTAATGCATCTGAAGCAAATGCTTCAGCGAAGATATCCTTCTGGATTGGCTTTGGAAGTGATGATACATCATTTAAAGCACTGTCAATTGTGATTTCTCTCATCTTAGCAAGTTCTTCATCTGAGATGTCTTCTCTGCTAACGTACTGTGGGCTCATAGCTGCAATCTGCATAGCTACTGTCTTAATTGCTGCTACAACTGTATCGTTTGCTGGAGCATCAGCGTCAACTAATACACCAATCTTTCCACCAGCGTGGATGTATGAAGCAAGAACTCCGTCTGATTCAATCTTCTTGAATCTTCTGATATTCATGTTTTCACCGATTACTGCGATCTGTGAAACTAATTCGTCTTTAACTGTCTTTGTTGTATCAAGTGCCCATGGTTCAGCCATGAATGCGTCCATGTCTGCTGCGTCAGAATCAAGAATCTGATTTGCAACGTTTGATACGAATGTCTGGAATTTTTCGTTCTTAGCAACGAAGTCTGTTTCTGAGTTAACTTCAACGATTGCTGCCTTGCCGTCTTTTACTGCTGTAAATACAACACCTTCTGCTGCAATTCTTCCTGATTTCTTAACTGCTGTAGCTTCGCCTTTTTTTCTTAAGATTTCGATAGCTGCTTCCTGATCTCCATCTGTTTCTACTAAAGCTTTCTTACAAGCCATAACACCAGCGCCTGTTAATTCTCTTAATTCTTTTACCATTGCTGCTGTGATTGTCATAATTATATCCTCCTAAAAACTATATCTTATTCTTCTGTTGCTTCTTCAGCTGCATCTTCAGCTACCATTTCTTCACCCTGGTTTGCTTCGATAACAGCATCAGCCATCTTAGAAACGATAAGTTTTACTGCTCTGATAGCATCATCGTTACCTGGGATAACATAGTCTAATTCTTCTGGGTCACAGTTTGTATCTGCAATACCGATTAATGTAATTCCAAGTGAATGTGCTTCCTGAACACAGATTTTTTCCTTCTTAGGATCTACTACAAAGATAGCATCTGGGATTCTCTTCATGTCCTTGATACCGCCAAGGTTCTTTTCAAGCTTGTCCCATTCCTTCTTGATGTTAACAACTTCTTTCTTAGGAAGAACATCAAATGTTCCATCTTCTGCCATCTTTTCGATGTCTTTTAATCTCTTAATTCTTGACTGGATAGTCTTGAAGTTTGTAAGCATACCTCCAAGCCATCTTTCGTTAACGTAGTACATTCCACATCTTTCAGCTTCTGTCTGAACAGCTTCCTGAGCCTGTTTCTTTGTACCAACGAAAAGAATTGTACCGCCTTCTGCTGCGATATCTGAAACTGCCTTGTAAGCTTCATCTACTTTACCTACTGACTTCTGTAAGTCGATGATGTAGATACCATTTCTTTCTGTGTAGATGTATTCTGCCATTTTAGGGTTCCATCTTCTTGTCTGATGTCCGAAATGAACACCTGCTTCTAATAACTGTTTCATTGAAATAACGCTCATTCTTATACCTCCTGGTTTTTTAAAAATTAATTATTGATACTGTTCCGGTTGTTAACCCGGCATATATCATGCCTTCCATCTGCTTCACCAAATCAGACAACCCCGAGCGTGGGCACCGGTCTGACTCTCCACAGATGTGCTTAATGCAACTCAAATATCATAACACAAAAAAAAGCAGTATGCAACTGCTTTCTTTCGTATAAATTATGTTTTTTATAAAATTCTCATTCAGACTTTCACACAATTTTTCCACAACATTCTTTTGCTATGTTGTCATATTGTTTTTTAGTTAGCCTGCTTTTCTTTCTTAAGTTCTGTAACATAACCACACTGTGGATCTGCACATGCAAGCTTGTTACCTTTTTCAACCATATAGCCTCCACACTGTGGACACTTTTCTGCAGAAGGTTTCTGCCATGACATAAAATCACATTCAGGGTTATCTATACAACCATAATATCTTCTGCCCTTCTTGGTTTTCTTAAGTAATACATCCTTTCCACACTTTGGACAAGGAACGCCTATCTTTTCTAAGTATGGTTTTGTATTTCTACATTCAGGGAATCCCGGACAGGCAAGGAACTTACCATGTGGGCCGTATTTAATTACCATACGTCTTCCACATTCTTCACAGATTTCATCAGATTCTTCATCTGCAATGTCAATCTTTTCTAAGTTCTTTTCAGCATTTTCTACCTGTTCTTTTAAGTCAGGATAGAAGTTTCTGATAACTGTCTTCCATTCTATTGTACCTTCTTCAACTGCATCAAGAAGTGATTCCATGTTAGCTGTAAACTGTGTATCTACAATAACACTAAACTCTGTTTTCATTACATTGTTTACTGCTTCACCTAGCTCTGTAACATAAAGATTTTTCTTTTCTCTTGTTACATAACGTCTTGCAATAATTGTTGTAATAGTCGGAGCATACGTGCTTGGTCGTCCAATACCCTGTTCTTCCATTGCCTTTACAAGTGCTGCTTCCGTAAAATGTGCAGGTGGCTGTGTAAAGTGCTGATTTTCTTCAAACTTTTCAAATTCAAGTTTTGAATCTTTTTCAAGCTTTGCAATGGTGTTGTTTGTAACAACTTTCTCATTATCACTGTCTGTATAAACTTTCATAAAACCGTCAAAATCAAGTTTTGATGTTGATGCATTAAAAATATACTTTCCTGCATTAACTTTTACGTTAGTTGTTTCGTAAACTGAATTTTCCATACGGCTTGCAACAAATCTTCTCCAGATAAGCTGATATAATCTAAATAAATCTCTTGGAAGCTGGTCTTTTACTTCTTCAGGCATTAAGTTTACATCTGTAGGTCTGATTGCTTCGTGAGCATCCTGAATCTTCTTGTTTGACTTCTTTGAGTTAATCTCTTTAGCCATATATGAATCGCCATATTTACTTTCGATAAATTCCTTTACCTGAACTTCTGCTGTTTCTGATACTCTTGTGGAATCAGTTCTCAAATATGTTATAAGACCTATTGTTCCTCTGCCCTTAATGTCAACACCCTCATACAACTGCTGAGCTATTCTCATTGTCTTCTGTGTTGAGAAGTTAAGCGCCTTTGAAGCTTCCTGTTGCAATGTACTTGTTGTAAAAGGTATAGGTGCTTTTCTTGTTCTGCTTCCCTTTTTAATGTCCTTAACAGTAAACTCACTGTCTTTTAATTCCTTAACAATTCCGTCTAACTGTTCTTTTCCGGTAATTTCTAATTTACCTTTGTTGTCGCCATAAAAGCTTACTGTAAATTCTTTATTTTTGTGCTTTAATACTGCATCCATATCCCAATATTCTTTTGGAATAAATGCGTTTATTTCATCTTCTCTGTCACAGAGCATTTTTAATGCTACAGACTGAACTCGTCCTGCACTTAAACCTCTTTTAATCTTCATCCATAATAGCGGACTAATGCTATATCCCACCATTCTGTCTAATACTCTTCTTGCCTGCTGGGCATCAACTAATCCCATTTCTATATCTCTTGGATGTTTTAATGACTCTTTTACTGCCTGCTTTGTAATTTCATTAAAAGTAATTCTGTAAGTCTTCTTTGGATCTAATTTCAAGGCTATTGATAAGTGCCATGAAATTGCTTCTCCCTCACGGTCCGGGTCAGTTGCCAAATATACTTTGTCTGCTTTTTTTGCATAGCGACGAAGTTCTGCCAACTTGTCTCCCTTTCCCCTAATTGTAATGTACTTTGGTTCGTAGTCATTTTCCATGTCTATTCCCATTGTACTTTTAGGAAGATCTCTAACGTGTCCATTTGAAGCAACTACTTCATAGTTAGAGCCCAAAAACTTTTTAATAGTCTTAACTTTAGCCGGTGATTCCACAATCACAAGATATTTTGCCATAAACATCTCCTTAAAATATTTTCGCTGTTGTCGTTAAGCCTTTGAATAATAATTTTCTGATGGCTGCTCTACCAGTCCCATTAACTGAAGTTTTAGCAGCATACCTGTAAGTTCTTCATACTTAAAACCTGTTTCATTCATCAGTTCATAAATATTTTTCGGCTGTAAACGTAACCCACTATACAACAAGGCTAAATCTTTTTCAAGACCTTTTTCTTTTTGTTTTTTCTCATTTTCGTTTTTTGAACCACTATATTGTATGTCATTTAGCACGTCGTTAGCACCTGTAATTATGCCTGCTCCTGCCCTTATAAGACAGTTGCATCCATCGCTTAATTTCTCGCCTACTCTACCCGGTACTGCCATTACGTCTTTCCCCTGTTCCAATGCCCATTCTACGGTAATCAGGGAACCACTTTTCTCTCTTGCCTCAACTACTATAACCTTGTCCGAAAGTCCGCTTATAATTCTATTTCTAAGAGGAAAATGCCAGGCTATTGGTCCTGCCCCCGGAGGATACTCAGAAATTATTCCACCATTTTTTAAAATATCATTATAAAGTTCTATATTTTCTGTTGGATAGCAAACATCCACACCACTTCCAAGTACTGCAAATGTTGGCGTTCCACCTTCCAAAGCTCCTATCTGACTATAAGTATCTATGCCTCTTGCCATTCCGCTTATAATCTGAACTCCGTTTTCCGACAGCTCTCTTGCCAATGCTCTTGCCATTTTTCTTCCATAATTAGAGCACGCTCTTGCCCCTACCATTGCCACTACAGGCTTGTCCCTGTCAGGCAGTCTTCCTTTATAAAATAAATATTCCGGTCTATGATCATAAGGCAACAACTTAGCCGGGTAATCCCTGTCATTTACTGATACAACTTTTATGCCCTGTTTTTCTAATTCCTTTATGTAGTTTTTGTCCTTTAATTTTTCCAGCTGTTCTTTGTATTCACTGCCTCTTTTATTGTTTATTTTTTTATTTTCATTTGTATTTGAATTTTTATTTATGTTTTTATTTGTATTATCCATATTTATTTGAAAAGCACCGGTCTGTAACTTACAGCCTCAGCTATATCCCCCTGTTGTATTTTTTCGTGTTGTTTTAAATCTGCTATTGTTCTAGCCACTTTTATGATTTTGTCATAAGCTCTTATACTTAAATCCATTGTAGTATATATTTTTTCCATTAAATGCTGTTCTTCTTTGTTAAGCTTGCAGTATTTCTTTATGTTTTCGCCTGAAAGCTGACTGTTAAACTTAAACTTCTCATTGGCATACCTTTCACGCTGAATCTGAACAGCCCTATTTACTCTTTCTTTGATGGTTAAAGAATCTTCCGGCTGTTCTTCTTTTTCCAATTGAAAATATGTAACCTGATTCATATGCACGCACAAGTCTATTCGGTCTATTAGCGGACCGCTTATTTTTTCCATATATTTCTTTACTTCCTGCTCTGTGCAAGTGCATTTGTTCATGTCAGGGTAGTAACCACATTTGCAGGGATTCATTGCCCCTATCAAAATAAATTTAGCAGGAAATTCATATGTTCCTCCGCTTCGGGACACAATAATCTTCTCATCCTCCAATGGTTGTCTTAATGTTTCAATTACCTGCCTTGAAAATTCAGGCAATTCGTCAAGAAAAAGTATTCCCCCGTGCGCCTGTGTAATCTCCCCGGGTTTAGGATTAAATCCACCTCCAATCATTGCCGAAACTGTTGCCGTGTGATGTGGACTTCTCACAGGTCTGGTCTTCACAAGGCTTCCTGAAAGATTTCCTGCCACACTTTGTATTTTTGATATTTCTATTTGTTCTTCCAATGTCATATCAGGAAGTATGGATGGCATTGTTTTTGCTATAATGGATTTTCCTACTCCCGGACTTCCCATCATTAACATATTGTGCATTCCTGCCGCCGCTATTTCCGATGCTTTTCTTGCCTGAATCTGTCCTTTTATATTTTTAAAATCGTATTTGTAATCTTCTTTTTCCTGTGGAATGATTTTTATTTCAGGCGGTTTCATATTAGTTGTCAAAATCATTACCAGTTGATTAAGATTCTCTACCCCGATTATTTCCAAGTCTTTTATAAAATCACATTCGCCTACGTTTTCAATTGGAACATAGCACTTCTTAATCCCCTGTTCCATCGCTGACAGCGCCAGTGGCAACACTCCGTTAATCTTTACAATGTCCCCGTTAAGGCTTAATTCTCCTATGAACATTTTGTCATCTACTGTGCAGTTAATCAGTCCCATTGACATAAGTATGGATACTGCCACAGGCAGGTCAAAATAGGTTCCCGTCTTTCTAATATTAGCCGGCGAAAAATTTATTGTAATTCGCTTAGGCGGTATCATAAAACCTGAATTCTTAATTGCTGTTCTAACACGTTCTCTGGATTCTTTAATATTGGATGCTAAAAGGCCTACCATATCAAAAGATGGCAGGCCATTACATACGTCTGTTTCCACAATAACAGGTTGGGTGTCAATTCCGGTTATTGCGGCACATTTTATCTTACATACCATATAAGTCCCCCGCTTTCCTTTAGTATTTTGATTATATATTTAGTTTTGTTTTTTAACAAAATCTAACATATTTTCTGACTATTTTTCTTTATTTCTTTTTCTGAAGCCAGTTTATGTTGCATTTTGTTTTAAGCGTTTCATTTGTAATGTAGTTTTATCACATTCTATATGAATTATCAAGAGCTTTTTTTAATTTTTCTAAAGCTCTTTTTTCTATTCTGCTTACATAGCTTCTTGATATGCCAAGTTTTTCCCCAACCTTTTTCTGAGTCATTGGCTTCTTGCCATCCAATCCGTACCTCCAGACAATTATTTCTTTTTCTCTTTCATTTAAAATCTGTGCCACATATTTCTGAACAAGGCTGATATTCTCGGCTTTTTCTATTTGTTCAAGCGTATCCATTTCATCATTTTCAACCACATCTATAAGGCTTATGGTATTTCCCTCTTTGTCCGTTCCAATAGGCTCGTTTAATGACACATCCTTGCTTCTCTTTTTTTCCGCTCTAAGCATCATTAGAAGTTCGTTTTCTATACACTTTGCAGCGTAAGTTACAAGGCGATTCCCCTTGTCAGGATTATATGTGTTAACAGCTTTTATAAGTCCAACTATTCCAATGGAAATAAGATCCTGGTTTTCCCTGTTCTCATCATAATATTTTTTTACAACATGGGCAACAAGTCTTAAATTCCTCTCAATCAGTATGTCCTTAGCTTTTTTATCCCCAAGCCTCATTTTTTCGATATAAATCTTTTCTTCATCAGGGGTAAGAGGTTCCAAAAAAGTTTTCAAGCCGGATACCTTTCGACATACTTAATCTAGTTTATGCTTTACCTGACTTCTTTGTGCCTGTACTCTAAAAAGAAAAAAACTTGAAAAGTTACTTATCTAAGTTCTCTCCAAGTCTTTTTATATTAACATTTATTCTGCTTTCATTCTAAGTATGTCTCCGGCCTCCGGTACCTGGTCAAGCTTTATTGTAATAATCTGCTTTGGATGCGGACAACTTTCCATTGCCACTCCATCCTGATCTGTAATCGATATTACATTAGCTTCAATATCTCTTCCGTCAGCTTTCATTATTTCGATTTTATCACCTACGCAGAATTTGTTTTTCTGCTCAATTACAAAACTTCCATCTTCCAAAGGTTCCCCTGATATTCCAAGATATACATAATCTCGTTCATAAACGTTACAATCATATATCTGTGTTGTTTCATCAGGTTTTCCAAAGAAAAATCCTGTTGTGTACTGTCTGTAAGTACACTGTGAAATTAGTGTTTTGTATTTTGGAATATTTTCTTCGTACTTCTTTGGATTTTCAAAATAATCATCAATTGCCATTCTGTATGTTCTGGCAACTGTTGCCACATAAAGAGCTGTCTTCATTCTTCCTTCTATTTTGAAGCTGTCAATTCCTGCGTCCACAAGTTCAGGAATATGGTCAATCATGCATAAATCCTTTGAGTTGAAAATGTATGTTCCGCGCTCATTTTCTTCTACAGGCATATATTGGCCCGGTCTTGATTCTTCCACTACTGCATATTTCCATCTGCAAGGATGAGTGCAAGCACCTTTATTGGCATCTCTTCCCGCCATAAAACTACTTAAAAGGCATCTTCCTGAATATGAAATACACATTGCACCATGTACAAAAGTTTCAATTTCCAAATCATCCGGAATATGATTTCTAATATCTTTTATTTCGCTAATTGAAAGTTCTCTTGCTGACACAACTCTCTTTGCACCTAGTGAATGCCAGAAATTGTATGTTCCATAGTTAGTATTGTTAGCCTGTGTGCTTATATGAAGTTCCATGTCAGGCAACATTTCCTTTGCAATTGTAAAAATAGCAGGATCAGCAATAATAAGCGCATCCGGCTTTACTTTTTTCAAGTCATTGAAATATGCCTTAACCGGTTCAATATCACTGTTATGAGCCAAAATATTGGCTGTAACATACACTTTTACGTTATATCTGTGGGCAAATTCCACCCCTTCTTTCATCTCTTCCAATGAAAAATTCTTAGCTTTTGCTCTTAAGCCAAATGCCTCACCGCCAATATATACGGCATCAGCACCGAATATTACTGCTATCTTTAAAACTTCAAGACTGCTTGCAGGTATGAGAAGTTCTATCTCCCTGCCATTATACATATGTCCTGCCATATTATTCCTCATTTCTCCTTTTACTGCTTTACACTGAGTGTAATTCCATCACCAATAGGTACTATAGAAGTCACAAAATCTTCTGAATGTGTGAGTTCATACACATATTCCCTTATTCTTGTATGGATTGTTCTGTTCCTTCTTGTAACTGCATAACGAGATTCTACAATCTCTCCCTCCTGCAGAATATTATCCGATATAAGAAGCCCGCCTTTTCTAAGCACCCTCTTAACATCAGGAAGATAATTAATATACTGTCCCTTTGCAGCATCCATGAATATAAAATCATATGGACCTTCAAGAGTCTTTAACACCTCAAGCGCATCACCCTCTATCAGTGTTATAACATCCTCCTTGCCTGCCCTTTTGAAGTTATTCTTTGCCACAGGTATTCTCTTATCATAATTCTCTATTGTAGTAATCTTACAGTTTTCCGGCATATTCTCACTCATAAGAATAGATGAGTAACCTACTGCTGTTCCAACTTCAAGAATCCTTTCAGGCTGTACAAGCTGTAACAGCACCTTCAGCAAATTACCCATCTCTTTTCTAATGATTGGGACTTCATCCGCAATCGCTTCTTTTTCAATTGTATTACATATATCAGAATTACCACAATCCAGAGAATTAATATAGGCAACTACTCTTTCATTGACTATCATATAATCCCCTTATCAATCAGCTATTCTTCTTCACTGTCCGCCTGCGACAGCACTTCCATAATTTCTGTAGGCGTCATTCCTGTATTAAGCTCATATGTTCCGCCTACGAATTTATCCTTATAATCCGAGAACTGAATCTGAAAATATGCTATGGTCTTATCAGACACAAGCCCTTTATCATAAAGCATACCAGCAAGTTTCTTGGCCTGTACATCTGATGTTATGGTAACCTCAACTGTACGGGCATTATCCTGTGAATCAACTGACTGCTCATTAAATATTTTCTCACCAAATGTATATGCCTTGCTTCCAAAAACAAAAACAATATATATACCCAAAACAATTATCAGCACATTCAGTGATACCGATATCAGCATTCTGATTGATTTATTGCTCATAAAACCTGATTCTCCTCTTCCTTAATAAGCTACACTATATATGATTCACCCCAAAAAATCAAGGTCTATGTCTATTGCCTCCGCTATATCCTTATATATGTCCCTTACAAATCTGCAAAATGTAATTTCCGTCATAAGATACCGGTTTACAATATCCTGATTACGCATATCAGCATATTCATTATTAAGATTTTCCATCGCTGCAAACATATCCGGTACATCCTGCGAATTCTGCAATTCAAAATTCCTCATGCGGAATTCATCCACCTGTCTTTTAAGGTCAGGTGTTCTGTCCATTTCAGCCTGAAGTCTTCTGTACTCCTTATATTCTTCACTGTTAAGAATCTCATGTATAATTTCTTTCTTAAGCTCATCAATTCTACGCATGAAAAACACCTCTTTGTATGCCTGCAACAATATCCTGCAACATTAAACCTGTGCCTCCATAATAATTGGAAGTATAACAGGATTTCTCTTCATCTTCTTCCAGAGATACTCACTTAAGTCATCCTTAATAATATTCTTAATCTTACTCCAGTCAGTAATATTCTTATCAAGGCATCTTTCAACTGAATCAGATACAATAGCTCTCGCCTCATCAAGAAGTTCTTCTGCTTCTCTTACATATACAAAACCTCTTGTTACAATATCTGGTCCTGCAATAAGCTGTCCTGTGTACTTTTCAAGTGTAAGAACAACAATGATAATACCATTCTCTGCTAAGTTCTGTCTGTCTCTTAATACAATATTACCTACATCGCCTACACCAAGACCATCGACAAGGATAGCTCCTGTCTGTACATGGTCAACAATCTGTGCATGCTCATCATTAAGTTCAAGTACATCACCAGACTTGGCAATAATAACATGATCCTTGTCATATCCAAGTGACATAACAACATCTCTCTGTGCAACAAGATGTCTGTATTCACCATGGACAGGAATAGAATACTTAGGCTTTACAAGTGAATATATAAGCTTAATCTCTTCCTGACATGCATGTCCTGATACATGTGTATCCTGGAATATAACCTTAGCGCCCTTCATTCCAAGTTCATTAATAACCTTGGCAACTGACTTCTCATTACCCGGAATAGGTGTTGAAGAAAATACAACACAATCTCCTGGCTGGATAGATACCTTTCTGTGAAGGTTGGCTGCCATTCTTGAAAGTGCCGCCATTGATTCACCCTGACTGCCAGTTGTAATAAGAACAATCTGCTCAGGAGTATAATTCTTCATCTCATCTGTTTCAATAAGAGTTCCGTCAGGTATCTTTAAATAATCAAGGTCTTCTGCAACCTCGATGATATTAACCATGCTTCGTCCTTCGACGCAGACTTTTCTTCCATACTTAACCGCTGAATTAATAATCTGCTGAACTCTGTCAACATTAGATGCAAATGTAGCAATAATAATTCTGCTGTTCTTATTATCATTGAAAATCTTTTCAAATGTTGCACCAACCGTCTTTTCTGACATGGTAAATCCTGGTCTTAAAGCATTGGTACTGTCACACATAAGGGCAAGTACACCCTTCTTTCCAAGTTCACCAAGTCTCTGAAGATCAATAGGATCACCATATACAGGAGTGTAATCAACCTTAAAGTCTCCTGTGTGGACAATAATTCCTGCCGGTGAATATATGGCAAGTGCTGCTGCATCCGCAATACTGTGGTTAGTTCTTATGAATTCAACCCTGAAATCTCCAAGAGTTACAGATTGTCCATACTTAACAACCTTTCTCTTGACTGACTTTAACATACTGTGTTCCTTAAGCTTTGACTCTATAAGTCCCATAGTAAGCTTAGTTGCATATATAGGAACATTGACATCCTTTAATACATAAGGAATAGCACCAATATGATCCTCATGTCCGTGAGTTATAACGAATCCCTTAACCTTATTAAGATTCTCTTTAAGATAAGTAACATCTGGTATAACCAGATCAATACCAAGCATATCTTCCTCTGGGAAAGATAAACCGCAATCCACAACAACAATACTGTCATCGTACTCAATGGCAGTAATGTTCATTCCTATCTGTTCAAGACCACCCAAAGGTATAATCTTGACAGATGCATTCTCTTCTTTTTTCATAAACACCTCATAATAAAAATAAAATATAAAATATGAATAAGGCTCACACCTTATTTAAGTTCAACATCATCATCCATTAATTCAGAAAACACCTTGCCTACCGCTTCAAGTTCACTGTCTTCCTCTATAAACTCATAAACAGCTTCTTCACTTGCCGCATCAGATGTATCCTTAAGAATATAAGCTTCTGCTTCCTCGTCCTCATTATCTGACTCTGATACAAGCAGGTAATTAATTCCGTTAATTCTAGTTTCTTCAATCACATAAAATTGTGTCTTCTCACCGTTCTCGTCAATAAATTCAAGCTTTTCCATGAAAAACAAATCCTCCAAATATTACTTCTGTTTAGATTCCATATATCCACGCAAAATAAAAACAGCCGCAAGCTGATCAATAACTGTCTTGCGGTTCTCTCGTTTCATCCCGCATTCTTCAAGGACCTCATCTGCTTCAACTGTAGTAAGTCTCTCATCCCACAGTGTAACAGGTAATCCTGTGCGTCTCTCCAGTGCTGCTGCAAATTCTTCACAGGCCTTCGCCCGCTCCCCAATAGTATCATCCATATTCTTAGGATAACCAACCACGATTTCAGTTACATCATATTCAGATATGATCTGTTCTATCCTGGCATAAGTTCTTCGTAACTTATTATTCTCTTTTCTTGTTATCGTCTCGAAAGGCTGTGCAGTTATCCCAAGTGGATCACTTAAGGCAACTCCAACAGTCTTCGTTCCGACATCTAAGCCTATAATTCTCATATTATAAGCCTTTACCTTCAATGAAGTATCTTACAACTTCTTCTACAAGTTCATCTCTTTCAGCCTTCATAATAAGACTTCTTGCATTATTATGGCTTGTAATATATGTTGGGTCACCAGACATAATGTAACCTACTATCTGATTGACAGGATTGTACCCTTTCTCTTTAAGTGCAAGATATACCTGCTCAAGTATTCCTTCTACTGAAATTGTCTTCTCTGGTTGAGTTTTAAAAAATTGAGTGTTGTTATCTACCATATCTACCACGCCCTTTCGTATATTGTTTATAATATAATAAATATGCGAATTATACAAGTGCCTGACATAAAAAAGATTGTAAAAAAAATGTAAAAAACTGCCCAGACGGCATGTATTTGTCCAGACAGTTATCTTATCACCATATGCTGTTATATAATTAATTAAGGTTTCCGCCATCTGAATTCGGCATCGTACCCATAGTAATATTAAGATTACCATTTCTTACTCTTAACTCATCTATGAACTGCTTCTGCTCGCTCTCGTCTTTCATCCTGCATTCATAGGTAAGTTCAAACATTGTACCCATATTAGTTGTCTTTACTTTTCTGAGTTCATTTTCACTAAGATACTTAGCGAATATATCATCAAATACTGCCATATAGTTAAGATTCTCAGGAATTGTGATTCTTAACTGCTTTCTGTTCTCACCCCTTGAGCCAAAGCCTGTAAGTGAAAGTACTATAAGTACTGCAAGAATTATTACTGTAAAGCATACTGCAAATGTTACAAAACCAAGTCCGCATGCAAGACCTGATGCCATTGCAAAGAATACTACTGATATATCCTTGGCGCTTCCCGGTGCTGAACGGAATCTAACCAGTGCGAAAGCACCTGCCATTGAGAATGCTCTTGCCACATTGCTTCCTACAAGAAGGATGACTGCTGCCACAATTGCCGGGAGCAGGGCAAGTCCGATTATAAAGCTCTTATTGTATCCATCCCTCTTGGATACAAGTGTGTATACAAATGCTATCACAAGACCGATAACGACTGCTGTTAATATTCCTGTTATTGACTGACTAATGCTGATTGCATTATCTGTTGTTGATGTAAATATTGATTCAAACATAAATTTTCTCCTTTATACATTAAACTTGTGTAATTTGACAGAACATACTGTTTATACTCCGTACCATACTTGGAAAACGATATAGGATAAATATTAAGTCCTGATATAATTTTAGCAAACCACAACGGAACAGCGCCGCTTATCTTAACTTCCATTAAATACTGACCATCCGGAAGAAGCTTATTTCCATAGCTTCCATGTTCAAGTCTCACATCTTCCCTTCTGGTCGTGATATTTTTATCAAATGTAATTCTGAAATCTCCATCATCTTTTTCAAAGTACGCAAATCTGTCATATGAAAGATAAACTTTAGGCTGCAAATGGTAGAAATTCTTGAAGTAATCTATCTCCTTAAGCACCTGCCTGTTTATTCTTCCTTCATGTCCATCTGGACATAAGTCGTCATCAAGAAAATCATATGCCTCCTGAAGCGTCATTGAAGTTCTTCTTTTATTGACAATACCATCGTACTTCTTCTTAATCTCTACAAAGACATTATCTATAAGCTCTGGCGTCCCATAAGCTCTCAGTCTTAACTTTTCTTTGTATACCGGTTTCTCAATAGAAGCTCTTATAAGCTGATCATTCTCAGTATCATAATATATGTTACTGATTCTGTACGCCTCACCATTTCTGTTATATGCATCCGGATTC